>JADMIO011485843.1_pt1 | contig 58828 bp, 53 predicted proteins | sample 8958161 | NCBI WGS metagenome assembly JADMIO01 (sample SAMN16585339, study PRJNA669376) | soil metagenome | isolation source: Crop rotation soil | place: USA: Cullars Rotation, Alabama | collected 2011
CGCGACAACTTGTCCACGTGGAATTCTAAGCTTAGGATCCCAATGTGCTGGAAAGCATGGGCGCGACGACGGCGGTACGGTGCGTCGACGTCGCCGCACTGATGACGGCGGCGATCGTCCGGCGTAATCCCACGGCGGAGGTGCTGCCGTTCGACCAGGCGGTCGTGCCGCTTCGTCTGTCGCCGCGCGACTCGGTGATGACGAATGCCGAGCGGCTGGCGGCCGTGGGCGGCGGCGGCACGTCGGTCAGCGCTCCACTGGCGGAGCTGAACGCGCGGAAGGCCAGCGGTGATCTCGTGGTCGTGATCTCGGACAACGAGTCATGGGCCGACGCGTCGCCGACGTTGTCAACGGCGACGATGCGCGAGTGGGCCATCTTCCGGGCGCGCAACCCGCGCGCCAGGCTGGTGCTCATCGATCTGCAGCCGTCGTCGACATCGCAGGCGGTGAACCGCGAGGACGTGCTGAACGTCGGCGGGTTCTCCGACCGCGTCTTCGACCTCGTTGCCGACTTTGCAGCCGGGCGGCTGGAAGGCGACTATTGGGTCGAACGCATCGAAGCGGTTGGGCTGTAGGAGGAACAAGTCAGGAGATAGGAGGTAGGAGGAAGGAGATAGGTCGTGCTCCCCTTCTATCTCCTGACGAGACTGTAGCGCCGAATGCAGAGACGACTACATTGACCCTGTGGGTGGCCGGTTCGAGTCCGGCTCGTCGTGATGAACGGCGGTAGCTCAGTGGGTAGAGCAACAGGATGCGTCGTCTCGATTCTTGTCGGCGCTTCAAGAACAAGGCACGAAGGTCTCGAAGAACGAAGATGCTCCGGTGAATGCGTTGCGGGAGTACATGACAAACAACTCCGGGAGGTCATAGCCCCGGCGGATTCGGCAACGGATCCGGAACTCTCGCAAGTCCCTTGTCACCGGAGCTTTTTGCGGCGAGCACGCTCACATCACACGGCACTGAGCTTGGGCATTGGGATTGAAGGGTCGTAATGGATCCGATCGTGATCGACGGCGCGGCGGGAGAGGGCGGCGGACAGATTCTGCGGACGTCGCTCGCACTCTCGCTCGTCACGCAGCGGCCGTTTCGCATGGAACGCATCCGCGCCGGGCGGCAGAAGCCCGGGCTCCTGCGGCAGCATCTCGCGGCGGTGCGGACGGCCATGCAGATCGGTGACGCGCGCGTGTCGGGTGCGGAGCTCGGTTCGCAGACGCTTTCGTTTTCTCCCTCGCGGCCGCGCGGTGGCGACTACACGATCACCATCGGGTCGGCCGGAAGCGCGACGCTGGCGCTGCAGGCGGTTCTTCCGGCGCTTCTGTGCGCGAAAGACGCGTCACGCCTGGTACTCGAAGGTGGAACCCACAACCCGTTCGCCCCGCCGTATCCGTTTCTCGCAGCCACGTTCGTGCCGCTCCTCGCGCGGATGGGTGCACGGGTCAGCACGCGGCTGGAGGCGTACGGGTTCTACCCTGCGGGTGGCGGACGAATCATCGTCGACGTCGAGCCGTGCGATGCGCTTCGGACGCTCGTGCTGCGTGAGCGCGGCGAGGTGCGCGTGACGGCGCGGGCCCTGCTCGCGTCGTTGCCGGAGGCGATCGGCAAGCGGGAGTTGACGGTGGTGCGCGAGCGTCTCGGGCTGGATCGAGCGATGTGTCACATCGAACACGTCGCGCCGTCGCTCGGTCCGGGAAATGCGGTGGTCATCACGATCGCCTCGTCAGCAGGCACGGAGGTCATCACCAGCTTCGGCGAAAAGGGCATCAGTGCCGAGAAGGTTGCGAGCGCCGCGTGCGACGACGCCTGGCGATATCTGAACGCCAACGTGCCGGTGGGTCTGCATCTCGCGGATCAACTGCTGATACCGCTGGCACTCGCCGGGCGCGGCTGCTTCCGCACGCTCGCGCCGACGGCACATACCACGACGAACGCGGACGTCATCCGGAGATTCCTCGACGTGCCGATTGCGTTCACGCGCATCGACGAGGACGTCACCGACGTCGCCGTCGGCACGGCGAATTGAGGGGACCATCATGAAGACGCGTGATTTCGTGGCAATGGGCATCCCGGCCGGACCGAGCGCCGAGACAGCCAAGCAGATTCTGCAGCAGGCGAAGACGGCCAGGCGCAGCACCCAGGCGGTCCTTGACGACCTCGCCAGGGTGGCGGCCTCGCCGGCGGCATTCGTCGACGACTCCACCTACGGCGAACTGGCTTCACGGATCATCGAGCACGCTACGGCGGCCGGCACGTTTCATCCGCGGCCGGTGGACGCGCCGTACCGAATCTGGGGCGAGGGGCTCGAGGCCGACGCGATCCGGCAGCTGAAGAACGCGTGCAAGCTGCCGGTGGCCGTGTCGGGCGCGCTGATGCCTGACGCGCACGTCGGATACGGGCTGCCGATCGGCGGCGTGCTCGCCACCGACAACGCAGTAATTCCGTACGCCGTCGGCGTCGACATCGCCTGCCGCATGAAGATGACGGTGCTCGATCTGCCGGTCGACACGCTCGAGGATCGCCAGGCACGCCTGACGCGCGCCCTCGAGAGCGAAACACGCTTCGGCGTGGGCGGTTCGTTCAAGGCGCGCCGCCAGCACGGTGTCATGGATCTCGACTGGAACGTAACGAAGCTCACGTCGCAGCTGAAGGATCGCGCCTGGGCGCAGCTCGGGACGAGCGGCAGCGGCAATCACTTCGTCGAGTTCGGCACGCTGACGGTCACGAACGGAGACCTGGGGCTCGACCCGGGAACGTATCTCGCTCTGCTGAGCCACTCCGGCAGCCGGGGGACCGGTGCGACGATTGCGGCGCACTACAGCAAGCTGGCGCGCGAGCTCCATCCCGAGCTGCCGTCGGAGCTCGCACAGCTCTCGTGGCTCGATCTGTCCAGCGAGGCGGGCCAGGAGTACTGGGCAGCGATGGAGCTGATGGGTCGTTATGCGGCGTCGAATCACGAACTTATTCACGCGCACATCGCCCGGGCGCTCGGCGTCGAGGTGCTCCTCGACGTCGAGAACCATCACAACTTCGCGTGGAAGGAGCGGCATCGACGGCCGGATGGATCAGAGGCGGAGGTCATCGTGCACCGCAAGGGGGCGACGCCGGCAGGCGTCGGCGTTCTCGGCATCATTCCCGGTTCGATGGGAACGCCGGGCTATGTCGTGCGCGGGCGCGGGTCGGAAGCGTCGCTGAACTCCGCGTCGCACGGCGCCGGTCGCAAGATGAGCCGCACCAAGGCGAAGGAGCTCTTCACCTGGGACATGGCCGAGCGCTTCCTCGAGGAGCGCAACGTCACGCTGCTCTCTGCAGGCCTGGACGAGGTGCCGATGGCCTACAAGGACATCGACACCGTGATGGCCGCGCAGCAGGATCTCGTCGAGCCGCTCGCCCGCTTCGAGCCGCGCCTCGTCAAGATGGCGCCGGCAGGGGAGAAGCCGGAAGATTAGGCTCTCTCGAAGGCCTTGCCGAATCCCTTCACACGCGGGCTGACACCCACCAACCGCACGGCATTCATCAGGCCGTGCGGCGTCGACGAGACAACAGGCACGGTGATCTGTTTTTCCAGAGGCACGATGAGATCGAGCGTCTTCAATGCGCCGCACGAGACGACGAGCGCATCCGCCTTCTGCGACATCGCATAGGAGTCGACACCGAGCTTGAAGAGCACGTCCTGTCCGATCGTTGCGTTGTCGGGAATGCGGTCGTAGCCGAGCCCCTTCATCGCCGTCACCACGAAGCCGTGCTCCTGCAGGAACAGCTTCAACCGCTCGGTGACGACGTCGGTGTAGGCGGTGGCGAGGGCCACGCGTTTCGCGTTCACGGTTTTCAATCCGTCGACCAGCCCGTTGCTCTGCGTCGTGGCGGGAACGCCGGTCGCCTTCGTCACCTTGTCGACGAGATCCTGGTTGAACTTCGCGCCCTTGTAGAACGTGAGCGACGAGCCGAAGACCGAGATTGCTTTGGCGCCCTGCTTCGCCAGTGCTTCCGCGGCGGGAATGATCCGGGGCACGGCTTCGTCGTAGCCCTCCACCGTCATACCGCCGGGCAGCCCCACGCCGCCGCTGAGGAAGCTCACTCCTCGCGGATACAACCGCTTGGCATCGTCCGGGACCGGGTAGTTCAGCGGCGGAAAGATCAAGCCGACTGCCGGATCCGCCGCGAGCAGCCGCTCGCGCATGCCCAGCGCGACAAGCGTGCCGGCGGCTGTCGTCCTGAAGAAGTCGCGGCGAGAGGCGATCATGGATCCTCCTGGCGTTCGAGCGCCGTGGCAGAGTCTCTCACGTTTTCACGGGAGGCAACGAAGGCTTCGATGCGCGGCTCGGCTGGTGAACCCGGAGCCGCGGGCCGACGTAGTGTCATCACGACTTCTGATCCCCCTTTCTGAAAGGCAACCCGAATCGATGGCGAAGACGCTTGACCGGTGCACTCGCTGCAACTCCGACAAGATCATTCACGGCGTGCCGCTCGAGGACGCGTATGGCCAGATGGGCACGTGGCACCGTCAGACTGAAGTCAAGGTGCACGGCGAACCGGACGCGCTGCTGTTCAAAGACACCGCCTACGGTGGCCTGTCGCTCGATATCTGCGGTGAGTGCGGACGTGCGGAGCTGCAGGTCAGCAACTTCAGGGATCTGTGGGAGAAGGTGGACCGGCCGCGGCAGTAGGAATCAGCCGGGGCTGCGTGATGCATGCGCAGGCCCCGGGCCTGCGGTCTACTTCTGCTTCGTCTTGTACTTGTCGAAGAAGTCGAAGATCTGCGTCACGATCTCCGGCTGCGCCCAGGCGTCGGTGTGCATACCGCCCACTACCGGCAGCCAGGTTGCGTTCACGCCCTTCGCCTTCGCGTGATCGACCATTGTCTTGCTGGCATCGAACACCATCACGTTGTCCATGTCGCCATGGACCACGAGCACCGGCACGGTCTTCAACTTTTCGTACGGAAAGGTCGCATCCTCGAGGGGAGCGGCGCTCGGGGAGATCGCCGTCCACTTCTCCGGCATCTTCACGCCGAGATTCCACACGGCGCTGCCGCCTGACGAATTCCCCATCAGGTACACGCGGTTCGGATCGACGTTGTATTCCTTGATCATCAGGTCGGTCACGTACAGGATGTCGGCTTCGGCGCGCTGAAAGTCTTCGGCCGTCGCCGGCGCGGCCGCCGCGCGGCCGCCACCGCCTGCGCGTCCACCACCGCCGGGCGCACCCGCCCCACCACCCGCACGAGGAGCGCCGCCGGGCGCACCTGCGCCACCGCCGGCGCGCGGTCCGCCGGCTCCGCCGCCGCGAGCCACCTGCACCATCGGATACGGCACGTTCCATCCACCTACGCCCGTGGCGTTCGCGTGATACCCCGTGACAGCGGCGACAATGAAGCCGCGTGCTTCAGCCGTCTTCGCGAGCGTCGGGTTCGCCATCGGCCGCTGGAAGGGCGCCGTAGCCGGCTGCGACGCGCCATGCGTGACGACAACGAGCGGCAAACGAGTGTTCTTGTCCCACTTGTTGGGAACGTAGATGTGGTACGGAATGCGCTCGTCCGTCCCGGGCAACACGTAGGTGCGGTCCTGCTCCCCCTTCATCTGATACTGCGGGCTGCCTGTATCCGGCTGCGGCGCCTGGGCGAAGGAGGCGGCGGAGACGAGGACAGCGCTGACGGCAAAGAACGCGGTGACCTGTCGCATCGGTAACCCTTTCACGGGATTGAAGTCCGGTCGACGATCCTATCAACGATCGTCCTCACGGTCACGACGCGGCGTCAGACGATCGTCCGGGAACCCTCGCTTGCCCTCCGTAGCGCGTGGCGCGGAGGAGGGAAGCTTCGCACCCTCGAACTTCGAACCCTTGAGGGCTATACTCCGCGATCCCGAGCTCCCCATGGAATACGACGAATACAAGAAGCAGTACGACCGTCACACCGAGCTGATCAAACAGTTCGACGGGCTCATCGCCACCAATGAGAAGCAGCAGCACGAGAACTCGAGCGAGCTGGCGTCGGCGGAGTCCCGGCAGGCGGCACTCACGGCTGACAAAGAGCCCGAGAACGTCGACACCGGCGCGCTCAAAGCAGCGGACGCCGATGTGCAGGGGCTGCGAGACTCCAGAACGGAACTGCTGGAAGAATGGTCAGAGCTCAAGGCGGGGCGAAGCGAAGTCTACAACTCGCGCGAGGATCTGACGGAGGAGAATCCGGGCCTCGAATCGCAGCGCTTCAGCGACAGCATCCCGCCTCCGGAAGGTGAGCGCGGCGTCGGGAACGTGGGCAAGGGTGCGGCGGTGCTGCTGTCGCTGAACGTCGCTGCAGCGGAGACGGCAGAGCTGAACGCGGAGAACCGGGAGGCAATTGAGACGATCAGCGCGCAGGAACACGGACACGAGCCGCAGGAGGAGTCCGATCACAAGCGCCCGCATCTCGGAAAGCACATTCACGAGGAGCACGAGTACGAGGAGCACCGTGCCCAGACCACCGAGCTGGTCATGTCGGACCCGCCCGAAGACGGTCCGGCCACTCCGCGAGCTGAATTCACACCTCCGTCGTCCGGGACCGTCGCCGTCAGCGTGTCCGACGGCGAGCCTTCGCAGATGGCAACCCCGCGGCCGCCACAGCCAGACGATGCGGTAACGACGCAGACGTATCAGGTGAACGGCCAGGGCGCGACGTTCGGAACGGGCGGTATCGCTCCACCCAATGAAGACCTCGCGCCTTCCTCGAGCGGCGGCAGCCCCGATGCGCAGCCGATTGCCGGTCCGAAGGACGATCCGCCACTGCAGATCACGTCCAGTCGCGAGAACCAGAAGCTCCTCACCTATGACGAACCCAGGCTGCTCACGCATCAGCCGTCGGCCGATCCAGGGTCGGGCCCGAACGAGCAGCCGATGGCCGCTGCAAGCGCTCCGGCGACGTCATCCTTGCAGGGGCCGGACGAATCGGTGCCGGCCGCAGCTCCGGCAGACAGTGGTCCACCGAAGGACCAGAGCATGAGCATGTGAACACCCGTTGAAGACAGGTGCCGATATGTCAGTGTGTCCTGCGTGTAACGTCGAGAATCCTGCCGGCGCGCGATTCTGCCGCGCGTGCGGCTCCACGATAACCGCGCCAGTCGTCCCGCCCGAGCCGACGAGCGCCGCGCGTGCGTGCTCTTCGTGCGGACGGGATATGGCTGCGAACGCCAGATTCTGTCCTCGCTGCGGAGCGACACAGACGAGCGCCACCGGGGCGTCCACGACCATCACAGCGGATCCGCCAATCGCAAACACGACAGCGGCGTCCGCGACGCGAGCACCGGCCGACACCCGCGCGTGCACGCACTGCGGACGCGGGATCGCCGCCGCCGCGAAGTTCTGCCCGCTGTGCGGAGCGACGCAGGCGACGACGACGGCCCCCGGCGCAACCGCGTCGGTGCCGGCGCCACCCGCAACGCCGGGCGCGGCGGAAGCGACGCAGTCGAAACCGCGAACCGTGCCCGCGTCACCGTCACCCGCGCCGGTCGCGCCGGTCGCCAGCGAAGCGACCGTCGTTCACGCGGCGCCGAAAAGCGAAGCAGCCACGGCACCGGCCGGGAAATCGCCGATCGCCGCGTCGCCGGCCGTCAGCGGCTCCGCTGACACAGTCTCATCGGCGCCGCGCACACCCGACGCGAGCGCACCCTCACCCGTTGTGACGAAAGTCCCGCTCGGCGCCAGGCCGGCTGGTGACACGTCATCGTCACCAGCACCGACGCCTCCTGCGCCTGTGCCGATCTCGACTCCGCCGGCGGCACAGAACACGCCACGCCCGGCTCCCACTGCGACGAACCCGCCGTCGCAGCCGAGCGAGCCCGCAACCGAGGTCCTTGTCCGTCAGCCGATACCGACGGTTGCACCGGTGGTCACCCCTTCTGCCGAGACGCAAGCGCCGGCAGTCAGCGCCGTCGTCAGCCCGCCGGCGAAAACGCCGATCGGGCCCGCGCCAACAGCGGCGCCGACTTCGCAGAAGCCACCTGCAACGCCGTCGAGCGCGTCGAGCTCCAGTACATCCGTACCGGCGAGTGTCCCGCCGACGGTCGCGAAGACGCCGCTCGGCGCCGGATCAGCAGCGCCGGAAAAGATCACGACCGCGCCACCATCTCGCACTGAAGCTGCGCCCGGACCTTCGTCGGCGCCGACTGCGCCGCCAGCGCCGGCGATCGCGAGCGGCAAGCAGGCGATTCCGCAACCACGACCGGCCGAGACCGGCGCCGGATCACGAGCCGAGACGCGTCCCGCTCCGGTGCCTGTGCAGGCACCCGTGATGCCGACGGACGCGTCGACACCGCGCGGGGCCGTGACACCCGCGACATCCACGCCGGCATCGTCGAAAGCGCCCCGGCTGATCGCGGCCGCCGCCGCAGTCGTGCTTCTTTCGGGTGCCGCGTCGTGGTTCTTCTTTTCGAAGAAGAACACGCCCGGCGGGCCTGACGGCGAGCCGGATCGCACGGCGCTCGAATCGAGCGTCGCAATGCAACTGCCGCCGTTCGTCAAGATGACCAGTTTCACCACGGATGCCTCCACGCGCAGTGGCACTCCCGAGGCACCGGTTCTTTCCACGCCGTTCAAGGGCACACTGCAGCTGGGCGCCGACACCTTCGTTGCTTCGTCCACCATCGACGATGCCGTGATTGCCACACCGAAGGGGAAACAGGGTTCGACGCAGGAGATCAGCGGCGTCGCCACATCACGCAGGGCCGGCTACGGCTGGGACACGAGCGTGGCCTTCGACGGCACGACGCTCGCGGAGCTCGGGACGCCGCGCGACGCGTTCGCCGGCAAGCGTTTCATTCTCGCCGGTTCACCGGAGGAGACCACGTTCAAGCAGCAGCACGAGCAGCCGGGAGCGCAGACCGAGACGGCGCAGTCGTCGACTGCACCTGCTCTTGCATCTGCGGCAACGCCCGCTGTGGCTGGCGCCGCCCCTCAGGCCGGCGCACAAAATCCTGCACCAACACCAGCGCCCCAGGCGCCTGCAAAACCCGCGGCGCCGACATCCGCGACGCCCTCCGCGACTCAAACCGCGAGCACAGCGCCATCGCCGACGCCCGCGCGACAGACGCCGCCAGCAGCGTCCCCGGCGACGCCCGTCCCCGCGATACCGACGCCTGCGGGCCAGACCGCGGCGGCGGCGTCACCCGCACCAGCTCCGCCTGCGCCGCCAGCCGGACGCACGCAGCCGGATCAACCGGCGTCCGCGCCTCTGCCTGCACCGGAACGCCAGGCTGCGTCGACGACGACGGCATCGGTGGTTGAAGTGCCGGCCGGCACCGAAATGGACGTCCGTCTCTCGAAGCGATTGAACTCCGACAAGGTGTCCGTGGAAGATCGGTTCGAGGCCACCACCATCAGTGCCTTCGTCGTGGGAAACCGGACGGTGATCCCAGCCGGCTCCGTGATGCGGGGCTCGGTTGTCAGCGTCCAGCCCGCCACGCGCACGAACCGCACGGCGCATATGACGCTCGCGTTCGATCAGATCACCGTCAGCGGTCACGCCTACCCGATGAAGGGCACGCTCAAGGAAGTGAAGAGCAGCGGCGTCAAGGGCGAAGCGGCGAAGATCGGCGCGGGTGCGGCGGTGGGTGCGGTGATTGGCGGCCTGCTTGGCGGCACCAAGGGCGCGATCGCCGGCCTGGGGGTCGGTGGCGGAGGGATTCTCGCCGCTACCGACGGCAAGCAGATCGACATGGCCGAGGGCACGGTGTTGCGCGTCAAGGTCGACGCGCCGCTTCAGATCGATTGACGTTTCACTGGTGCGAGGTCCGGCTGGAGCCGGACCTCACAGCAGACTCGTCGATCAGCTGAGGCGCGTGCCGCAGGTCATGCAGAATGCGCTGCCCGCGTCGACGTCGCTACCGCACTGCGGATTCGGACACTTCAACGACGCGGCGGGCGACACGCCGACGGATACCGCGGCCGGTTCATACCGCTGCGGAGCACCCGGCCCCTGCGACTTCGACGAGATGCCAACCGCGACGACGTCTGGAACGCCTGCCTGCACCGGAGCGCGCGGCGCAGACGGGGCCGGCGACGGCGGCGGCGGTGCGGGGCGCGCAACGCTCGTCTTCGCTTCGGTCGCGCCGAGGGACGCACTCCCTGCGTATTCGGGAACCAGCTGCACGACGTCGCGGCGCGGTACGCGGCCACGCGTCGCGAGAATCACGGCCGTATCGGGAACGGCCGTGAGGCTGGCAATCTCACCCGGAACGACGAGCGGACGAGGACCGAGTGCCAGGCGACTCACGACGTCCATCTTCGGCGTCTTGCCGATGCGACCGATGCCCGGCATCCACGACGTGGCCATGGCAAATGCGCTCGGCGCCGTCCACGCACCACCGCCGGCAATCTTGCTCATGTGCGGCTGCGTGCGCGCGGCCGCGGCGGGACCCGATATTGCTTCCATGGTCAGCGCGCCGCGCACCGTCGCCCCTTCGACGTCAGAAGGCGCGAGCTGCCATGCCTCTCCTGCCCGATGGGCCACGAACGTATCGGTGACGAGCGAGCGCCCGCCGAGCGCCACGACGCTCCCGTAAATCGCCAGCCACTTCTCGCTGGTGGCTTCGCCAAGCTTCAAGCGGACGCCTTCGAGCCCCTGTGTGGCCGCCACCATCGCAAGGCCGAGCGATCGGCCGATGGCGAGCATCTGCGCATCGTTCGATGTCGCGACTTCCTGGGCCTCGTCGACGATGAAGACGACCGGCGTCTCGTCGGTGTTGCTCCAGTCGCGGTCAGCGCGGTTCTTCAGTCCGTTGTAGAGGCGCGCCTTGATCAACGCCGTGACAACGGCGCCCGCGGTGCCGTAGCGATGCTCGGGAATCAGGAAGCCGATGCGTCCACCGGTGAGCGGCGTCATCACATCGACGGTGTCCTTGCCCGCCGGCGTGCGTGCCCACCGCAACAGCTCCGGCGTGGCGGTGATCGTCGACAGCCAGGAACGAATCACCGCCTGCACGTTGCTGCGGGTGCGTTCGTCCATCGTGTCCCACTCGTTGCGGAAGTAGTTGCACGCCTCGCGCAGGAGCGGATCCGATTCGGCCTTCGTGCCGAAGGATTCGATCACGCGCTCGCGCTCGTCCCTCCGGGTGATGAGATGCACCGAGTGGAAGAGCGACCACCAGGCTCCCCCTGCAGCCTGCGCCACGATCGCGCCGCGACGAAGGACGCTTGCAGCGCTGTTCACCCAGAACTGATCCTGCCCGCCGTCTGACGGCGCCAGGATCTCGCGAATCGTGTCGACGATCACCGATGGCTCGACGCCGGACACGAGCGACACGTCGGTGTTCGTATTGCCGGGGTCGATGACTTTCATGCCGCCGAGGCGGGAGAGCTCCGACGGCAGCGAGCCCTTGCCGTCCATGATGACGAGCCCCACGCCGTCGTATTCACTCAACTGCCGCGCAAGCGGACGCAGGACGCCGGACGTCTTGCCCGACCCGGTGCCGCCGAGCACGAGCAGATGCATCTGGAGATCGCGGAGTGACATGCGGAACGGCAGGCCGGCGCTCGGACCGAAGAAGTCGCCGCGGCCGGCGAACACGCCGGTGGTCTGACCGAATTCGATCGTGGGACTCCGATCGGACGCCGCCTCGCGGATCTGGCGCTGGCGCGCGGCCTCGGCAATCGATCCCCACGAATAGCCGCCCGCCGCCACGAACGCCGTCCCCTCGACGGCAGCCGCGGCATCGAGCTCGGCGGCGCGCAGCCGGAGCGGCCGCTTGTCGAACACCAGCTTGATGACGATGAGCAGCAGCACCACGATCGAGCCGAGCTCACCGAAGATTCCGAGCGGGAGCAGGCTCGTCACACCACCAAGCCCCGGTCCGGCGCCAGGAAATCCCAACGGAAAGTCGTCGGACGGCTCCGGCGCCGCGATACGACCCGTGCCGTGCGACGCGAACAGATACGCCACACCCCAGCCGACGGCGAACGCCGTCACCAGCCACCACTTCGTGCGCTTCGTCGCCTCGAGCGTCCGCCCGTCCTCGGCGGAGATCTCGGACGACAGCGGACGGCCGTCCGCCGTCAGCCATCCCTGCTGCACCGGATCGTCCAGATCGGCGGGCGTGTTCTCCGCGAGATCCCTGAGGAACGTGCGATGGACGATGCCGTCGACTTCCGCGCGGGCCGATGCCGGACAGGCGATGCGCATCAACACCGGGACGGCAAAGAAGACGAACGCTCCGAACGCCCCGAGTCCGAACAGCACACCGGTCGTATCACCGCCGCGGAAGACGAACTTTTGTCCGAGCAGAAATGTCACGAGCCAGGTGGCCACGAGGATGCCCAGCTGCATCCGATGCGCGTTGTCGGCCACCATCCGGCCGATCAAGCGGTGATACACCTGACGCGCCAGCTGGGTCGTCCGGCCATCGTGATTCGGTGACGAGAAAATCAGGGGATCCACCGGTACGAACTTCCAGAACCAGTGCTGGGCGATCTGCAGGTTGGGCACGATCGGCTTGGGATTGCACGCCGTGATCTCGCGCATCACATCAGTCTTCATGGGCGACTCCCTGGGGGCGGAGATATCGAAGTGACGGGAAGCCGCTTCGTATCACATCGACTCGAGGTCGACAAGCGATCGAAAACACGAAGGTGCCTGCAGTGAACCGGCCTTCGCTGCTCAACACCAGTGGGCTCAGGGACAGACCGGCGGGAGAGGATGTACGGACGTTTACAGCAGTGTCACAATGCAGTGGGAGGGTGCCTTTGTCTGCACAGACGCTGAACGTGGCGTTCACCGAACTGGAGCTCGACGCGATCGGGGACGTGATCATGGACCGGATGCACGCCTACGAAGAGTTCGCGAAGGAGCAGCCTGGCGAGCTCGCGAGAATCCGCCCTTTTGCCGAGTTGTACGCGGCCATCGCCAGGAAGATCTACGAGGCGAAGCGTGAAGCCGGGCTGCTCGAGGACGAGTAAGACGGCAAACTGGTCGCTGTCCAGATCGCCTTCCACGCCGCGAAGGCACCGGCTGGACCTGCGCTCGTATCGAGGTGGGCGTGCCAGCGGAGCCGGCGACGGCGGCCGCGATCTTGCTGCCGGCGGCGCATGCCTCCGAATACCGTCAACACCGCCCTCCACACGTACCTGAACGATCACCTCTCGGGATCTTCCGCCGCACTGCAGCTGCTCGACCATCTGATTGACTCGGCGACGGCGGACGACGAACGCAGCTTCTTCGCGCGCCTTCGGGCGGACGTGGACGCCGATCGTGACACGCTCGAGCGCGTGCTTGCCGAGAGCGGCGGTCAGGCGAGTCAGCTCCGCACGGCAGGCGGCGCCCTGATGGAATGGATCGGCCGGCTGAAGCTGACCTTCGACGACCTGTCTCACCAGCAGCTCTCACATCTGGAAGCGCTGGAAATGCTGGCGCTCGGGCTGCAAGGCAAGCGGTCGCTCTGGCGAGCGCTGGCGGTAGCCAACCCGCCCGGTCTGCATGGGCACGACTTCGCATCGCTCGAACGAAGGGCGGAAGATCAGCACCAACACGTCGAGGCCAGGCGGCTCGAAGCCGCACGACACGTGCTCGGGAGTTCCAACGCGCTCACCTGAAACGCGTTTCAATCGATGCGAGCACGATGATGGCGGTGTTCACGGCTTCGTGCGCTTGATCCCTCGTTGCAGGTCGGACCGCGTCCCACGCTCGAGGCGTCTCTTCAGCGCATCGCGATCGCGTCGGGCGCGGCGCTCGGCCTCGCTCTCATTCGCCTCGGGATAGTGGTGCTCACCCCGTTCGTCGGCCATGTGCCGATGCTCGGAGCTCTCGTGTGGCTCCGCCTCAGCTTGGCCGGGCGGGTTGTGTGAATCGGCGCGTGTGGATGCGTTGTCGCGGCTTCGTGGCATGGCCTTCCCCCTTGTGCGCCTGGCCGCGCACGACCGGTGAGCCGCGGGATCACCCTCGGTTGATGGGACTGTGCGCGTCCAACTCGCACCGCAGCGGGTCTTGCAAGCCGGATTCCGCTTGCGCAACCCGCCCCCACCGCGTGCATCGCCTCAGGAACGGGTAGAACGTGTGTCGAGCGCCCAATCCCATCGAGCGACCCGAGCCGGATGGACCGCGCCTGTCCAGTCAGAGCAGCGCTCAACGCTGCTCTGACTGCGGGACGAGGCGCGGCACGTCCGCAGCTGCTGGCTTCAAGCGCCCGAGCGCAAGTCGCTCCTCAGCGGTCCAGGAACACTCCGCTGTAGACGGCGTTACCGGCCCCGGTGTTGGTGACGCGAATCAAGACGTGGCCCGACAGCGACCACCGGAGATACTCGCCCCCGATGAACCCGGCGAGCGTGCGCGTGTCCAGCACCGCGTTGGTGGCGGCATCGATGACCTGGACGAGCGCACTGCGCCCGCCGAAATCGAAATCGACGAAATAGACCGACACGTCGTGCACAGCCCCGTCGGTCAGCGCCACGTCGAGCGTGATCGTGCTGCCGTACCACGTGGACGCGATGCGCCCGGCCCCCGCCCGCTGCAAGGCGCGCGCGCTGGTCGGCGACGTTTCCCACGTGTACACCGCCGACCCCTGATGCGCGAGCGTCGCATACGACGGCAGGCTCGTGCCGTCGGCCGCGATCGTGTAGCCGCTCGAGCCGTAGGTCCCCTTCCAGTTGCCCTGCGTCGTGGTATCGACGCCGACGAAGGAGGCCGATGTGGCGCCGGTCGGCGCCGGCACCGGTGGCGGCGGCGCCGGAGCCGAAGACCCTGGCGTGTCGAGGAAGACGCCGCTGTAGACCGCGTTGCCTGACCCCGTGTTGGTGACGCGAATCAAGACGTGGCCCGACAGCGACCACCGGAGATACTGGCCCCCGGTGAACCCGGCGAGCGTGCGCGTGTCCAGCACCGCGTTGGTGGCGGCATCGATGACCTGGACGAGCGCACTGCGCCCGCCGAAATCGAAATCGACGAAATAGACCGACACGTCGTGCACAGCCCCGTCGGTCAGCGCCACGTCGAGCGTGATCGTGCTGCCGTACCACGTGGACGCGATGCGCCCGGCCCCCGCCCGCTGCAAGGCGCGCGCGCTGGTCGGCGACGTTTCCCACGTGTACACCGCCGACCCCTGATGCGCGAGCGTCGCATACGACGGCAGGCTCGTGCCGTCGGCCGCGATCGTGTAGCCGCTCGAACCGTAGGTCCCCTTCCAGTTGCCCTGCGTCGTGGTATCGACGCCGATGAAAGATGCCGATGTGGCACCGGCGACGACCGGAGGCGGCGCCGACACGGCGATCGTCACCTGCCGCGATGAAGTACTGCCGCGATTGTCGGTCACGCTCGCCGTGATCACATGGTTCCCGGCGGAAAGCACACGGGAGAAGGCGCCTCCCGAACCCAGCGCGCCGTCGATACTGGATGTCCACGTGATTCGAGATGTGAGCGTGCCGTCCTCCTGATCGCTGGCCGTGCCGGCGAAAGCGACCACTGTTCCCTGTAAGAAGGAGGCTCCGGACGCGGGGCTGGTGATCGTCACGGTCGGCGGCGTGTTCGACCCGCTCGATGGATAGAGCGCGCGGACGCCGGCGATGTCGTCTGCAGAGAGCGTTCGCAGCTCCTGCGAACACCACCCGGAGCTCGGGTACATCGTCGCCGCCGGATCACTGGAGTGATCGAGACCGAGGGCGTGACCGAGCTCGTGGGTCCCGACGTCCTCGATGTAGAGACCGTTCGAACATCCGCTGGTGCCGGTGAAGAAGGTGTAGTCGCCGTCCCAGAACACCGTGTCGGCGTCGACCAGCACGCCGTTTTGCGACCAGAGGTATGTCGAGGCGACCGCACCGCCGCCGCTGGCATTGCGGAAGACGATGACGTTGCGGCCATCCTGGGCGATGTTGGTATCCGACACCCGGCCGCCATACGTGTAGTGAAACGCGCTTCCGCCCTGCGTGTTCCACACGTTCATGGCCGATTGCAGTGCGGCCTCGGCGGCGTTGGCGCTGACGTCGAGATTGTTCGGATTGATATAGAAGACTGCCGACGGCGTCGGCCACGCGGTGATGAGGGCATAGGCCGAGACCGCGAGCCGCGAGCCGATCGCGAAGGCGAAGAGTACGAGCGTCAGGACGAACAGTTTCGTTCGGGACATTACAGGCACCAGCGGCTAACGAGCCGCGCGAACCGCGGCCCGGATGTCCGCAAGGGTGACGGTGGAGGCGAGCTCGTGGTCGGACGCATCGAGCCTGACGATGCCCAGGTGCCGGCCGTGAAGGTGTTGCACGCTGCTGCTGCTCGACTCCAGGAAGAAGACGCCGCGATCGCCGCGGTGCAACGCCGGAAGATCCGACACCTTCAGCGTGAGATCGCCAATGGTGCCGCCCTCGACGTCCATGTCGACGAGATCGGTGTGCGACCCCTTCAATGTCTCCTCGACGTGCAGCGTCGTACGCGTGACGATGAGGCGATCGCCGTACTCGTTCACGTCGAACCGCGGCTGCATGTCCACCACGGCGCCGACGACCACGCGCGCGGCCCCTCGAGCGCGCGCTGCGAAATCCGATCGCACGGCGACGGCCGATCGCGCTGGCGTCTGCGCAAAGAGCGTCGCCGCGCATATCGCCACGGGCACGAGCACCATTCCGAAAAGACCTTTCTTCACCGAAAACCCTCCTTGAGACACACGGGTACGCACACATCGACGCGGCTGGGCCGCACATCAACGCGCACTTGCCCGGTGACAGGACCGACGACGATCGACTGGAAACGGCTGAGCCTACTGCGAGCGATGAGCAGTCGGCATGAGCAGGGGGTGCCTCATGCTCGCACATGCGGCGGCAAATGCAAACCGGGAAACGTCCGTGAACGCGATCAGAATCGAGAGGGTTGAGCGCACACCACCGACGATGTATTGCCTCGCCGGCGTACAGACAACGCGTTCATGTGGGAGCTCCGAGCCGGGAACGTCGCCACGGCCACAGTCGTCGTCGTGGCGCAACGGCCGCAATAAGAGGTTCCTATTGAAGTCGGAACCCAGGACAGGATCATCTCGAGCCGGTGGAGAACGGGCCGCAGCAGAGCGGATTGGGGGTCGTGAGGTTGCCGCAGCCGGGTTCGGCGGCATCGCTGGCCGTCAGCCGTTGCCTCGTCTATGCTCTTGGCTCGATGTCACCGACGAGGCCGCGTCGCCGGGGCGGAAAACGAAGCGTAGGGCCATCAATCCCACCAGCGTTGCCGCCGAGCAGCGAGACGCCAGCGTCCCCCAGCCAGAGCAGCACTTCAGTCGACGCGCTTCGCGCCACGTTTGCCACGTCAAGCGGCAGCCGTGTCGCGTCCGCGATCGTCCTGGTGACGTTCGTTCTTGTTTTCGTCGGGTTGAGCGCCGGCACCCTGACGAGGAAGTCCGCCACGTACGACGAGCCGGTGCACCTCACCGCCGGCTACCTGGCGCTGCACGACGGCGACTACCGGGTCGACCCGTCGCACCCGCCCTTCATGCGCATGTGGGCGGCACTTCCGCTCCTGCTGATGCGCGGCGCGCCGGCCGATGTCAGCACCATCGATTCGGCAGGCGACGACAACTGGCTGCGCGAGGTGCCACACTATTCGAGCCAGTTCCTCTATGGCCGCAGCGACGCGGACGAACTGCTGCAGGCCGCGCGGTTCATGATCGTGTTCTGGGGCGTGGCGCTCGGGATCCTGATCTTCTGCTGGGCGCGTGAGTGGCTCGGATTCAGGGCGGCGGTGATCGCGCTGGCCGCATTCACCCTCGAACCGAACCTCGCGGCGCACGCGGGGCTCGTGACCACCGATTTCGGCATCACCTTCTTCATCTTCGCGACGATCTACTGCCTCTGGCGAAGCTGCCGGGTGCCGAGCGCCGCCAACGTGTCGATACTGGCCGTCTGCTTCGCGCTCGCGTTCGTGACGAAGTTTTCCGCGATCCTTCTCATCCCGATCGTCGGCCTGCTGCTTGTAGTGGCAACGCTGTTCCGCATGCCGATCGGGCGGCGGCGCTCGATGGCCGTGGCGTTGCTGCTGGTGGTGTCGACGTTCGCGGTGGTCTGGGCGTCGTACGGATTCCGCTACGCTCCCAGCAATTCGCACGGCTGGCTGTTTCATCTCCAGGACACACCCACCGTCGTCGAGACGGCGCCAGGGATGGCCAGACTGGTCGCATGGGTGGACGAGTGGCATCTGCTGCCAAATGCGTTCGTCCAGGGCTTTCTCGAGAATCAGGCGTCAGCCGCGCAGACGGCGTATCTGGCAGGCAAGTACAGCAAGGACGGATGGTGGTACTACTTCCCGATCGCATTCCTGCTGAAGACGCCGCTGGTGCTGCTGCTGCTCGCGCTGGCGGGCGGGATCATGCTCGTCCTGCAACGCGAACGCCTGGGGCGCGCGAATGCGGTGTTCGTCGCCCTGCCGGTGCTGGTCTATTTCGGCATCGCGATGGCGAGCGGGATCAACATCGGGCTCCGGCACATCCTGCCGATCTATCCGTTCGTGCTCCTGATCGCGGCGGCCGCCGCCGATGCCCTCGACCGCTATCGCCGGCCGACTGGCGGGATTGCGCTGATCGCGTTGATGGCGTGCTGGTGCGCGATGTTCGCTCGCGTGTATCCCCACACCCTGACGTTCTTCAACGTGCTGGCGGGCGGACCGGATGGCGGAGCGGCATACCTGACCGACTCGAATCTCGACTGGGGCCAGGATCTGAAGCCGCTGAAATCGTGGATGGTGCGTGAAGGCGTCGAGAAGGTCAACCTCGCCTACTTCGGCGCTGTCGATCCCGGCTACTACGGCATCACGAGCACGTATCTACCCGGTACCGCGGCGATGGTGAAGCTCGAAAAGCCCGTGCTTCCGGGTTATGTGGCCGTCAGCGCTACCGTCCTGAGCGGCGTGTACCTGACGCCCGAGTGGCGCCTGTTCTACAAGGGCTTCGAGCACCTGACGCCGGTCGATCGGATCGGCAATTCGATCTATGTGTATCGGATCGATCAGTGGCCTGAGCCGGATCCCTCGACCGCGACGGCTCGTCCGCCACGAGAAGACTCGGGAGCGGAAGCAGCACTCGCCAACGATCTCTTCTTCGGGATGGCCTGGACCGATCACGCGATCGTGCACTACCGCAGAGCCCTCGCGGCAAGTCCCAACGACGCGCAACTGCTCGCGAATCTCGGGCTCGCGCTGCTCGAAACCGGCGACAGGCGAAGCGCCATTTCGGTCTTCCAGCGCGCGGTTGCCGCCGAGCCGGACAACGGCCAGACGCGCTTCCGCCTCGCGGCGGCGCTATTGGAAGACGGCCAGATCAACCAGGCTGCCATTGAGGCTGAAGCCGCCGTGCGCCTGCGGCCGAACGATGCGTCGGCGCACGACTTGCTCGGAGTGGCGCTGGCGATGAGCGGGCGGACCGACGCGGCGGTGGCTGCCCTGGACAAGGCGCGTCAGCTCGCACCGAACGATCCGGCAATTCTCGAGCACCTGCGTCGCGCGCGCGCGTCGGTGACGAAGTCCTGAGCCGGCGCTCGTTCTCAGTGTGTCTGCGGATAGGGGAGGGAAGCTGGGTCCGGACATCGGCTGACCGGACCCAGCAGGAGCCTACCGTCCCGGAGGCGGCGCTCCACCACCGGGCGCTCCACCACCGCCAGGCCCACCGCCGCGTCGCGCCGGGGCCGGCGGCGCGCTCGGATCAATCTGGCCAAGACCAACGAGCTCGCCGGACGCGAGCACGTGATCCTTGATCGCGGCCGTGAGCATCTCGATCGTTGCGCCCGCATCGGCCGGCAGTTGTGTGTCGAGGGCAAACACCTGGAAGTGATACCGGTGCTTCGGCCCCGCGGGAGTCCGCGGCCCCATGTACGGCTGGGCGGCACCGCGCATGTTCGGACCGTAGGTTCCCGACGGCAGCGCCGTCATGCCGGCGTCGAGCTTCGTGCCGGTGATGTTGAACGCGGTCCAGTGCAGGATCGGACCGCCGCGCACCATGCCATCGGTGTCCTGCATGATGATCGCGTAGGCCTTGGTGCCCGCCGGTCCGGGTGTCCACTCGAGACCGGGGAACGTGTTGGTCTGGTAACCGGTGTTGGCGAAGGGAATATCGCCCATCTGTTTGAACGCGGGCGAGGTCACGGTGAGTTTCGCTCCGCCCTTGGCGGGAAGCGTGACGAGTGCCGATGCGGCCAGGCCGACTTCGTTCTCGGGGGGCGGAGCCTGGGCAAGGGCGGGTGCGGCCGTCAGCAGGACGGCGGCACACACGGTCTGAATGGTGCGTCTCATAGATAGCTCTCCATTTCCGGCGATGGTACAACCGTTTGCACCCGACAAAGATACGCGATCCGTTTGGTTGGGCGTAGAAGTGTTCGCCAGGCCGAACCCTGCCCAGCTGTGACGCCGCTATCAGTCCAGGTTCGGTAACCACGACGACACCTGCGGTAGACCTCGAGTCATCTTCGACTTCGGATGTCAGCCGGTACCGCCGCGTGTTCAGGAAACTGAGATGGTCGCCGAGATGGAAGAGCTGAGGGTTTGAGATTCGACTAGAATGCGCCCATGCGACGAATGATTACTGCGATCGTGGGGCTCTGGGCGGCGCTTCTGGTCGTCGATGCACGAGCCCAGACCACGGTCATGGCCGTTCGGCTCGGAGCCAGCGACGTCGTGGCGCTGGCGAAGTTTTACGACGCGGCGTTCGGCTTGAAGGAAATCGACCGTGTCGGGAACCCCGCCACAGAGATCATCATGCGCTTCGGCGCCACCGTTGCGGACGCCAAGGCGGGCGCCTCGCCCGAATTCCTGGTTGCGAAGCGCGAGGGGGCTGTGAGCGACACGATGCAGCACGCGATCTTCCGCGTCTCTGACATCGCCGCGACCGTCGCCGCCGCGAAGGCTGCCGGCGCCAAGGTCAACCGCGAGGTGTCCACGGTGACCATCGGTGGTACGCCGATCAAGATGGCACTGCTCGCGGACCCGCAAGGCAATGCCCTCGAGATCATGGAGCTTCCGAAGGCCCTCACGCACTTGCCGCACTAGGATCTACGCCGATAAGCGGGATGAAGTTGCTCGGGAACGCTACCCGATCCGGGGAACGGGAAGTTCGCCAGAGTCCTGGGACGCTCCGCCCGACGATCGATCACAGGCGCGCTCCCATTCGACTTGCTCCTCAGCGCTCGCCGAAAGGACGTTTGGCAAACGCGCGGCCGGAGCCGGATTTCAAAAATAGCTCTCGAAGCGGTAGGCCTCGAGTTGGGTGGGGAACTCCATGCTGACCACCAGGTGCCACGGGCGGTCGCGCGCAGTGTGAACGTTCTGGCCTGCGTTGTGCCGCTGGAGTCGTAGCCCCACGTCGCTGGCGATCCCAACGTAGTGCCGCGCAGGTTCGCGGTCGCTGCGGAGGATATAAACGAATCGACGCTCCCCTGTCACACCGCCTGCTGCGATTGCACGCGGCGGACCGTCAGTGGGAATCACGGTTTTCGCGGTATTCCCGTCTCGGCGCTCCGCGGGTACGCAATTCCTGCGACATCGAATCGACAGGAAAAGTGCAAGAAGTTCGTCCGCCTTCGCGCTTCGCGCTTCGGCGAGACATCCTTCGCATGTGGGACAGCTCGTTGCGCGTCGTGGCCAGCCCGAAGGGCTGGCCTAGCCGAAGCTCGCCGAAGGCGAGCGAAGGCTGGCGGGGTGGACGGGACTCGAACCCGCGGCCTCCGGCGTGACAGGCCGGCGTTCTAACCAACTGAACTACCACCCCAATGAGGATCCACGCGAATCGTCACCCTCGCGTGGGATGCGCTCGTCGAACCGCGCTTTCGAACTGCCGCTCGACCTATGCCCGGACCCTGTCGTCCGCGCGACGCACGGCATGACTGGTGGGCGGTGCAGGGTTCGAACCTGCGACAGCCGGCGTGTAAAGCCGGTGCTCTACCACTGAGCTAACCGCCCTCTATCTGGCTGATTCTAAAGGGCCGTCCTGCAACAGGATCTACCGAGTTCCCTGCTCGAGAGAACTTCCGATGCTACCACGCAACGCGCGCTGCGGCCAAGCGACCGTTCGTGTGTTGACGCGTTGCCTCGAGGGAGAAGACGCGAATGCGCAGACGTCGAGCCTGCGGCGGCTAGTTCGGAGAGAGTCGCTGAATACTGTCCACCACGACGTGCTCGAGGGGAAGCTTCTCGGGTGTCAGCCGGAGCCCGAGCTGTTCCTCGACGGCGGCCAATACCGCTCCAGCGACAGGCGTCCCATCCGATGGACGCTGCCACTCGACGTTGACTTCGAACTGCCCTGAGAGACCGGTCGCGTCCACGACCGTTCTTTGCAGCGGTATCGACAGGAATTGAGCCAGCCCCATCTGTGCCCAATCGCGGGCGAACCAGTGCATTCCGTTCGGTAGTCCGACCGTTCTACAGGGAGGCAGCTGTCCTGATGTTCGCGTGTCGCAGTCGACGGTGACCGACCGTATGTTCGGTCCAAGCCGATCCGTGTAGAGACGCGTCAGTTTGTAGACGGCTGTTTCCCGCATCTCACGGTGCGCTCGAAGAGCGAAACGCTCCGCGAGCAATCCTCGCAGCATCGCCGCAATCTCACCCGGCTTCCTCGGACCTGCGGGAGTCGTGGCGTCGATGTCGAATCTGGTGTCCTCTGTCCAACCCGGCGCCACCAGCTTGACTTCGTCGATCTGATACGCGAGCGCGATCAATGACTTGAGCGGCGTGTTCCTGGCGAGAAAACGGCCCTCCGGCGACTGATAGCCGCGGCCTGTCTCAGGGCCGGTCGTATTGGGCTTCACGGACGCCACTTCGAACTTCGGCTCGTCCGACTGGGCCGACATGGCGGTGGCCGCCGCACACACGACGATGGCGGAGAGAAGGACGACGCCGTTGCGCATCAGCAGATTTGACGCCGCTCGCGGCACGTTGGCCGCCGCTGCTGCGGACTCCCGACGTAGCGGCTCACTTCAGGTCCTCTCTTCGCCTTAGTAGTTCACTCCTCGATCGTGACCGCAATCAGCCGTCGCACCGGCTCCTTGTGTCGCGTCGACGTCGCTTCGAGGGACAAGGTGTACGAGCCGGCAGGAACATCCGCCAGGTCCAGTTCGACGGTGTACGCCCAGCGTCCATCACCCGGACGCTCGGCTGAGCGCAGTCGCGCGTCTTCCTTCGAGACCATCTTTCCGTCCGCACTCGTGAGAACGCCCGTGATGGTCAGGTCATCGGCCGAGAGCTGCGTATTGTCGCTGTAGACCTCGACGAACGCGTTGAGCGTGTCGCCGCGGCGAAACACGCGCGCACTCGTCGGATTCGCACCCAGCCGGTCACGGATGCCGGCATCGTCACGCAACATGAAGTGATCCGCTGTCGCCAGCGACGCGAGCACGACGCCGCTGAGTGACAGCGCATCGTCGAAAACAGGCACAGCCACCGGCACTATGACCGAGCCGACGTGGCCGTTCGGCTGATCGACAACGTAGCGGAGCTCGTATCGGCCCGGCGGCAACGACATACGATCGACAAAGTGGAGGCCGTGGGCGACGGCATTGGCGCGCGAGTCCGCAGTCAGGTTCAGCGCGAGCGTCTTGTACTCGCCGACCTGCACGTGGTTCTCGAGTGTGAACACCTGATAGGCGAGCGAGATCTGCACGCTTCCCTCGAGGAGCAGGTCGCCCGTGATCTGCCCGCCGATCACCACGGAGTCATCGTGGCCGTCGCCCTTGAACGCGGCGCTGAAGAGCGAAACATTGAGACCGCGGACCGGCACCGGCAGTCGCAGCGCGTCTCGCACGGCCGTTGATGCGCCGCTCGGCGCTGCCGCGGCGTCGGGCGCACGGCTGTCAGGCGCCGGCGCCGTGTAGCCCTTGCGCTGGCGCACCGTATAGAGGCCGGGCCGCTTGATGCGAACCTTGACCTCGTGGAACTTGCCGTCGCGATACTCGGTCGACGGCGCGTATCCCAGCACGTAATAGGTGCTGTTGTCCTTGACGATGTTGGTGAAACCGCCGGCGAAGTTGTTGGTGTTGACGACGGCGAGGCCGCCGGTATCTTCGGCGACGACGCGCAAGGCGGACAATCGGTCCAAGTCATCTCTACTGACCCGCGGTCGTGGCGCAGGGTCCCCTGGCCCGATCTGAGTGTCGCCGCTGGTTTGCAAGCCTGATGGGTCGATCGCGTAGACGGCGACGTTGTTCCTCGTGGCGGCTGCCATCGCCTCTCGATGGGCAGCAAGGATCTGGCTCCAATGGAGAGCCAGCTGGCATTTGGTTTCCATCTCCTCGTCCTCACCACTGAGTGGCGGGCCCGACTGACGTGAGCATACGGGCATGTCGAATCGCAGTTGTGCACCCAGCCACAAGATGGCTTTGCGCCGTCCAGTGATTGAACCGAGGCGGGTGGCCACGTCCTGGATCGTGCGATACGAATCGAGGTGACGCTGCACTCGCTCTGCCGGCGTGACGTCGAGGTCTCCGGACAATCCGCGTCCATAACGCTCGATGGACGCGTCCAGGAGTTGCGTGGAGGACGTGAACGCCTGCGCATCGGTGAACGTGCCCTGGGTGTGAACGACGGCGGCGAGATCGCCAGGTTGCAGAAAGTCGTCGATGAAGCGTTTCGCCGTGCGCTTGGCGACTACCGCGTACGTCAAATTGCCAACCGCAGGAGGAGCCGCCCAGGTCGATGGCGAGTCCATGACGATCACATACAGCCGCCCTTCGGCTCCCTGATTGCTGACGACGTCCGGTTCAGAGACGGGTGCGGCCGCCGGCGTCGACGTCGATGACGATATCGGAAGGTCGACGAACGTGAACGTCTGCAGGTCCTGCGGCTTGCCGTCCTCGAGGATCTCGAAATCGCTTCGCGTGAGATCCTTGACGAAGTGACCGTCCTTGTCGGTCACGTAGACGTCGAGGTCGATCAACTTGACCCCGCTGCGAAACGTCGGCGTCGGTTCCTGGCGCGTGTCTCGCGAGGTGGGCGCCTGCGCCCTCATACCGATGCCGGCCACCCACAGCATGAGGATGACGGTCGCGAAAATTCGTTGGCGCGCGAAGGTGGCGAGTCGACGTACGCAGGGCGGCATCCTGCTTCTCCCGACAGGCGGCTGGCTGGCGAGGCGAATTCTACTGCGTCTTCACGAGTGCAAGAGCACGATCTTCAAGGCAAGGAGCGCGAAACCACCCAACAATCCCGCCACGGCTCGATACTCGCGATTCCGCACCGCGCGCGCGAGGCTGAATCGCCGCTCCATCGGCTCCGCCTCCGACCGCTGATACAGGTCGTAGGTATCGCCGAACATGTGTCGCAGGAACGCTTCCTCGGTGCGGATCGCCGCTCCTATCGTCGTCAGCATGTAGATACTTCCCGCGACGGCCACGACCAGACTGTGCGCAGCGAGCATCACACCGATGGCGATCACGCTCGAACCGAGATACAGGGGATGACGCGTCCACCGATAGGGACCCGACCGCGTCACCTCCCTGCTCTTCTCGAGATGCCCGGCGGCCCAGATGCGAATCGCTTCGCCGACGAGCGCCACTGCCAGACCCAGGCGCCACGCGTTCCACGTCGGCGATGCGAAGACGATCACCACCACCGCGACGACGAATCCGAGCGTGACGCGCCATCGCGCCAGAAAGCGTCTGACGCTCATTTCATACGACAGCCGAGAAAGGTCCGGCTGAAGCCGGACCCCACGACTGATGGCGATCCTTGACGTTCCACCTCGAAGCGGACGCGACATGACACCGGAGTTCACCTGTATCGAGTAGCGGTTGCCGTATGGAGATCAGGCCGATCACCATCGCCTGACCGCGCGAGACCTGTCCGCCGTAGCTTGAGCGAAGGTGGAAGCCTGTGGGCGTCAATCGAGCCCCGCTTCGACGTCCTCGGTGAATGGCGCGCCCGGGCGGTACGCAAAATCGCGTGACCCGCTGATACCTCCTCGACGCCCTCGCTGCAGACGGGCGCGAACCGCCTCCGCGACTTCGGCGACGTCTATGTCTTCGATACACGGCGTGTTCGTCCGGCACTTGCGCTTGTAGAGACAGCTGCACCGCTCGGTGCGCGCGACGGTGATGTCGTCGGTCGACCAGGGACCGTTACGATCGCTCTGCGTTGGACCGAAGAGCGCCACCACCGGCGTACCCACCGCCGCCGCAATGTGCAGCGGGCCGGTGTCCCCTGACACCGCGATCCGTGCTCCCGCCGCCACGGCGAAAAGATCGACGACCGTCGTCGGTGGTGACAGCACGGCCGCATCGCCGGACGCCTCGACGACGGCATTCGCCAGCGCCTCTTCTCCAGGTCCCCAGAGAACGACCGAGCGATGCCCGCTCGTTTTCAGTATCGATGTCGCCAGCGCACCAAAGCGCTCCGGCGGCCAGCGTTTGTTGGGCCACGCCGCTCCGGGATTGAGCAGCGCGTAGGCATGGCCGGCACGCCGCCGGACTTCCTCGAGCGCCTCCGAGTGCGGCCACGCCAGCGGAAACGACGTATGCGGCTGCCGGATGCCGAGCGGCGCAAGCAGCGCGAGATTCTTGAAGATCACATGACGGTGATCGCCAGGATCGGTGCGGTCGGTGTAGAGCGCCGCCGCGCCCGGCTCGCGCAGATGCGGCTTCGGGAATCCAATCGTCTGCCACGCACCGGCGAGGCGCGCGAGCACCGCCGACTTGAACAGTCCCTGCAGATCGATCGCCGCCGTATACCGCACACGTCGCAGACCGGACAGCGTCGACAGCAGCGCCCTCGGATGCCGGCGCGGATCGACCGGAATCGCCGCGTTGAGTCCCTTCACCAGCCTGAGCACCTCCGTGTACTTCGGATCCACGAGCCAGTCGATGCGTGATGAGGGATACCGCTCGCGCAGCGCCGCGGCCACAGGGATGCCATGAATCACGTCGCCGAGGGAGCCGAGCCTGACGATGAGGAACCGGTGCGTGTTGGGGTGTGTCGTCATGAGCCGGAGCGTCCGTCGCTCCGATTGGAGTCGCCGCGCCCGATGCGTCCGAGCAGGTCGCGCGTCGAATGATCCTTCGGATCGCCGACAATCGCCGTCCGGCCGCCGTAGGCGGCGACGATCGCGCGCTCGGGGACCGACTCCACAGTGTAGTCGGTGCCCTTGCAGTGGACGTCCGGGTGTATCGCCTCGAGGAGCGGACCGACGGTCGGCTCGGGAAAGATCACAACGAAGTCGACGCAGCGAAGTGCGGCCACGAGCTCGGCGCGATGCTCGCCCTTCATGATCGGCCGCCCTCGGCCCTTCAACCGTTCCACGGAAACGTCGTCATTGATCGCCACCACAAGCGCATCGGCTTCCGCGGCGGCGGCCTCGAGGTAGCGGAGGTGGCCCACGTGCAGCAGGTCGAAGCATCCGTTCGCGAAGGCGATCGTTCGTCCTCGCGCGCGCTCGGCCGCAACGGCGTCGATCAGTTGTGGTCGCGTGACGATGATGCCCAAGGAACTTCCATTATTTGCCGGCCACCGCGCTTCGGAGCTCTCTTGCCGACACGGTGGCGGTGCCGCGCTTCATGACCACGAGACCGGCCGCATGATTGGCGAGCCAGGCCGCCTGTTCGAAGCTCGCTCCCGCGGCCAGGGCCAGCGACATCGTCGCCATCACGGTATCGCCGGCGCCGGTCACGTCAGCGATTTCGTCCGACCCCACGATCGGAATGTGCATCGTCGGCGTTCCCTTGACGAAGAGCGCCATGCCGCGGCTGCCACGCGTGATGAGCACCGCCTGCATCGCCGTGCGCGCCAGCACCTCGCGGCCTGCCCGCTCGAGGACCCGCAGGTCGTCGTTGATGCGGATGTCGAGCGCCTGCTCGACTTCCGATTCGTTCGGCGTGCATGCCGTGAGGCCGCGGTAGTCCAGCAGCTGATAGCGCGTGTCGATCAACACGGGGACCGGATGGTGCGCGCGACGCAATGCGCTGACGATTCTGGATGCCAGCGCCGGGGTGATCAGGCCGGAGCCGTAGTCGGAAATGAGCACGCCATCCGCTCGCAGTGCTGCGTCCACGGCCGCGCGCTCGAAGGCGGCGCGCGCCGCCCGATCGAAGCTTCGAGACACGCCACGGTCGATCCGGACAACCTGCTGCTTGGCGGAATGGATGCCGCCGGCGAGGATGCGCGTCTTTACGGGGGTGGCGGCTGACGCCTTGATCGTCGTCCGCGCGTCGACGCCCTTGTGCAGCGATGCGAGCAGCCGGCGCCCCGGCTCGTCGCGGCCGACGAGCGCCACGAGGACCGCCCGCGCCCCGAGCGCGGCGACGTTATTGGCCGCATTGCCGGCGCCGCCCGCGACGATGTCCGTGGTGTCGTACTCGAGGATGAGGACCGGGGCTTCGCGCGAGACGCGCGCGACGCGGCCGTAGACGAATTCATCGGCGACGACGTCGCCCACGACTGCGATGGTCCTGCCCTTCAGCGCGGCGACAAGGGCAGGCAGCCCGTCGGAAGAATTCCTGTTGGGATGCGAGGCAGGAGAAGGCGACACGGAGGCGCGGAGGCGCGGAGATTTCATCATTTCGTCGGATGCACGCGCATCACCGCGGCTTGCCAGAGAGCCGCAGGATCCAGCCGACGGCCTCCATCAAATTGTTGAGGATAGCATCCGCCTGGACCGGGACGGCGACGTGTTCCTCTTCGTGCGCTCCATGTCCAGTCCGCACCAGGATCGTTCGCACGCCGGCCGCCCGCCCGCACGCCACGTCCAGCCAGCGGTCGCCGACCATGTACGAACGGGACAGGTCGAGATCGAGCTCACGCGCTGCCCGCTGGATCAGGCCCGGCCTCGGCTTGCGACAGTCGCACTCCGCGCGATAGCGCGCGTCGGCCGCGTCGCGAAGATGCGGGCAGTAGTAATAGCCGTCCAGGCGGCCGGGCGCGAGGCGGCGATCGATTTCTGCATGGACCGCCGACAGGAACGCTTCATCGAGCAGGCCGCGCGCGATCCCCGACTGGTTGGTGACGACGACCACGGCGAATCCGGCCCGATTGAGCAACCGGACGGAGTCACCGCTCCATGGAAACACCGAGAGCAGCGACAGGCGATCGATGTACCCACGCTCCTCGATGAGCGTGCCGTCGCGGTCCAGGAAGACGGCCGGCTGTTTCATCGTGCCGCCCCGAGTTGCGTCAGCATCCGCGTGACGGTGGCCGCTACGCGGTCCGGCGCGAGGTCACGCATGCAGGGATGATCGATCGGGCACTCCCGCAGCATACAGGGTCGGCACGACACGTCGTGAATCAGCAGTTCCATTGGCGCGTGGACGAGCGGCGCGGTCTCCTGTTCGTTCGTGGGACCGAAGATCGCCGCCAGCGGCACGCCGACCGCCGCAGCAAGGTGCATGGCACCGGAATCGTTCGACACGCACACCCGCGCCACATTCAGGACGGCGGCCAGCGTCTCGAGCGTCGTCCTTCCGGCCAGATCGATCACCGACTCCGACACGGATGCCGGCAACAGGCCCAGCACTTCTCCGGTTGTCTCGGCGTCCGCAGCGCTGCCCACGAGCACGACCTGCGCGCCGTGGGTCGCAATCACGTCGGCGGCGAGCGTCGCAAAGTGCGGCGGCCACCAGCGCTTCGCCGTCCCGTACGCCGCGCCGGGCGCAAAGACAACGAGCGGGCGCACACCGTCCCAGCCGGCAGACACCAGCAGTGCTCGCGCGTCCGCGAGTGGCGCCGCGGTGACCGCGATCTTCGGCTCGAGCGGCCCGTTGGCAGCGCCGAGCGCGGAGACAAGGCGCTGGTAGTAGGCACCCTGGTGGATGGGGACTTCCACCTCCGCCCTTCGGGCTACGGCGGACAAGCGGGGCTCGGGATTCGCTGCGGCGGGGCGGCGCGGGTCCGAATGCGACGCGCGGGACCCTTCGACGGTCTCGCCTGAATTCGTGGGGTCCGGCTTCAGCCGGACCTGATTCGCCGTCGGATGTTCCGGCTGAAGCCGGAACCCACGACCCGGCGCGTTCATCCGGGAGGCATGTCGGCCCCGGTGTTCGGGAGCGGGAATCGCTCGAGTGAGGAACGGCGAGCGTCCGTCAGTCGCGTAACCCCACCGTTCCGGGACTCTCGCAGCAAGCGCGAGCCAGGCCGAGGCGAACGAGTTCGGCAGCAGCAGCGCGATGTCCGCTCGCACCGTTCGAAGACGCCGGATGTCGCGCATCATCGCGCCCAGGTCACCGACGCTGCTCCGCCACTCCAGTTCGATCACCTCATCGACCCAGGGCACGAGGGAGAAGAGCCGTGCGACGGAAGGACGCGCAGCGACGATGACCTGCGCGTGGAGATGACGACGGAGATCGTCGATCGCCGGGAGCGCCATCACGGCATCACCGAGCCAGTTCGGCGAGAAGACAAGGAGGCGGACTCGTCCCGCCGAAGCTGACGAAGCCAGGGCCTGCGAACTCGAACCATCGAGCCTCCAGTCCCCCGCCCCGGGCCCCGAATCTCGCGAAGCCGAATCAGACATGCGACTCCGCCGGACCCGTCGACTCCCCCGTCGTCGAGTCTGTGTCCGCGCGCGCCGGCACGTCGCGCCACCGGCGATGCATCCAGAGCCAGAGATCCGGATAGCGCCGCACGTATGCTTCGATCACGTCGGTGCACCGCTGCGTGAAGTCGTGAATCGCCTGGGGAGTATCGTCGACCGGCGGCGGCACCGGCGCACCGTACACGAACTTGTAGCGGCCGCCTGGCAGCGGCAGGCCGAACACCGGAACGGCGGCTGCCCCCGTCCGATGGATCAGTGAACCGACGATCGACGTCGTGGCCGCCGCGCGTCCGAAGAAGTCGACGTACACCGCTTCGGAGGTGTGCAGGTGCTGATCGATCAGAATCGCCACGCCGCGGTTGTCGCCGAGCGCGCGCAGCACCTTCCGCACTGAGCCCTGGCGGTAGATGACACTGTTGCCGGTGCGCGTCCGAATGTGCTCGAGCAGATCGTGCAGCGCAGGATTGTCGAGCGGCCGCACCATCAGCGAGATGGGTTTCCACGAGACGGCATGCTCAATTCCCTGCTGCTCCCAGTAGCCGATGTGGCCGCCGACGAAGATCATGCCGCGTCCCTGCTCGTAGGCGCGCAGCACGTGCTCTTCGCCTTCAATCTCGGTGAGCGCGAGCATCTCCTCGCGCGTCAGCGTCCGGAAGCGGATCAGCTCGAGCAGCATCCGCCCGAAGTGCTCGTACATGCCGCGGACGATGCGCTCACGCTCAGTGAACGGCATATCGGGGAAGGCATGCGCGAGATTGTCGAGCGCCACCTGTCGGCGCCCGCGTGCGAAGCGGTGCGCGACCCGCCCGAGCGCCTCGCCCCATGCACGTACCCGCGACATCGGCTGCGGCTGGACCACCCGTGACACGAGGTCAACGAGCGCCGACTCGAGCGAGAACCTCAGCCGCCTGGTCCAGGCTGCGTTCCCGCTCATCCTCGTGAACCCACCGCCGGCGACTGACGCGCCGCGTGCAGCCGCTGCCGCAACCACGCGAACACCTCGCTCTCGGGCGTCAACGCCATCCGCATCGGCAGGCAGGCCCATGGCATCGAGAACGCCATCCCCGTCAGTCGCATCGCGTCCTTCTCGGTCGTCACCACGAGACTGGCCTGCGCCTCGCGCGCCGATCGTTCCACGCGTTCGACGTCGCGACGGCTGAACCAGTGATGATCGTGGAACGTGATCTCCCGCTCGAGACGCACGTCACAGCTCTCGACCGCCTTGAAGAAACGCTCGGGCCGCGCGATCCCGGCGACGCCGATCACGCGGGCTCCGCCGGCCATGGTCATGGCGGCGCCGTCGGCCAGACTGCGGAACGGCTCATAGCGTGCGAAGGCGGAAAACGCGCGCGCCACGCCCAGTGCCGACGACACCGCCGCCGCCTCTTCGAGCGATCCGGGCACGATGACGGCATCGGCGGCACTGCCGGCCGAGACAGGCTCACGCAGGGTGCCGCCCGGCAGCGGATCGGCATCGAAGTCCGCCGGCGAGATCACCAGCAGATCGATGTCGCGCGCCAGTTGCAGATGCTGAAACCCGTCATCCAGGAGCATCACGGTGGGGGCGAAGCGCGACGCGGCTTCTTGTCCGGCACGATAGCGTCGCGCGCAGACGACCACCGGGACATCGGGAAGCAGCCGGGCGAGCATCTGCGGCTCGTCACCGGAGTCCTGGACCGGGACGAGCACGCGGGTGCCGTCGCTGACCACGACGACCGCCTCCGGACGCGTGCGCCTGCGGTACCCGCGGCTCAAGATCACCGGACGTTCGCCCTGGCGCAGCAGCAGCTGCGCGATCGCCGCGACGATCGGCGTCTTGCCGCTGCCGCCGACGACGAGATTGCCCACGCTGATCACCGGGCACGGCAGGCGCTGCTGCATGGCGGGGAATCGCGTGTACCAGACGCGGCGCAGCGCCGCGATGCGGCCGTAGACCGCGCTGAGGGGATTCAATGGACCACGCGGAAGGGGCGCACCACGGCTCGGCGGTCCTGCCGCGGCAGCAGCTCGTTGATGACGGCGAGCGTCTTCTCCTTGGCGCCCCGGCTCGCGTCGATGAGTGCGCGCGCCGCCGCGCCCAGGCGCGCGCGGCGCACCGGATCCTGCATCAGGCTGACCACCACGTCCTCGAGCTCACGGATGTCGCGCACCTGCACGGCCGCGGTGTTCGACAGAAACGCGTCGGCGATCTCGGCGAAGTTGTGCATGAAGGGGCCGAACACGATGGGCTTCCCGTGGATCGCCGGCTCGAGGATGTTGTGCCCGCCCACCGGGACGAGGCTGCCGCCGACGAATGCGACCGTCGCGATCTCGTACAGCTGCGCAAGCTCACCGATCGTGTCCACCACCACCACGTCGGCATCAGGCTCGTCGTCGATCGGCAGCTCGCTGCGGCGCATCACGCCGAGGCCGCCCTGACGACAGAGGCTCTCCACCTCGGCCACGCGATCGGGATGACGCGGCGCCAGCACGAGCAGCGCGTGGGCACCCCACTGCGCTGCACGCACGCGTGCGAACGCGCGCAGCACCGGCTCTTCCTCGCCTCTGGTCGTGCTGCCGGCGACGAACACCTGGCGTGACGGCGTCATCCGGAAGTGGCGCAGCACCGGATCCCTGGCCACGCCGCGCGCGGCCGGCGGCTCGAGGGCGTCGAATTTCAGGCTGCCGGTCATCGTGATACGCGATGGATCAGCACCGAGGTCGACCAAGCGGCGCTGCGTGTCCTCGCCTTGCACGCAGAACCGCTCGATATCGCCAAGCACCCGCCGGAAGAGCGGCTGAACCAGCCGATAGCGGCGGGCAGACCGCGACGAGATGCGACCGTTGATGACGACCGTGCGGATCCCGCGGCGGCGGCATTCGCGCAGCAGGTTCGGCCAGATTTCGGTCTCGACCATCACGAAGAGCCGCGGCCGGACCCGCGCGAGGGTCCGGCGGATGGCGAACGTCCAGTCGAACGGGAAGTAGAAGATGCCGTCAACGGACGTCATCATCCGGCCCGCCAGCTCCTGGCCGGTGCGGGTCGTGGTCGACAGATAGATGCGGAGTGACGGATAGCGCAGCTTCAACTCGGCGATGACCGGTCGCGCGGCCAGCAGCTCGCCGACCGAGACCGCCTGGATCCAGATCGAATCGTCCTCCGCGGCATTGAAATCGGGCGGCAACGAGCCGAAGCGTTGCCCGGCACTCGCCAGGTACTTGTTCTTGCGCAGACCCTGCACGAGAAACACCGGCAACAGCAGCACGGCGGCGAGCAGCGTTACGAGGCTGTAAAGGAGATACACGCTAACCCGCGCAAGTGGAGGGCCTTAGGACCCTTGGGACGAACCGAGTATATCTGTGCGGCCGACACGCGTTCAAGGCGCGCTACAATCGGATTTTGGCGTGTTTTGCGCGCCAACTCTCGCGTGCGGAGGCAGACGACATGGCCGTGAAGGTGGGCATCAACGGATTCGGGCGAATCGGGCGCAACATCATGCGCGCCGCGCTCGGCGACAAGGACATCGATTTCGTAGCGGTCAACGATCTCACCAGCGCCGCCACCCTTGCGCACCTGCTCAAGTACGACTCGGTGCTCGGCAACATTCACGCGGACGTCAAGGCCGGGACCGACAGCATCACCGTCGACGGCGACCAGTTCAAGGTGCTGTCGATGAAGGATCCGGCGCAACTGCCGTGGAAGGACCTCGGTGTCGACGTCGTATTCGAGAGCACCGGCATCTTCACCGCCCGCGACGGCGCGGCGAAGCACCTGGCCGCCGGGGCGAAGAAGGTCATCATCACGGCGCCCGCCAAGGGACCCGACATCACGCTCGTCCTCGGCGTGAACGACGAGAAGTACGATCCGGCGAAGCACCAGATCATCTCCAACGCCTCGTGTACGACGAACTGCCTCGCTCCGCTCGCGAAGGTCATTCACGAACGCTTCGGCATCCGCAAGGGGTGGATGACGACGGTGCATTCGTATACGAACGATCAGAACCTGCTCGATCTGCCGCACAAGGATCTGCGGCGCGCGCGCGCAGCGGCGCTCTCGATCATCCCGACGACGACCGGGGCGGCCACGGCCGTGGGCGAGGTGCTGCCTGAGCTCAAAGGCAGGCTCGATGGATTCTCGATGCGCGTGCCGACCCCGAACGTGTCGCTCGTCGACCTGAACGCGGTGCTCGACACGAAGGCGACCGGCGAAGAGGTGAACAACGCACTGCGCGAGGCGGCCGCCGGGCCGATGAAGAACATCCTGACGATGAGCGATATCGAGCTCGTCTCGATCGACTTCCGCGGCAATCCCTACTCGTCGATCGTCGACTCGCAGTACACGAAGGTGATGGACGGCGACTTCCTCAAGGTGCTGGCGTGGTACGACAACGAGTGGGGCTATTCGAACCGTTGTGTCGACCTGCTGCGGCTCCTCGTCGAGAAGGGTCTCTGAACAGCCAGTGGCGAAGCGCACAATCCGCGATCTGAACCTGAAAGACCGCCGCGTCTTCATCCGCGTGGACTACAACGTCCCGTTGAAGAACGGCGTCATCGGCGACGACACCCGGATCCGCGAGACGATTCCGACGCTCGAGTTCGCGCTGAACGCCGGTGCGCGCTGCCTGGTGCTCGCCTCGCATCTCGGACGTCCCAAGGGCAAGCCGAATCCGGAGATGAGCCTGCGGCCGGTGGCCGCCAGGCTCGGCGAGCTGCTGAAACGCGAGGTAGTCTTCGCGGAGGATTGCGTCGGCCCGGCGGCGGAGAACGCCGTGAGGCAAGCGTGCGGTTCAGTTCCGACTAAAGTCGGGAACAGTGCCGGGTCTCCTGTTCCGACTGCAGTCGGAACCTACGGAAGCGAAGCCGGAACCCACGACGGCCAGGGTGTCGTGCTGCTGGAGAATCTGCGGTTCCATCCTGAAGAAGAGAAGAACGACGCCGGATTCGCACGGGCGCTCGCGGCACTGGCGGACGTGTACGTGAATGACGCGTTCGGTGCGGCGCACCGCGCGCACGCATCGGTCGACGCCATCGTGCGCCTCATCCCCGAGGCGGGCGCGGGGCTGCTGCTGGAGAAGGAGCTGCGGTATCTCGGCGACGTGCTCGGCCATCCCGAGCGTCCATTCGTTGCCGTGCTCGGCGGCGCGAAGGTGTCGGACAAGATCGAGGTCATCGAGAACCTGATTCCGCGTGTCGACATGCTGCTCATCGGCGGCGCGATGGCGTACACGTTCTTCAAGGCGCAGGGCCAGCCGACCGGCAGGTCGCTCGTCGAAGACGACAAGCTCGAGTCCGCGCGCGACATTCTCGCAGCGGCGAGCAAACGATCGCTGCCGCTCCTCCTGCCGACCGATCACGTCGTCGCGCCCAGGCTCGAAGCGGGCGCGCCATTTGAAACGCTGTCTGTGGACGATCCGGCGATCGGCGATCGCATGGGGCTCGACATCGGGCCGAAGACATCGCAGGCGTACGCGGACGCGCTCCGCACCGCGAAGACGGTCGTCTGGAACGGGCCGATGGGCGTGTTCGAGATTCCCGAGTTCGCGAAGGGGACGGTCGCGGTGGCAAAGGCGGTCGCAGACGTGCAGGGCACGACCATCGTGGGTGGCGGTGATTCGATTGCGGCGATCAAGAAGGCAGGCGTCAGCGATCGCATCACGCACATCTCCACGGGCGGCGGCGCGTCGCTGGAGTTCCTCGGTGGACAGACGCTTCCGGGTGTCGCGGTCCTGCCGGATGCAATCTAACTCCTTTCTCCTGACTCCTATCTCCTGATACGAGGAGCGAACTCGTATGCGAACGCCTTTCGTTGCCGGCAACTGGAAGATGTACAAGACGGTCGCCGAGGTGGTGGCGTACATCAAGGAGTTCCGTCCGCTGGTCAAGGACATGACCGGCATCGACATCGTGCTGGCGGCGCCGTTCACCGCGGTGCACGCCGCCGCTGACGCCGCGCGTAACACCAACATCGCCATCGCCGCGCAGGACCTGCACTGGGAGCCTCATGGCGCGTTCACCGGCGAAGTGAGTGCACCGATGCTGCACGAGGCCGGGGCATCCTACGTCATCATCGGGCACTCCGAGCGGCGCACGCTGTTCGGGGAGACCGACGAAGCCGTCAGCCGGAAGGTCACCGCCGCGTTCGAGTCGTCGCTCATTCCGATCATGTGCATCGGTGAAACGCTCGCCGAGCGCGAGCGAAACGAGACGTTTGCCGTCCTGGATCGCCAGCTGGCCCGTGGCCTCGCCGGCGTGCCGGCCGAACGCGTGGCGCGAATGGTCATCGCCTACGAGCCGGTCTGGGCGATCGGCACCGGCCGGAACGCCACGCCGGAACAGGCGGCCGAGGCGCATTCGCATATCCGGGCGCAGCTGGCGCAGGCCTACGGCCAGGCGCTGGCCGAGGCCGTCCGTATCCTCTACGGCGGGAGCGTCAAGCCGGAGAATGCGGCGGCCCTGGCCGCCCAGCCGAACGTCGACGGGGCGCTGGTTGGCGGCGCCTGCCTCGATGTGCAGGGGTTTTTCGAGATCGTCTCCCGTGTCCGGGCAGCAACGGTATAATGTCGTTTTCCCGTAAGAGCCACTGATGCTGTATTACCTGCTCGCCGTCGTCTACGTGCTCGTCTGCTTCGTCCTGATGCTGGTCATCCTGCTCCAGCAGGGCAAGGGGGGCGATATCGCCAGTGCTTTCGGCGGCGGAAGCAGCCAGGCCGCCTTCGGCGCCCGTTCCGGCGCCACGGTGCTCTCCCGCGCCACCACGATTTGCTTCGTGCTCTTCATCGTCGGCGCAATGACGCTGGGGATCATGGGACAGCGGGGCCCGGGGTCGGTGCTCGGCGGCCGCCGTACTGCGGCCCCTGCGACCGCACCAGCTTCGACGAAGCCTCAGGCGACACCGGCGAAGCCGGCCACTCCGCCCGCTTCTTCCGCCGCTCCGGCGGCAACACCTGCTCCGGCAACCGCGCCAGCGCCTGCAACGCCTCCGGTCGAAAAGAAATAGTCGCTCGTCATCGCGCGACCGCGCCGGCCGCGCAGCCAGATGCCTCGGGGCGAAGCTGAACACGCAGCCTCGCTGATATCGTCTATCGGTCCGCCGCCAGGAGCGGTGCCATCGTCTCGACGATCCGCTGCGCGACGTCCGGCGACAGCGTCCGCCTTCCCACTTCGACAGCGTGTCGCGCCGTCTGCTGCGCCTCGGCCCGTCGTCCGAGCGAGTCGTAGGTGAACGCGAGGCCGACATACGCATCGACCATATCGGGCTGCAGGCGAATCGCCTCCGACAGGTGCCGCTCCGCATCCGCGTAGCGGCCGCTGCGGTATTCGAGCCGCCCGAGGTCGAGGCGATGCGCGGCGTCGCCAGCGTCCGCATCGATTGCCCGCCGCAGGAACGGCTCGGCTTCTGAGTCGCGCCCGAGTCGAACCAGTGCATCGCCGACGAGCGCGTCGTAGATCGTGATCGGCTGATCGGGACCGGCAATGTCGCGGGCACGCCGGAATTGCGCGAGGCCGTCCTCGTATCGATTCGCCTTCACGTAGGCGCGGCCGAGATCGAGGTAGAAGCCGAACATCGAACTTCCTTTGGCTGCATCGAGCGACACCGCGCGCTCGAGGTGTGCGATCGCGTCGTTCACGCGACCGCTGCGCAGAAGCGCCACACCGAGCGCGTTCTCACTGATCTCCGGCGCCGGATCGATACGAACCGCATGTTCGAAATACGGAAGGGCCTCGGCGAGGCGGCCCGAGCGATCGAGCGCCACGGCAAGGTCGCGCGTCGCCTCGAAGTGTTCAGGATCCCCCGCGAGCACCCGACGGAATAGAGGAATCGCCTCATCGAAGCGGTCCTGACGCAACAGTTCGTCGCCCCAGTTCTCGTAGGCAATCGACGCCCGCGGATTGTCGGCGAGGATGGCCTGATAGTGGTGAATCGCGTCGGAGCCGTACTGGCCGTTCTGTTGCCATGTCAGCCAGCCGCACGTCGCGAGCACGACGACAGCGGCGCCAGCAGCAACGCGCCGGCGAAATGCCGAGTGCTGCGCGGCCTGCGCAACAGCGCCAGCGACAAGTGCGAACACGCTCGCCTGCGCCAGATACTGAAAGTGATCCGCCACGTACGAGAAGCGGAACGGATAGACATTCAGGAACCCGAGCACCGGGACGAGCGTTCCGACAAAGATCAGCAACGCAGCGAGCGGCGCGCGACGGCTCGAGGCCGATTCCGCAGATGCCGGCCGCATCGACCACCACACCAGGAGCGTCGTCAGGGCGACGAAGGCGACGAGCGCCAGCCACCAGATCGATTCGCCGGGGTCGACGGTCCAGCGCGGATAGAAGAAGATCAGCGGCGATGGCCATACCAGTTTGCCGAGATAGAACCAGACGATGCGCGGAGCTAGGAGAAGACGCTGGATCACGGCGAGCTCGAATGCGCTTCCTCGCGCGCCCACGACGACCCGCTCGAACCAGGCGGTCGCCGCACCAGCGACGACGCCAATGAGGAGCCAGGGAAGGAGTGGAATGGCGTCGCGACGGAGGTCGACGCGTCCGCGCTTCCACCAGGCGATGACGAGAAGCACGGCCGGCAGCGTGGCGACGACCGTCTTGGAGAGAAGGGCGAGCACGAAGAGCAGCAGCGCAATCGCGTAGATGCCGCGGCCGCCCTGCCTGACGTGCTCTGCCGCGGCAGTCCACAGACGTGGCGCACCGGCAGACTCCGCGCTCGACCTGGCGTTCGCATCGAATCGGAGATAGCACCAGACCGCAGCAAGGCCAAACACCGCAGACAGCGTGTTCTTCTGCTCGCTGATCCAGGCGACCGACTCCACGCTGACCGGGTGGAGCGCGAAGAGTGCCGCGGCGAACCAGGCGCCCCGCACGCGGAGCGCGCGCAGCACGCCCCACAGGAGGCCGGCGGCGAGCACGTGCTCGGCGACCTTGGCCACGTGATAGGCGAACGTGTTCGCCTGCCAGAGCTGCCACTCGAGCCAGAAGACCGACGAGAGGACCGGGTAATACTGCTGCGTGGCGTGAGGCGAGAGCCAGATGCGGCCGAGGCCGTCGAGCGATTGCAGCGCAGGCGCAGTGATATGAGCGCGGTCGTCCCAGAGCACGCCGCCGTGCATCGATGGCAGGTAGGCGACGAACGTCGCGACGGCGATCGTCAGGACGCCGAGCACGATCGCGCGGCTGCGCTCGGGCGAAGAAGAGGGGACGGACGCCGCGGGCCGAGGGCGTCGCGCCTTGCGTGACGAGCGGTTCGTCATGCCGCCGCGATTCCGGTTGTGGGCTGAGCAGGTTTCGGCAACGAAACGTAGTGTCCTTCACCCACACCGGATTCAGTCAACTGCCGGCGTGCGAGACACGTCGAACGGACACCTGGTGCAAGGGTGAACGCCACCGTGGTGGCTAGTCCCGATGCGAGCGACAGTGACTTCGACGATGTGCGACCAGACTCTTGCCGTTCCCACCGCAACGGCCTCACGCATCGAGTTCAGTGGACGATCCTGACTGAATCGGTTCCGACGATAAGTTGACCGTCAGGCGTCGCGCCGCGCAACGTTCCCTTCGTGTCGGTGTTTTCGAACCGTGTGCGGTCGGTCGAAAAGTGACACACGAGATCAGGCAGACCGTCGGCGTTGCTGTCAACGCCAGCCTTCTCGCAGAACTCGAGAGTCTGCTCGTAGCCCGACTGACCGAACGACAGCGATTTCGGGTCGACTTCCCGGATGGCTGAGAAGGTTGGCGTCGACAGAATCGCCACCGCAATCTTGCCCTTGCTCTTTCGATTGATAGAGGCGACGGGCTCATCAGGTTTGATATCAATGCCAACCGTGATGGGAGCGAATAGTGTGACCTGATAGCCAGCCGTCGGGATTTCATCGACGCGAACGTGCTCAGCCACCACTGTGCTCGCGCTGTTCCGGACAACAGTGATGCCGAAGGTGTCTTGCGGCTTGGCATCCGGCTCAGGCAGCACGTCGATCCTGTACTGTCCTGAAATCGCGATGGGAATGGTCACCTTCGCGTGATGCGCGCCATCAGAATCGGTTGTCTTGTCGTACGCAGCTAGAGGAATAGAGCTCGCAGTGCTCGACACCGTCCGTCCAAGCGGATCGGTGACGATGATGTCGATTGGCGACGCGACCTGAATCAGGATGCGATCCACACCGTGCAGAACACCGGCACGGCCGATGGCCCAGAGGATGGTCGAGACATCGCGAGTCTCGGACGTGTGACTTCGCGTCGTCATTGCGCTCTCGGCGTTCGCCGGCGGGGAATGGACGCTGGCCATGTTGGCGCTGCCGGTCTGGACTACGCAGTCATCTAATCCGTCCAGCAGATACGACGTCCCCAGGAACGGCGGAAACGGCAACTCCCTGCACCACAATGGCGCATAGAGAAGATCGCGCGCTCCAATCAGTGACGTGAACAGGGTGGCCGTCGGGAACAGCTGATCGTTCAATGCATGCAGAAACGCGCTGCCTTGCGTCAACTGCGAAAAGCCCTCACTTCGCAGATAGGCCGCAGTCAAACCCACATCACCACACTCGGCCGCTTTTACGATAGGCTCGGTCCAATCGGCATGCGGTATACCGAGATGCGGCGTACCGTAGGTTATGAGGTGAAGGAGGTTACCGCTGTAGGAGGTCGATTCGACGTAATAACGCGCGGCGAGACCGCCCGCGCTGTGCGCAACGACGATGAATTGACTCTGCGACGGATTGCCGGTTCTGAAGGAGCTGATTCGTTCCAGGTACAAGGCGAGCTCCCGAGCCCAGTCATCGATGCCGCCCTGAATACCCTTCTGCGTGAACTGTACGAGGTAGTAGTCGGCGCTTCGATCGTTGCGTTCGGAGAGCTGCGCGGCGGTATTCAAGGGATCGGTAAGGGCGCCGCCGAACCGCCAACCGCCGCCATCCAGCTGCGAGCGCACGGCCGACCACGTGTCGTTGCCGGAGCAGGTTCCGTGGACGAACACAACCGGGACCGCGGGCCTCGGGATCGATGGAGCCGCCACGATCGTCCGACTCAGATACGTGACTCCTGCGCCAACACAGCTGAAAGAACGATTGCACAGAAGTATCTGCCACGGATGCGAGGTGGCCTGGTCGATGAACTCTGTGCGAGTGACCGCGCGGATATCAACGTGGCCGTCGATTGCACCGGTGACCAGCGCCGGCAGGTCATCGAACTCGCCTACGAGACCAGACGACACGGACACACCGGCAAACACGTTGGCGAGCGAACAATCGGTCGCTCCGCCAGTAAGCTCCGGATGGGTGCGATAACCCACGACCCGATAGCCGTCATTGACGGTCATATCGACCCTTCCCGTGCATGTTGCGACGTTCAACACCAGCACGCCGCCGTCCGGAACAAAGCCGGTCGGCAGCGCTGCCAGATTCACACGGAAGCCGATACGGTAGATGTCGCCCGGGTCGAGAATGACGTTCGATGATTGCGCCGACGCCTGCCCGGCAAGCGCCAGGGTCATGACCATCCACGCGACACAGATCGCCTGGTTCACGACCGGTTCCGGCTGACGGCAACTAATCCGCATACCTGCTCCCAATCCGTAAGAGTCGATTGTGATCCCGCGAAGTGAGTCGGGCCGACACTGGTCGGCCGTGTGTGCGTAAGGCCGTGTCGAATCATCACGCGCCCGGTTATCGAGGTCGCTTTGAGCGCTTTGAACCCGGAACACCCAGCAATCAGAGTGCCGCATGAGCCGAGTGCCGTCGGCGTTCCGAGACTGTTCGCGCTAAATCTAAGCAAACGGCGGAGACACGTAGGCGCTTGATCCGTGGGATGAGAGATTCTGAAACCGTTGGTCGCGGTTGGCTAGGCGTACCGGTTCTTGTCCATACGACTTCAGGCTTCCCTCAGGTTGACTTGCGAGAGCGTTCAGCAGACTTGTTCAAGAAGGCGGTGCATCGCGCGGGGTAGAGCGTCGTTCGACTCGAGCGAAGGGAGAAAGCTCTCTTCTTGGCGGTGGATCTTCCAGCCTCGGTTCCCGGCGACAGGGATACACTCTGGCAGCCGAACATTAACAACTCCCTACATCGCCGGTGCGTCACCGCTTCCGCGGGGGTGTCGGCCCAGGAGACTTCATGAAATCCAGGCTCGCGGCATTGGGCGTCGCCGTAGCAATCGTCATGAGCGTCGGCGGCGTAGATGCGACGAACGACGTCGCGGCGGCGGAAACGTTCGTCGGGCGCGTGGACGGATCTAACGCGTACATCGCCATCTCCAAGGACGGCCGCAAGATCGGCGGCTATGTCTGCGACGACGGCACCATCAGCCGATGGCTCAAGTACACCTGGCTGGACAAGGGCCGCGCTCCGCTGGTCGCTGGCACCACCGGCGACGACGTCGGCTTCGTCGACATCGCGGGCAGCAAAGCCACCGGCGTGATCAGGGTCGGCGACCAGGAGCTGACTTTTCGTGGCGAACGGGTTCATGCGGGCGACGATGCCGGCCTCTACTTCGCCATCGCCAAGCAACCCGATCGACTGCTGGTCGCAGGGTGGATCCTCCATCCAGACGGCACGCAGCGAGGCGCGGTGTCGCGGTTGAACACGCGGACGCTCAGTCCGCTTTCTCCGATCGCGGCGCCCACATTAGACCCGAGAGCGGCAAGCGTGGACATCGGAGGCGACGTGAACGTGCCACCGACGGTGACCGAACCGAAACCGCTGGTCGTGATCAACATCATTGCGATCCTGATCGGCCTTCTTCTGCCCGCCGTGCAGGCGTAGGCGGGACGAGATTTCAGCGAACGCGAAAGACAACCAATCGTTGCGGCCACGCAGGTATTCGGGTGGTGTGGATCCGAGGATCCTGCGGGCACAATCGTCGCGTGAGGCAACGGGATGATGCTGAAATCAACTCTGGTTCTTGCCGGCGTTCTCGCGTTCTTTCCTTCGCTGGCGCTCGCTCAAGTGAACTTCAGCGGCGATTGGGAGCTCGTGGACCCGTCGCCAGCCGGCAACCAGCCGAATCTGGCCGTCCTTTCAACCATTCCGCTCGAACGCGGCGCCCGCATCACGCAAACGGCAGATCGCATCACGATCACGCCGACGAACCCGTTGAGCTCCAACTCGGAGCCGTACGTGTTCGCGATGTACGGAAAGGTGACGCTGCGCCGCAGCGGGCGGCCCATGGTCACGGACGCGTACCGAGTGCAGTGGATGGGGCCGCTGCTGTTCATCACGAAGACGCTGCTCGACGACCCGGGCAGGTACCCGGAAAGGCCTTTTCGAGATCGAGACGGTGAAGACCCTCGCACCCCGTATTCGGATCTGACGAAGGAATTCACCACGATGTCGATCAACTACGAGGGTCAGTTGGAAGTACTTGCCGTTCGCGTTCCGGGCCTGGCCGTCAGCAGCATCTCGGCCACTCGTTATGTCTATCGACGGAAGCCTTGAGCCGCCTGGCGAATTGCTGGGTGTAGTTGGACGATGCGGGTGGCTTGCCGTCAGCGAGCGTGACGCTGCGAGTCGCGACCGCTCTGCCGTTGCCATAAGCGGTGCGCCTTCGGCGCGCGACAGGCGAATCGAATGGTGCGGAAGAAAGGACTCGAACCTTCACGGCCTTGCGGCCGCCAGCCCCTCAAGCTGGTGCGTCTGCCAATTCCGCCACTTCCGCGTGGGGCGCTGATGGCCTGATAGCCCGGCAACAGATGCGCCGAGCTGGCCATGAGCCGAATGACAAGTATACGGCAGACCCCGCGCGGCGCAAACCGCTGCGGCTCCGAGGGATCGACGACGCCTTCCGCTCTCTGACGCAGTCAATTCGGCGCCGACATCTGAGGGTTCCCGCCGATAACTTGCTCGTCCCCCTGCCCCGGCGGCGCGCTGTCCCCGCTGTTCCTGAGTGGCGACGACGGAACCAGCCGCTACGAGCGCCCCTTCAGCTCCCGCTCTCCATCCGTTCAGAAAACTCGCGATGGCTCACGACGTCGAATCGGTATGTACACGCTGTGATCTTCGTGATCTCTCACACCCTTGATCGCCACCATCTCGGGCGACGGCTCATCCTGGCAGATGGCCAAGGACATCGCGTCTCATCCCGAAAAAACCCGATCGTTCAACTACTTCTTCCTGAACAGATTCCGCAGCGCCTCTGACGCGTTGATCTGCTCGCGCGTCATGCCTTGCGTGCCGCGCCGGAAGCTGGCCGCGTCCTGCGGAATGGTAGGCCCGATCTGATCGAGGATCGCGGACTTGATCCTGTCGGCGAACCTGCGGGTGACCTCCACGTTCGCAAGAACGAATCCCTCTTCCTTCACCTCGACCACGGTGTCGCCGTACTCGGACGTGATTCTCGCCGTGTAGACGAGGAACGGTGCTGAGGCGAGCTTGTTGGTGGTCCGGTTGATCCCGACCTTGTCCTCGAGCTTCGCGAACGACTCGACGTAAACGTCCACGGGAAGGAACTCGACACCGCGATCGAGGGCCGAGAAGGCCGTGTACTGCCCGGTACGGAAGTCGTGATCTTTGGCGTAGCGATCCACTCGATTCTGATCCAGCGGCTGGATCAGCAGGTCGTTGTCGAACTCCCGGCGCAGATACGGGAAGACGCCTTCCTTCGTGGTCGCTTTCCGCAGATCCTCGCTCACGACGGTCTGAAAGAGCGCCACGTGGATCGGATCGTTGGGACCGCGCTTGGGTGCGCTGGCAAGCGCGGCGCGCCTCTCCTCGCTCACCTGCTTCGCCGCATCCGCCTTCGCCTGCGCCTCGGGATCATCGGTCGAAAGAATGTTCCCATCCTTGTCCTTCACCATCGTCGTGGTGGCGGACGTTCCGTCTTTCTCCGTGACCGTGACGGTCGTGGTCGTCGTGCCCTTGTTATCCGTCTTGACCTTCGTCGTGATCTTCTTCCCGTCCTTGACGGTCGTGGACGTACTGGTGCTCGTGCCGGCGAGGACAAAGCCCGTGAACGAGACGACGATGATGACGCCGAGGAGCGTGGTGATCTTTTTCATGCTGAGTGATCGCGAATGACCGTTCGACGAACGAGCGCGGAGCGGACTCCCCTACCGTCATCCAATCGGCATCGGCGGCTACACGCATGAACAGGGCGAATCAGTGCGTTCTCGTCAGCGCATCGAACGGCCGAAATCTGCGCGCGCCGGCCTGTGCGGGTCTGGGGTCACCGCCGATACCGTAGTACAATTGGGCGTTTGTCCGGCCCGCGTCAGCCCTGCCGGGGTGCAGATGCCGGTAAGGACGAGCAGCTCGCAAGAAATTCCGTCCAGCTCAGAACGAGCGGCGGTGAATTCCCGTATCAGCAGTTGGTTCCTGACACGTCAACTCGATTTTTCTCAAGGTCACATGAAGAACGAACTCGGTCTGCTCCTGATTCCCGCTGGTTTCGTCCTCATTCTCGTGTCGGTCGCGGCTCTCTTCCTCTCGATCTGACCCGATAGTCGCGTCGCCGTTTCGGCGAACGCGTGATGATTCGATCCCGTCTGAACGCACGTTCGGGGGGGGGCCCACACATCGCGGTGCGGAGGCGTTCGTCTCCGCGCCGATTGACTCATTCCTGCCGACTCTATCGCCCTGAGCTAGAATCGCAGGGCGCCTCACCTCAACCATAAATCGAGCCCGTCATGACGCAGACACGCGCCTATTCCGCGAGATCGCGTATCGTCCGGACCTTCCTGGCATTCGTCGCAACCACGCTTGTTGCTTTCGCATCGACGACTGAGCGGATGTCGATCGTGCGCGCGCAGAGCGCAGCCGCGCCAACCGGCGCTGCGGACGCGGCGTTCGACGTGGTGTCGATCAAGCGGAACAAAGAGGCCGAAGAGGAACGGGAGGAGCTTCGCGGCAACGTCGCGGTTGCGCCGTCGCAGATGATCGTGCAGCCGGGCGGCGTGCTTCGCGGAGAAGGCATCTCCTTGATGGAGCTGATCCGCGACGCCTATGACTTCCGTCTCCGGCCGAAGGGTGACATCAGCGGCGGCCCCAGCTGGCTGGAGACCGAGCGGTACGACGTGACGGCGAAGACGTCGAGCACGTTCGGCGCTGCACCGCCCAACGCGTTGCCACCCGACGCGGCGCGCATGCTGCGCGCGCTGCTTGCCGATCGATTCAAGCTGAAAATGAAGACCGAGACGCGGCAGCGGCCGCTGTTCAACATGGTGCTGGCCAAAGCCGACGGGAAACTGGGCGCGCAGCTCAAGCCGGCTGATGGATCGTGCCTCGGCATCTACACCCAGCAGCCGCCACCACCCGCCAGGCCGCTCCCACCGTGTCAGTTTCAACTCGGCGGCGGCCGGCCGTTGATCCTGGGCGGCATCACGATGAAGGAGTTCGCGACGTTTCTCGCGAACTTCCCGGTCATCAACGCCACGGTCACCGACAAGACCGGCCTGACCGGCGCCTACGATCTCACCGTCCGCTTCCAGGGCGCGCAGCGCGCCGTCACCAACACCCTGAGTGCCGATCAGGCCGAGCTGCCGCTGCTGCCGCAGGCGATCGAACAGCAGCTCGGGCTGAAGCTGGAAAAAACCGAGGGCCCCGTGGACGTGATCGTCATCGAACGCGCCGAGCACCCATCGCAGAATTAAACGAGACTCAATCTCGCTGGTTTGAGTGTGGCGCAGCCGAATCCCGCTTGCCCTCCTGAGCGCGGCCTGTCCACCGGAGCCCGACGGGCGAAGCCCGGAAACGGGCGAGTCCCGAATCCCGCTTGTCCGCCGTAGCCCGAGGGCGAAGGTGGAAACCCCGAATCCCGATCTAAAAGGTCTTGTTGTGTACGCCGTCCGGCAGGAACTCGTGAGCGAGATTGTAGAAGCCGGCGCTCTGCAGCGTGACCGTCACCGGCTGATCGGTCACGTTCTCCCAGTACCACCCATGGATGCCGGAGAACGGCGCCGTCAGCGTGCCTGACGCTCCGCGCTGCGCATCACGTTTCTCGTAGCTCTGCGCGTATCCACGCGGCGCGCCGTCGGGCTCGGCGTGCAGCTCGTAGTTCACCGCGCCGGTCGAGGTCCACGAGAAGAGCAGCACCTTCCCCTTGTCGAGCCGATACTTGTATTCCATCCCCTTGTGCGGTGCGATCACGAACTCCTCCTGATCGCGCGCAAACGGCTTCTCCTGACCGGCGAGAATCGCGGCCTGGCTCGCGCCGTTCTTCGTCGACGCATTGAGCGCCTCCACCTGTTTCCCGGTTTCTCCAAGATCGAGGAGGCCGAGGCGCTTGCCCGTCCCGAGCGGATCGACGGCGTATTCTGCCGGCAACACCACGGTCACGAGCAGCACGCCGGCGACGAGAAGCGCAGCACCCGCGGCGACGGCCAGCCGCTCGCGCGCCGCCGGCAATGATTCGTTCACAGTCGTCATGATCAAGGCACCGTCAGGAAATAGCCGGACAGCTGATAGCCGACCAGCAGAAAGCCGCACGCCATCACCAGCGCATTGGCCGCAAAGGCATGACGCAGGAAACCGCGATGCGCCCGCCACCAGGTGAGCGCGATGAGAATCGCCGTCAGCGCCAGACCCTGTCCGATCTCGACGCCTACGTTGAAGCTGACGATGTTCGCTACGAGCCCGGTGGGCGCCAGCGCGAACTCCTGAAGCTTCGTGGCCAACCCGAATCCGTGAAAGAGGCCGAAGACGAGCACCGCCACGCGCGTGTTCGGCTGCACGCCGAACAGCTTGCGGAAGCCGTCCATGTTCTCGAACGCCTTGTAGACGACCGAGAAGCCGATGATGGCGTCGATGAGATACGGATTCGCGCGGATGCCGCCGAGCACGCCGGCCAGCAGCGTCACGCTGTGGCCAATCGTGAAGAGGCTCACGTACTGGACGACGTCCTTCAGCCGGTAGAGGAAGAAGATGACGCCAACCAGGAAGAGCAGATGGTCGTAGCCGGTAACCATGTGCTTGGCGCCGAGGTACATGAGCGGTACGATCGCCCGCCCCTGCAGCCCCTGCAGATAGACGGCATCCTTGCCCGACACCCCGTGCGCGCCGAGCGCCACGCCCGCCCAACACGCGACCGCGAGCGTCAGCACGATCCGCATGCCGCACTGAAGACGCGGAGCGTCCCGTTTATTGATTTCGCATGTAACGTGCATGGCAGTTGTCGCAGCTCATGTTGACGGATTCACCGATGGTGAGAATCCCGTCCTTGTCGTGTGCCTCGGCCGCCTTCAGCGCCTTCTCGCCGGCGGTGGCCATCTGTTTCGCCATCTTCGACCAGTCGCCATGATCGACGGCGCGACTGCCCTGCACGAGCAGGTTCGCCGATTCGACGAGCAGCGCCGCACTGGTCGCGACCTGCGCCCATTCTTCGTCGTTCTGGGGCGCCTTCTCCTTTTCGCCGTCGACGCCAATCTCGATCGACACGGCATTGAAAATCACGTTGGCTGCCGGTCCGGTCAGTCCCTTCATGACCTGCTTGACCGTCGCCGTCGGCGCCGCCGGCGGCGCCTCCACGGCCGCGGCGGCCGGCGCAGTCTTGCGCGTCCGTTCCGCAGCGATGATGAATCCGATTCCGCACACGAACAGCAGCACGCTGATCGTGAACAACCAGTTACGCATGGGACACTCCAGGCCGGGCCCAAAGGACCGGCTCACAAACCTCACCACGTCCGGGGACGCGCAGCCGTGGCAAGAGCCTGCGGCTGCTGCAAAACGGATACGACACAAGGCGCAGAGGCACGGAGAAAACGATCCAATTCTCCTCACCTGTACGCACGGGGAGCGACGCGGTCGCCGCGGCGACCGTCAGACGACAGGACCTGCAGGAGGGCCGCGAAGGATCGCCGGAGCTCGCGGAGGCGCGTGAATGATCCGCTCGACGTAGACGGCCGCGCGACGCGGCTCACCGCGCGTCGGCGCCCGCAGCAACCGCTCGACGATGGCAACCGGTGCCGCGAGTACGTACGCGTGCGGCGCCGCGAAGATCGGCTCCAGTGTCAGAACAACCGCGCCATCATCATCGTCCGTGTCGGTTGCGTGGCTGTTCTCATCGTGATGATGCAGAGCAGCGCGGTGACCAGCGGTATCGGCCGCATGGTGCGCGTGGGCGTGGTGCGGCGTCCCGTGCCGGTGAATCACCAGCGAAGTCTGGCCATCGTGAGTGGTCGCGGCGTGCACGTGCGCGACCGGCGCCAGCGGCAGGGCCGAAAGACAGAGCGCAACAAGCAGAGGAACGGCTCGGCGGGACGACACCGCGCGTGATCGTATGTGAGCGGAACGAATGAATCAATTCACAATTCAGAAGTCACAATTCACAATTCACCACGCAATGCCCAATGCCCAAGAATCAGACTTCTGAATTGTGACTTCTGAATTGACATGGTTCTCGAGATTCGCCCCTACGTTTCTACCGACCGCGGCGACGTCATCGCGCTGTGGAGTGAGGCGTTCCCTGAAGAACCCTCGTACAACCAGGCCGACGCGATGATCGACCGCAAGCTGCGCGTCCAGCCGGAGCTGTTCCTCGTCTGCGTGCGCGAAGGCGCCGTCGTTGGAACGGTGATGGCGGGATATGACGGCGTGCGCGGATGGATCCATCGACTCGCGGTAGCGCGGGCCGCGCGGAGAACGGGGATCGGCACCGAGTTACTGCGCGCCGCCGAGGAACGGCTGGCCGCTGCCGGCTGTCCGAAGGTGAACCTGCAGATCCGCGCGCGCAACGCGCAGGTCGTGGCGTTCTATGAAGCGGCCGGCTATCGCGTGGAAGACAACATCAGCATGGCCAGGCGGCTCGAGAAGTGAGTCACTCGTCAGGTCCGGCTCACAGGTTGCTGAACAAGTCAGCAACCTCAATGCCCAATGCACAAATGCCCAATGGCAAATTCACGCAGATCTTGACCACTGGGCATTGGGCATTGCGAATCGGGCATCGAAGACTGTGTTCTTCATCAGACTGCTGTCTTCGCGATTTGACCGCACACCGCGCGACCGTCATGCTGCAGCGTCCGCCTGCGCCTCGTTCTGATGACGTCGCAGTCTGCGAAGCGGATCAAGGAGTGAAATGGGACTCGAGAAGGGCGATTCGGTCACCGCGGTCGTCAAGGCCACGGAAGTGATGATCTCCAAGTCCTGGCGAGGGCTCCGCCTCGGCAAGGCGATCCTTCGAAGTGGCTGCGGCGTCCCGCAACGCTCACCGTGCCGGCGAAGCGCCCGCACGCAATGATGCGAGCATCCCGCGCACGGCGTCCGGCGTGGCGCCGAGCTTCGCCGCATGCCGCACCGGATCATCGAGATCCACGCCGTACCAATTCTGCTTCGCCGGATCGCACAGCCCCGCGACGTTGATTCGGTCGACCGCTGCCGCAATCGCCGACCGCTCATCGTCACGCCACCCGCCTCGCCGGGGCGACAGCGTCGCCATCCGTTCGGCGAACGGCAGGTCCTCCGCGCAGAGAAACCCCGGCGGCGTGCCGCCGAGCCGACGCACCATCTCGCTGTAGCTGGCAGCGGCGAAGTAGAACATCGCGTACGCGGCAAACCGCTCGAACGTCGCAAAACCGGCGTAGCATCCCGACACGAATCCAGCCACGTGGGCAGCCTCGGCGCGCGTGACGCGTCCGTACGTCTCCAAGTGCCGGCCGCGGCTTTTGTCGCCATCGGTTTCGAACATCCGTGCAAGGCGTTCGATGCCGAGCAGCGTCATCGGAATGCCGGTCGAGAAAAGCGGGTCCACGAAGGCCGCCGACGACGGCAGCAGCGCCCAGCGATCGCCGGCGGCCGTCGCGGCGCACGAAGCGAGTCGAGGGATCCAGGTGAAATCGCGCGTCGGTCTGGCGTCGGCGAACTGCGCCGCGATTGACGGATACCGATCGAGGAATCGCTGCCACGCCGGCGCTCCGTCCGACAGTCGCAACTCCGCGGCGAGCTCGTCGCGCACCGCAATCCCTGCGCTGGTGACGCCGTTGCCAAACCGCAGCACCCACATCCAGCCGTCATCGAACACGTGATGCAGCGCTGCATCGTCGATGGGAAACGGCGGCGATGTGCCCGGCGCGAAGTCGGACATCTCGTCACAGCGAGCAACCTTCGTGAAGTGCGTGTAGAGCGCCTGCGTCGCAGGGTAGTCCGTGAATGCCTCCGTCGGGATCTCCAGTGCGCGCGTGAGAAACCCGCGCGGTCCACTGGCGTCGACGACGAATGCCGCGGTGGCGCGAAAGCGGCGGCCGCCGCGGGATCCGGTGAGGCTCGCCGAGCCGTCAACGCGCCACGTGATGCCGTCGAGGGTGGTCATGTCGACGTACTCGACGCCGGCACGGCACGCTTCCTCCACCAGGAAACGATCGACGTCTGACCGCAGCCAGTGGGTATCGGAGAGCTCGTTCGAGGGGCTCGCCGCCACCAGCAGCTGATTCGCTCGTGAGTCCGCCACACGGTAACGATGCCCCTCGTCGTGCTTGAAGTAACTGAAGCCGCGCTTCAGTCCACAGCCGATCTCGGGATATGCACGCTGCCACGCGCCGTACGATGCGAGTGGTCGGATCCGCGGAAGGTCGTACCGATCGGCCAGCTGTTCGAGCAGCACACCCGCCAAAGGAGACGCCGATTCACCGATCGCGAAGCGCGGATGCCGGCCGCGCTCGATCAGCACCACCGAACGCCGCAGACGACGTGCGATCAGCGCGAGCAGCGAGCCGCCGAAGCCGGAGCCGACGATAGCCAGATCAAACGACGGCATCGCACCTGCAGTTGATTCGCGGAGGGACGACCTGCCGCTCGTTCATCGTTCGCAGCCGCGCCGTCCGGGCCGGAGAACATTCGCACGTGAAGAATCGCTCGGCGTCCCAGAGATCGGCAAAGACGCGCATTCGCCCGTCGTGCAGACCGGTCTCGACGACGCGTTCGAGGGCGTCGAGCTGCGGCGGGACATGCGGCTGTTCCAGCGCCTCCATCGCGCCGTTGCCGCCGCGGGTAGGAATGACAGTCGATACGCCGGCGCCGCAATCGGCAGCCAGCGTCAACGAGCGCATCGCCCACACTTCGCTTTCGCGGGGAGACAGAAACGGCACGCCGAGCAGGACGAACGTGCGGAGAGCGATTCGCTCGCGGCGGAGAAATTCCGCGGCGCTCTCGAAGCTCGCGATCGTCATCCGCTTGTTGAGTCGAGCGAGCGCCTGCGGGTGCGCGGTCTCGAGACCGACAGCGACCTCGAGCTGGCCGGCAATCGCATCACGGAAGCGCAGACAGCGCGCCGCATGAGCGCCCGCCAGAAACGCAGGGTGCGCCTCGACGATCACGCGGTCGAAACCGGCAATGGCCGCCGCGATCTCCTCGTAGTCGCCGTCCGGGATGGCTGCCGGGTCGAAGAAGCTGCCGGCGTTATAGAGCTTGATGTGACGGGCACGCGGCAACATCGCGAGGGCGTGGCGAATCTGCCGGCCGATGGCGCCTCGGGGCACGGTTGCGTCAAGCGTGTGCATCCACAGATCGCACATGACGCAGCGGAACGGGCACTCGCGGTTCGTGAGCAGCACGACGGCCGTCGGCACGAGCTCACCCGTTGCGTCGTATTCGCGCTCCCAGAACGCACCATAGGCGCGATCGGGATCGAGCACTGCTTTGGGACCTCGTCGGTCGAGGATCCAGCGATCGGTGGAACTCACTCCGGCCTGCCACTCGAAGCCCTGGCCATGGGAGGTTACGCGCGAACGCGCATCTCGTTGCCGGAGCGGCGCTCGCCTTCGTCGGCCTCATTGAGGCGCGACTCCCAGTCACGCTCGAAGCACTGGCGGCACCACGTCTTCGTGACGCGTGCGCGCGGCGAGGCCGTCAGTCCATCCTGGAATCGCCGCTTGCTGTTGACCGGCATGTCGATGCCGGCCACTGCGCGCACGCCAGCCCGCACGACGTCCTGCTTCAGTGTCATCAGGCGCGCCTCGTCGCCCGCCAGCATCGTCTCGAACGGCATGGCGGCTGCCGCGGCGATCACCGAGCGGACCGTGAAGGGAGAGAACGCGTCGAAACCGAAGCGTCGTGCAGGCGCACACGTACGGACGTAGCCGCGCGACAGTCCACCCGAATACACGAGACTGTGCTTGATGGCGTCGACACCCCATCCTTCCTGATACAGCAGCGGATTGCGCAGCACGCTCGACAGCGTGAGGTCGGAGTCCTCGAGTGGATACGCTTTCAGGTTCTCGTCGCCGCCGTCTCCATCGAGCAGGCGGGTGAGCTTCGGAAAACGCGCGCGAATGCCACGCAGCAGCGCGACTCCGGCGGCGGCGCACTCGACGTCGAGCGGGTGGTAGTCCTCGATGAGGCGGACGGCTTCTTCGAGGTCGTAGCAGTCAGGCGGGACGCTGATGCGTTCCCAGCAGTGCTCGAGGCCAACGGCACGGACGGTGGCCTCTGCCTGGGCCGCGTCGGTGCCTTCGCCGAGATCGAGCGTCACCGCGAGTACGGAATCAGGATCGCGACCGAGCTGCCGCGCCGCATGATGCGCGAGCAGCAGGACGGCGGTACTGTCGGTTCCACCGGAGAACGCCACACCGATCGGCTCCGCCGCCGGAATGCTGCGCATCCATCGCTCGATGGCCGCGCGCGCCGCTTCGATGTAGGAGACGCCCGCCTCGCGGACGTCCGCCGGACCGCTCGCAACGGCCGGGGTGAAGAATCGCAGATACCGCGGGGCGGGATCCGGACATCCGACCTGGTCGAGCTCGACCAGGTAGTGCGCGGGCACCATCCGCGTGTACGCCGGTTCGAACTGCCAGGCCAGTCCGCGCTCCGCCAGCCACGCATGGATCTCGTCGATGCGCTCGGCGACGATGAGGAACGGGCCGTGGTACATCTTCGCCACGAAGTAGCGCAGCGGCACGCCGATGGTGCGGGCGAGACGCACCGTCTGTCCTTCGCGGCCGACGGCGGCGAAATGGTGATCGGTCCGCGCGAGTGCGTCGAGGTCGCCGCGGGCTGTCGCCGCAGTCACCTCGGCGTCAGCGAGTCCGGGCGCCAGATTGACCAGTCGTTCCACACCTTCGAGCACGTCTCCTCCTCGTCCGCTCCGCGCGTTCCGGAAATCCACGATGCAAGGGGTCAGGCCCCTCGCATCGTGGATTCGCGATTCTGGATCGAACGGGGCGAGGGGTGAACCGCTCTTCGCTGCGAAGGGCGATGCAAATGCAAGGGGCCAGGCCCCTTGCATTTGCATTTTTCAAAGGCCTGACGGCTACGCACGAATGAGCCCCATGGGAGCGCCGACGGTAAACCCAGGAAACACGGCCTTCGGCGCCTGCCCCAGATGGTCGCGGACGAGCTCACCCAGCACATCCCGGAAGTCGGTCGTCACCGCCAGATCGCGCTGTTCGAACAGCTGCTCCGCCTCGAGGCCGGGCCACTTGCCGTACACCTTCCCGCCTTTCACGGGACCGCCCATCACCATCATCACGCCGCCGTGACCGTGGTCGGTGCCGGCATTCCCACTCTCCGCCGCGGTCCGGCCGAACTCCGACATGGTGACCACCACGATGTCGGACATGCGGTCGCCCATGTCCCGGGCAAACGCCGCCAGCGATCCGCCGAACTCGTTCAGTACCGTCGGCAGCTGATTGTTCTCGTTGGCATGATGGTCCCAGCCACCGATGTCGGCAAACGCCACCTCGATGCCGACGTTGGCCTTGATCAACTGCGCCACCTGTCGCAATCGACGCCCAAGCCCGCCCTGATACTGTGCGCCGTTGGCGGGCAAGTACGACTGCTGCCGGATCGACTCGATCATGCGGACCGCCTCGAACGTGCCTCTGCCCTGCCTCCTCAGCGCAGCGTCAGAGGCCGACGCATACAGCTTTTCGAGCATCGGCGCGGCCTCATGACTGCCAACCTGGAACTTCGCGAGGTCGTCCACGGCCACGGCGCCGCGCGCACCGCGCAGCGTCCGCGGTACCTGCGTGTCGAGCGCCACGGCGCGCAACGGTGACGCATTGGTCGTGACTGCTGGCAGCGCGCGATTCAGCCAGCCGTCCTCCGTCTTCTCGCTCGCCATGCCCGATTCCATGAAATCCTGCGCGTCGAAATGCGACCGCGACGAGTCGGGCGATCCCGCCGCATGCACGATGGCGAGCTGGCCGCTGTCCCACAACGGCTTCAGCGTCTGGAGCTGGAGATGAAGGCCGAACCTCCCGTCCAGATCGATGGCCCTGCCGTTGTAGTTCGGAGCCGGACCCGCGACGGGCGGGGCGATCGCGATGGTTGGCCGAAGCTCGTAGTACCGCTTCTCGAAGAACGGCACGACGATGTTGAGGCCGTCGGCGGCACCGCGCTGGAAGATCGCCACGAGGATCTTCCGCCTCTCACTGCCTTGAGCCGCAGCGCGCAGCAACCAGCCGGGCGCGGCGCCGAGCGCACCGAGCGTGAGACCGGACGTTCGAAGAAAGTCGCGTCGAGTGGCCATGACTCACCTCTTCTGAAAACCGGGCGAGCCGATGAGCACGGTGGCCATCACCGCAGCCGTCGGCGTATTCCCGTCAGGACCTGTGTTCGGAGCCGCAAGCACGTCAGAAATGCAACAAGAGGGGCCAGGCCCCTTGCATTTGCATTTCGCAACAACGAGGGGCCTGGCCCCTTGCGTTTGCGTTTTGCAACAAGCGGCGAACTCCAGCATCGCGTGACGCATGCCGCCGACGATGACCGCGTCGGAAGGCACTGTGGCGCCGGGGATCTCACCCGCCGTCAGCGCGGCGGCAAAGTTCATGCGGCCGAGCAGTCCGGCGGCGCTCTCCCAGGCTTCTCCAGTATTGGGATAGCCGGTGGGTTCGACCTTGCCATAGAGCGGCTGGCCAAGCGCGGCAATCCGCTGGGCGATCGCCGCGGTGTCAGTGACCTCGGCATTCAAGGCGCGTAACGAGCTCACCACCAGCTCCAGTGGCGACTTCACTTTCGCCTGCCAGGCGCCCTCGGAAAGAAACTCCTTCGACAGCAGCATCGTTTCCATCACGGCACGCAAGTCACCGTCGGTCCTTCTGAAGGTCTCGGTCATGCGATCGACGAGTGCCGGCGGCGGCACGTCGGCAACGAAGCGCTGCGCGAGCTCGCGTGAGATGAAACGAGCCGTCGCCGGATGGCTCGCCAGCAGGTTGATCACCTCCACCCCTTCACTCTCACCGCCGCCACGGGGAAACGCGTGACCGAGCACCATCTTCTCGCCGCGGTCATGGCTCGCCGGGTTGAACTGGTACTCACCGAACCGGTTGACGTCGTACACCGTCCAGCCCGAGAACACCCGCGCCACGTTGACGACGTCTTCCTGCGTGTAACCGCTGCCCACGCCGAGCGTGTGCAGCTCCATCAGCTCGCGGCCGTAGTTCTCGTTGAGTCCCGGCAATCGCGCTCCGCCCGGCGCGATCCCGATGTCGGCGGGCGGCACCTGCGACAGGTAGTTATCGAGATACACGAGCATCGCGGGATGACGTGCGGTAGCCAGCAGCATGTCGCGAAAGCGACCGAGCACGTGCGGACGGATTGCCTCGCGCTCGTAGCTCGGAAGCAGCATCCGCACCTGGTCCTTGCCGACGAACACGTTGAAGTGGTTGAACCAGAAGTCGACGAGCACTTCCTGGAGCTGCCGGGTCGAATAGATGGCGCGCTGCAGCTTCGCTTCGACGAGCTCATCGAGCACAGCCTGCTGCGGGTTCGATACCATCAGCGCCTCGCGCCGATAGGCAGCGGGCAGCCCCTGCGCGACCTGCGCACCGAGCATGCGGTACGCCTGCCTCCGCTTCGCCGCATCGAGCGACACGATCACCGAGGTCTTCTCCTCGTCCGTGCCCAAACGGATGTCGCGCGACTGTTCCGCGGTAAGCAACTCGTACAGCTGGGGATTGCGACGACGCTGCTGTTCCTGTATTTGGCGAGACTGAATCTCCTGCTGGATCTGGCGCGCCCGCTCCGCCTCTTTCTTCAGCTCGGGCACCTTCTCGAACGCCTGCTGCGGCGCCACGGCGAGCACCTGGCGCCGAGCCTCCGGCGTCAGCCCCGCGAGCACTGCGCGTCGATCGTCCGGTGAGCTCGCGGCGGCGGTCAGCTTCTGGATCTGGTCGCCTGGCAGCAGCTGCGAAAGGTTGGGCGTCGTCGTCCGGAACGGCACTTGAGCGGGTTGCACGGTCTCGAACAGCTGCCAGGTCGAACGATCGATGCTGGTCAGCAGCTTCAACCGCGCATCGAGGGTCGGGTTCTCAAGAATCCGGGCCGGATTGAGCTGCTGGCGAATCCAGGCTTCCGTGCCCATCCGACGAACGTTCTCGACATCGCCGGGACGCGGCCCGTACCCGAGGCGATTGAGGACGTGCACCGGCTGCTTGTCGTTCGCGAGCCGCACGTCGAAGCGTCCGGTCGCATCGCCGGTGATCGATGCCGCCATCGCGAACAGGGCGGCAAGACCTGCAACGAGTCCCATGGGTCTCATCGGTGGTTCCTCCTTACATGCTGCGCCCTCGTCTCTGTGTGTTCGACACCGTCACGATCGATTCGGGTTGAACCGCACACAAAACAAGGACACGAAGATCGCGAAGGACACGAAGGCGACAGCGAGTTCGCCAAGGGGACGAAGGTCCCGAGGACGACGACGATCTCGAACGACACGACGGCTGTCGCCGTGCGCGAAGGCATACGCGCTGCGCGGCCAGCTGTCTTGACCGCCGAAAGTCGTCGCGAATGAGTCAGCTTTCGTCGTTCGGTCACGACAGCTCGCCCGCGCGGAGCGCGGGCAAAGGCAACACTGTGACTAGCGAGGCGGAGCCACTTCTCCATGCTCGCCGGTCTGAGGCGGAGCCTCGCTGGTCGATGGCGTACGATCGCAGCGTGGCTGCAGCAACCTCGACGTGGAAGATTGGCGACCATCTGACGCACCGCTCCAATCCAGAGCTCGGAATCGGTCGGGTGGCCGCGCAGGAAGGACGCACGCTGCTCGTCGAATTCCCCCGCGCGAACCAGACGCTGCGGCTCGCGGCCGACACCAACGCCCTGCGCCCGCTCGACCTTGGTCCTGGCAGGCCCGTTCGCCTCACCGCCACGCGCGAACGGACGACCATCGAGGCACGTCTGCCCGACGGCGCATTCAGACTGGCCAACGGAAAGACGGTGAGCGCCGACGCCCTGTGGCCGCTCGAGCTCGAAGGCGCGTTGATCGAACGACTGGCGCTCGGCGACGTCGACAACGCCGCCGACTTCGTCACGCGCCTGAAAATCCTGCAGTTGCTCGCACTGCGGGAGGCCGGCGGACTGGGATCGTTTCTCGGCGGCCGCATCCGCCTGTTCCCGCATCAGCTCTATGTCGCCGGAAGGGCGACCTCGGCATCGCCGGTCCGCTGGCTGCTGGCCGACGAAGTAGGGCTGGGCAAGACGATCGAGGCGGCGCTCATTCTCAATCGCCTCGTGCACACCGGGCGTGTCGATCGCGTGCTCGTTGTCGCGCCCGAATCGCTGACCGTGCAGTGGCTCGGCGAGTTGTGGCGG
>JADMIO011460612.1_pt1 | contig 58827 bp, 48 predicted proteins | sample 8958161 | NCBI WGS metagenome assembly JADMIO01 (sample SAMN16585339, study PRJNA669376) | soil metagenome | isolation source: Crop rotation soil | place: USA: Cullars Rotation, Alabama | collected 2011
CGCGACAACTTGTCCACGTGGAATTCTAAGCTTAGGATCCCAATGTGCTGGAAAGAACCGGCCTCATCGATTCCCGCGACGATCATTGCGGGGCAAATTATAAGGACAGCAAGCCGCTGCGCCAGTCGGCGATGTGAAAATGCGTCAGCTTGTCCACGGATTTGGGAATCACGCGGCGGTAAAACGAGGGCGACGGGGCTCGAACCCGCAACCACCGGATCGACAGGACACTACCAGACCATTTCCTGAAAGCCCGAACGAATTGATACCAAAAACGACGGTAAGCGGGATCGATTTCGGTATAAATCTATTTGGCAGGTGTCAGGCCTTTCGCCATCGGGCCGTCAGGATGTTCTTGATCAAGTGGCGTCGAAACCCTGGCTCTGAAGCCGAGCGTCCGACAGTTCTCAGTGATCGTGCGAACCGGCTCTCTCGAGCAGGGCGGTCACCTCATCGAGTCGCTGCTGGAGGGGTGAGGTTGGCGGGGTCGGTCAGGTCGTGGAACATTCGGTCTCCCGTGGTGCGGGACTGATGATGCCTGTAACGCGCCGTGCGCGATCACCCATCACTTCCCGAGGTGCTGCGCGTCGGACAGCCTTGCACCTGGCGCAGCATGATCATCAAGGTCGCCGCCGTCGTCGTGCAAAGCACCCGACGCGCCGTGATCAAGCTGGCCGGCAACTGGCCTTGGCATCACCTTTACCAGCACGTCACCGAGCGATCCTTGAGCTGCTCGTGCGGACCCTGATCCAACCACAACCTGTTTCGAGCCCATGGGGGTAAGGGGTGGTTCGTCCACGTCAGGCGTACTGCCTCGGTTTTGCCCCGTCAACACCACAAGAACCAAACTCGTATCCATGTCGAGCGACTGTGTGAATAATCTGGGTTGGAGGGACCAGTGCGTTGCATGGCGCTGGGTGCCGACCGGCACGATGTCGGTGGTTGCTAACTGATATTACGGGGTCAGAGGTTGAAGTGGTGGGCCGAGAGTTCCTCAGAAGCCTCAACGCGATTTGCGCCGAGCGACCGGGGACCCTTTTGGCTTCTCGTAGAAGGCGCACATCGCCTTTGCCATCGAAAGAATCCGATCACGCAATTCGGCCGGAGTCAGAACCTGCGCGTGCGGGCCATATGCCAGCACCCACCACACGATCTCGTCGAGCCCGTCGACTTCACAGCGAAACAGGCACGATCCGTCCGGCTGCCACTCGATTGTCTGCGTGGGATGCCAGAGCGTGTCGGCGACGTTGCGGCCGAACTCTCCGTCGAAGCGGATCTGCACGATGTGCCGCCGCTCGCCGCGGATCATTCGCCACGCCCGCCCGAGCGACTTCTCCAGCGTCCAGCCCAACGGAATCGCATACGGGCGGTCCGTCGGCGCGAGCGAGCGGATGCGATTGAGCTTGAGCGAGCGCTCGCCGCCGCGGCGCTCGCTGTGGCCGATCACGTACCACGCGCGTTGGTTGAAGAACAGCGAGTACGGGCGAAACAGGAATGCCTTGCCACGGTCACCGGTCGACTTACCATCGACACGGTTGTACACGCATCGCACCTTCCGGCGTTTCGCGATCGACCGTCGCAATGTTTCGAAAGTTTCGTGGCACCCGTCCTGCGGTGACACCCGCGCCGCCTGCACCCGGATGTGCTCGTCCGTTCCCGCCAGCTCCTCCCGGATGCCGGCCGGTAACTGGCTGCGCACCTTTTCCACGGCCCGCCACGCATCCCCCAACAGCGGCACCTGCCCGCCGCGCGCGACCTGCCCGCCAAGCACCGACAGCGCCATCGCCTCCGCCAGCGTGAGCTGCACCGGCGGCAGGAAAAAATCCCCGTTGATGCGATACCCACCCGCCTCCGCATCGAAATGACACGGCACACCCCCCTTGCACAGTGCCGAAAGGTCTCGATGAACCGTGCGTTTGCAAACGCCGATTTCCCGCGCCAAATCGCCCGGCCGCCGGGCAACGTGGGCGCGGATCAGGGTGACCAAACGAAAAAGCCGTGCAATGCGATCGTCACGCATGAAATGTCCCCGATGTGCCCCCGATCCTGTGCCCCCGATCGCGGCGTTTTTCCCGATGACCACACGTTGTCACCGGCGTCTGCTAAAAGCCCGCACTTGTCTCGTATGGCGACGTATTTTGCCCTGCAGAGTGCGGCAATGGTAGCTTGGCAACAGACGGCTCATCCTTTCAGTTCGGGCGGGAACGAACGTCTGGCGCTACATCTCAAAGGAAAGGTCCGAATGTCCGACTCCTCATCGGAATCCGGCAACCACGTTGACCTGGTCTTCCCCGCCGTCGGCCCTGCCGTCCCGCGGAGCCATGGTCACGCGCTGTTCGGCGCGCTCTCGCGCATCGTCCCCTGGCTGCATGGCCCGGACGCCAAGTCGGCCGGCATCGGCGTCTTCCCCATCCGCGGCACGCCCGGCGGCGACGGCACGCTCCTGCTCACCCCCAATCGCTCCTGCGTGCGCATTCGCACGCCGGCCCAGCACTTACCGCTCCTCCTGCCCCTGGCCGGCAAGCCCCTGGAGCTCGACGGCCGGCGCCTCCGCCTCGGCGTCCCCCGCGTCGCCGCCCTCGTCCCCGCCCCGGCGTTGTCGTCCCCCCTCGTCCTGATCAAACTCGCCCACGCCGCCGGCAAGGACTGCATCACCCCCGACCTGTTCCTCGCCGCCGCCCGCCGGCAACTCGAAGCCATGGGCATCCCCGCCGCCGCCCCCGGCCTGCAAACCTACCCCGAAGGCCCCCGTGCCGGCCAACCCCGCCGCCGGGTGATTCGCGTGCGGGAGCAGACGCATGCGGGGTACGCGATGGTCGTGCGGGGATTGACCGCGGACGAATCGATTCGTCTACAAGAGCGTGGTCTCGGGGGGCGACGACTGATGGGATGCGGGCTGTTCTTGCCTGAGAGAGTGCAGGGGGGACGATGAGGGCAAGCATTGAAAGACTATTGGCCAAGAGTCGTCGCGATGGCGAGCCGTGGCGCGATTCGATGCTCCTCATCGGGCATTTGCAGGATGTATACGCCGCCGCGGTGCGTGTGTTGGACGCGACGGGAGAAGACCAGCTGCGCGCACTTGGCCTGAACCCGCGAGATTACATCACGCGATTGCGCCGTTGTGTGCTACTGGCCGCGGCAGTTCATGATATCGGGAAGGCAAACGACCATTTTCAGGGAATGCTCGCGCGTATCCGCGACGTCCGGCTGAACCCGCAGGGGCTGCGCCATGAGTGGGTGACGGTCCTCATGCTTCAACTCCTGAAGCCATGGCTGCTTCCCATCGTCGATGGAAATGCGACCGATTTCGCAATCGTGGAATGGGCCGTCGCGGGGCATCATCCGGCGATTCACCATCCGTCTCCGCCGCGCGCATGTCCTGATGGCGCCGGCCTGGAGATTACGTTTCTGCTCGGCCACGACGACGGGCCTGCCATACTTAATTGGCTGGCGGAAATTTTCTTCGACGCGAAGTTGGGTCGCCCGCCAGTCCCTGAGAGCGTCACGCATTCACTCGCGGAAGGCCAGCATGTATTTATCGACATCGGCCAGCTCTGGGGCCGCGCAGATCGCTTGTGGGACAGAACGATCGCCGGTTCCGACGATCGCAAACTGCTGGCCGCTGTCAAAAACTCTCTTATCGCGGCCGATATCGCCGGCTCTGCGCTTCCGAAGCTTTCCGAAGAAGCGCTACAGGTTGATGGCGATCGTTGGCAGTGGATCACAAATTCCTTCAGTAACCGGCCAAAACCCGGCGACTTGGAGAAAGTCTGGCGCACCCGACTCGGTGACAAAGCGCCGCGCGAGTTTCAGTTGAAGGTTGCGGCATCGAAGGACGCGGTGACATTCGTCAAAGCCGGCTGCGGAAGCGGCAAAACGCTGGCTGCCTATATGTGGGCCGCCAAGCATCATCCAACCAGCCGTCTCTACTTCTGCTATCCGACAACGGGCACAGCCACCGAAGGGTTCAAGGATTACTTGTACGAGCCGGAGGGAGAACTCGACGAACTCGGTGCCCGGCTCTTTCACAGTCGCCGGGACATCGATTTCGAGATCGTCCTTGGTGCGGGGCCGGACGCAGGTGACGAAGATCATGAGACGGCGATGAAACTGGAGTCGCTGGAAGCCTGGTCGACGCCCATCGTTTCATGCACCGTCGACACCGTTTTGGGCATCGTGCAAAACAACAGGCGTGGTCTGTTCGCCTGGCCCGCCCTGGCGCAGTCGGCGTTCGTGTTCGACGAGATTCATTCGTACGACGACCGCCTGTTCGGCGCGCTGCTGCGATTTCTTCGTGATTTGCCCGGACTGCCGGCGTTGCTCATGACGGCGAGCTTGCCGCGAGCGCGCGAAGAAGCATTGCGCGCGACGTTGGAAACGCGCGGCATCCAACTTGCGCCGATCGAAGGGCCGAAAGATCTTGAAGAGCGTCCCCGCTATCACCAGGTCGCCGCTCCGAGCAATGGACCGTTGCCACTTGTCAAAAGGGAACTGGCGGCGGGAGGCAAGGTGCTTTGGGTCTGCAACACCGTGGCCCGTGTCATGGACGCCGCCCGCCACGCAAGCGAAGCGGGCTTAAAAGCGATGCTCTATCACAGCCGATTCCGTTACATCGATCGCGTGCACCGGCATGCGGAAGTTGTGAGAGCATTTACGCAGCAGCATCGTGGACCGGCGCTGGCGATCTGTTCCCAGGTCGCGGAAATGAGTTTGGATCTGAAGGGTTGCACGATGCTCGTCACCGACCTGGCGCCGGTCCCGGCATTGATCCAGCGCTTGGGGCGCCTCAACCGCCAGGTAGAGGCTGGTGATCCCACGCGGCCGTTCATCGTGATCGAGCCTGACGGAGCGAAGCCTTTTTTGCCTTACACGACCGAGGAGTTGCAAGCCGCGCGCGAATGGCTCGCCAAACTTCCTGAGTCGAGCGTCAGTCAACGAATCTTGTCCGACAAGTGGGAGCAATCGAGCACCGAGCTTCCGGAAGACATCGACAGCGCCTGGCTCGACGGCGGCCCCCGCACCAATGTCAAGGAACTGCGGGAACTCTCGGAAGGCATCTCCGTTCTGCTGCGAGAAGACGTTGACCGGATGCTGGCGTCACGAGGAAAGGACGATGACGTCGGCCGCTACGTCATTCCTATGACCCAGCCATATGGCATTCCCTGGCAGAAATGGTGCAAACACAAAGGCATCCCGATCGCCGAGGCGAGCGATATTCGATATGACGGAAAGCGAGGTGCCGAATGGCGAAAAGAGAAAAGCCCGTCGCCCCTGATCATCTGACGATGCGACTGTTCGCGCCCGGCATGTCGGCTATTCATCGTGCAGGTCTGGGCGGGCTCGCGTGCACTCTGAAGGCCATGGATCGAAAATGCGGCGGGACAAAATCATCAACCATTTCGAAGCATGAAATCAAACTCCATTTCGGCAAGCCGGAGAAGGCGGAGGCATATCTCAGGAAGCTGTTCGAGTTTGCGTTCAAGGTGCGGAAAGATGGTTTGATCAGCCTGCCGGGTCAATATGCGAGCGAGCCGTCAGCCGCGGTCCTGGCGGATTTGCAGGCGGGATTAACGCTTACGTTTCTTCAACATGGCAAGGTTCGCGTGTTGGCGAAGGAAACGACCGAAGCCCGCTACGACCCGGAGACGAGCGATGATCCCGGCATTGCGGTCCAGTATCGCAAGTGTTCGCGCTTCAAACACCAGGATGGTTGGAGCGCGTTCATCGGAAAGGACGGCTGCCTGGCCCCGGGTCCGATCGCGATCGACGGCCCGATCAGCCCCGGATCGGTCGTTCGTCATGTTGCATATACCGGCGACACGGCTGGCGAGGATCCTCCGGAGCGAATGCTGCCCTTGTACTTTGCGTTGGTCGGGTGCATGGCGCTGCCGGTGAATCGTGGTGTGGCGGCATTGCTCGTACCCGAAGTGACCGACCTGCTGGAATTCGTGTACGATCGCGCTGCCATGACACCCACGGCGCCGAAGGAATGTCAGATCGCCAATGCCGCCGATGCGGCGCTGCAGGCAATGATCCGGCTTCGCGGCAGTGAGGAAGCAAAGAAACGGGAATCGATTCCCGGATTCTACGCGATGACATTCATGCCAACGGCCTGGGCGAGTCAGCAAAAATCTCGCGTCGCGACGTTGCAGGTGTGCGGCAAGGATGATGCGGCACTAGACCGCTTCAGTCGAGCGCTGCATCACCTGCCCAATCGAGTCGTGACGCGCATCGTGCAGGAATCCGTTGGGCGCGGAAAGAAAAGGACGAGCACAGAACGGAAAGAAACGTTTCGTTCCGAAAGCGTCGTTCGGCCACTCGTCGCCGAAAACATCGCATTGGGCCGGCGTTGGTACGCCGGATTTTCCAAGCTGATGCACAAGATCAACCCGGCGACCGACAAACCGTATCGCAATCAACTCCCGTTCGAACGGAAAGGGCTACATGACATGATCAACGACAAAAAAATGTGGGACCGCGAAGGCGAGGCGCTTGTCGTTCAGGCCGTTCACGAGGCAATTCGGCAGACCCTCGGCCGGATTCGCGAGGAAACAGATGGGGAACGGCCGAAGGGGGTTTCCCAGGCCACAAAGAATAGATGGGAGCGATTCCGCGAGAAGCTTCGCCTTGATCTGGCCGGTGCGAAAACCGAGGCACAAGTCCGCTTCGCACTGGCCGACCTGTTCAGTCGCGGCGGGAACAACGCCGTCCTTCGTGAGGGATGGGCACAAGTTTTGCCCGTAATGCGCGGCGAATGGACTCTCGCTCGCGACCTGGGCTTACTCGCATTGGCCAGCTACGCCGGCAAAGGCGAGTCCGACGATACCGCGTCAACCGCAATCAAGTAACTCGAATCTGGAGAACAAGCTCATGAGTCTGCACGTCTTCGCCAACATCGTCACGCCTCTCGGCACGGCTGCGAACAACCGTGCCGAGACCGAGGGAAATGTCACAACACTCCAAAAGCTACTTTGGATGGGCGAAACCCATTCAACGGTTTCCGCCGAGGCCATCCGATTCGCTTTGCGACGACGGTTTGGCGCGTCGGAGGAAACGAACCGTTACTACGACGAAACCGAGCGTGCGAATGCTTGGAATGATCCTCAGTTCAAGGGGTGGTCATCGGAGAAGGGCAAGACCCATGTCGATGACGACCTTCTCGGCTACATGATCGCTGAGGCGGCCAAGGAAGGAGCCGATGACAACAAGGGGTCAGCCAACGTGCGCCGTGCGGTGCTGGAGGTCACGCGTGCGGTTTCGCTCACGCCGTGGTCCGGCGACGTGACCTTCAACGCTGCTTCACCGGGCGCAACACCATCCGCCTCGAAAGGCGCGGACAAGAATAAGAACCCTGTCCCCTACGGCACGGAACTTCACGCGACACGTTATCAATACGGAGTCGCCCTCACGCCCGAGCGACTTCGGGATAAATCCCGCGCCGCCAAGGCGATTGACGCGCTTTGCAGCCTTGGAACGGTAGCTGGCAATCACGGCCGCTTCCTGTTCGATTTTTCTCCCGAGTCGATCGTCATACGTATTACCGATGATCCCGCGCCGCGCATCCTGTACTGCTTCGAAACAATGGACAATGGCAGGACCGTCATCGCGCGATCGATCTTTGATCGGCTCAACGGTGGGGATATCGATGCGAAGGAATTGATCCTTGGCGGCGCATTTGCCGCCGATCCCGCGGTGGGCGAATTGAAGTCGAAGGGCGCGGCCGTATTCCCCAATGGCATCAAGGCGGCGGCGGCGGAAGCGGTCAAACGGATCAACGCGGCGCTTGGCGTCAAGGGATAGTCCATGATCGTTTTGCACGTCACAGTTCCGATCGCCTGTTTCCGCAAAGGCCTTGCCCGAGAATATCTGGAGACCGAAGCGCTGCCGCCGCCGGCGACGTGCTATGGGTTCCTGCTGTCGCTTGTCGGTGAAACCGATCGTCATCGGCATGTCGGATGTCGTGTAACATCTGGCCTGATTGGTGGCACCAACACGAGCGTCGTCCTGCGAACGGTATGGCGCGTCAAAGATAAGAGCACACCCCAAGGGTCGGGGACGAATGCGCGGCCTGACTATCAACAGTTATTGACCGGTGCTTCAGCCCGGCGTCCGTTCGTCGAGTTGGTTGTCTGGCTCGATTCGGCCGAGGAGACCGGCGCGAGTCCATCGCTGGAGGAGCGTGTGCGGACTGCGCTTGATGCCACATCGCGATCGGCGATTTCTCGATTTGGCGGACTTTCGCTGGGCGAGAGCACACACATGGTTGATTCGGTCTCGTTGCTGAACGACACCCTACGTCAGAAGTATGCCGCGGACCGGCTGCGCGTTTTCGAAGAGCACGCGGAAGGGTCGTTGTCGTTGCCGGTGTGGGTAGATCATGTGGGCTCACGCAACACGGTACATGTCACCGGAAATCTCGTGCAGCACGATTGGGCGGATACACCGGCGACGAACAACATTCCGATGATTCGCCACAACTGAACTCGCAACGTCTCTCCGACTGCCGCCAGGCGTTTCTTCAACCGGCCGTGCTCCGTGCGTGTTGCGGAGTGCCGCCATCGAGATTTCGCCATGTCCTGTTCACTCCCTGTCATCGAAGAGCCCCTCCGCGTCATGTCTCTCCACGCTTTGCTCTACTGCGAGCGGCTGTTCTACCTCGAAGAGGTCGAGGAGATTCGGGTGGCCAGTGCGGCGGTGTATGCCGGGCGGGAGTTGCATGAGTCGTTGGCGGCGGCGGATGAGGGTGGGGCATGGGAGGCGGTCGATCTGGCCAGCGCGGCGCTGGGGATTTTTGGCAAGGTCGATTGCCTCAAACGCCGCGACGGGGGGCTGGTGGCGTATGAGCATAAGCGGGGGCGGTGCCGACGGGAGGACGATGGGACGGCGGGGGCGTGGGAGTCGGATCGGATTCAGGCGATCGCGTATGCCATGCTCCTGGAGGAATCGACCGAGGCGCCCGCGATGGAGGCGCGGGTGCGGTATCACGCCGACGGCGTCACCGTCCGCGTGCCGGTCGACGAGGCGGCGCGGGCCGACGTGCGGCGGGCGATCGAGCGGGCACGGCTGCTGCGCCGGTCGCTCGAGCGCCCGCCGGTGGCGGAGAACGAGAAGCTCTGCCGCCGCTGTTCGCTGGCGCCGGTGTGTCTGCCGGAGGAGGTTCGGCAGGATCGGGAGCCGGGGTACGACGCCGTGCGGCTGTTTCCGCCGGATGACCAGCGGACGAGTCTGCACGTCGTCAGCGACGGCGCGATCGTCGGCCGCAGCGGCGACCGGCTGGTCGTGCGGCCGCGGGAAGGCGAGGGCGTGGAGACGAAGCACGCCAGCCATGAAGTGGCGGCCGTGCTGCTGCATGGGTCAAACCAGATCACGACGCAGGCGATCCGCCTGTGCGTGGACCGGGACGTCGCGGTGCACTGGGTATCGACCGGCGGGCGGCACCTGGCTTCGCTGACCACGTCGCCCGGGCAGGTGCAGCGCCGCGTGCGGCAGTACCAGGCGCTGGCCGATCCCGAGGTCCGCCTGCGGCTGACGCGGCAACTCGTGCGAGCCAAGATTGAGGGGCAGCACCGATATCTCCTACGGGCGACGCGCGGCGCCGAAAACGCTCACGACCGCAACGCCATTCGCGCCGATCTGGTCGAGATCTCCGGGGCGCTCGCGGGCGCGGCGGCGGCCAGGGACATCGACTCGCTCCGCGGCCACGAGGGCGACGCGGCGGTGCACTATTTCGCGGCGCTGCGGCAGACGCTCGTCGCGGACGTCCCCGAGACGCTCCGCTACGCCGGCCGCTCGCGCCGCCCGCCGCTGGATCGGTTCAGCGCGATCCTCAATTTCGGCTATGCGCTGCTCCAGACGGCGGTGATGCGGGCGCTGCTGGCGGTGGGGCTGGAGCCGGTGCTGGGCTTTTATCACACGCCGCGATCGGCGGCCCATCCGCTGGTGCTGGATTTGATGGAGCTGTTCCGCTGCCCGCTGTGGGATTTGGTCGTCGCCGGGTCACTCAACCGCGGACAGTGGCACCCGGCCGCCGATTTTACCGTCACCCGCGCCAAGGTCTGGCTGAGCGACGCCGGGCGGCGAAAGGCGATCGGGCTGTTCGAAGAGCGCCTGCGCGAGCAATGGAAACATCCGGTCGTCAACTACTCGCTGAGCTATGCCCGCACGATCGAGCTGGAGGCGAGGTTGCTGGAAAAAGAATGGACCGGCGAACCGGGACTTTTCGCACGCATGCGGTTGAGGTGATGGCGAGCTCAGCGCCGGGCGAGCCCGGCGGCTAAACTCACGCTGAGCTTGTCGAAGCGTGGCGCGCGTGTTGCGGATGGCGGTCGACCTGACGACAACTGATCACTGACTACTGACTACTGACGATCCATGCCCTCCGACGCAAAGTGGTACCTCGTGTGTTACGATGTCCGCGACGCCAAGCGGCTGCGGCGGGTCGCCCGCCATCTGGAGGGCTACGGCACGCGTCTGCAGTACAGCGTGTTCCGATGCTGGCTCAGCGCCGAACAGATGCAGCGGCTGCGCTGGGAGTTGACGGAAAAGCTGGTGACGCCGGAGGATGACGTGATGTTCATCCCGCTGTGCTCGCGCTGCGTGGACGGCCTGGCCGTCGCCCATTCGACGTCGAAGACGCCGGATTGGCCGGACCAGCCCAAGTCCCATACGATCGCATGACCACAAAGCGGCAAATCCACGCTGGTGCGGCGGCGCCCCGTCGCGATTCAAGCACCGCTGCGCGAATTCGACCCGCGGCCGTGATTCGAACGCAAGTCCACATGGCGCAAGCACGGCCCGCTCTTTCTCAATTGAATAGATCCTTGAAAGATGCGCAAATCTTCACGCGGCCAAGCAGTTGCGCGTTCGGTCCGAGGTTCGCCGGCCACCCCGTCGCAGCCGAAACGCGAGCCGATCGCCACGTCCATGAATGGCATGGCGGCAGGTTGCTGGTAGTTCGGTTGTTATGGAGAGGCCGGTGATGAACCCTCCGACGCCGTCAGGCGTTGAGCAGTTCCGGCGACAGACGAGGAAGTGACCGCGAAGTATGTGATGAACCCTCCGACGCCGTCAGGCGTTGAGCAGATTGCAGCTTTTCGTTGTAATGCTTCCCCTTTCGCGTGATGAACCCTCCGACGCCGTCAGGCGTTGAGCAGTACAGGCACAGTTGCCGATGCCAGATGGTACGGCTGTGATGAACCCTCCGACGCCGTCAGGCGTTGAGCAGAATCGACCGACGAGGGGTCCGAAGAGGAGTCGAGTGTGATGAACCCTCCGACGCCGTCAGGCGTTGAGCAGATGAAGATGTTCCTGCCAGGCGCAGGTGACGCTTTCGTGATGAACCCTCCGACGCCGTCAGGCGTTGAGCAGAGCGAGTCGATGCAGAAGGCACTGCCGAAGGAAAACGTGATGAACCCTCCGACGCCGTCAGGCGTTGAGCAGTTGGCCAACGTCTCTGCGTACGTGGCCGGCGCGTAGTGATGAACCCTCCGACGCCGTCAGGCGTTGAGCAGTCCTCGTACTCAAACTCACTTTCTCCCGCTTCGTGCTTGTGATGAACCCTCCGACGCCGTCAGGCGTTGAGCAGACAAGCTCGTCGAGCTCATCATCGCGCTGCGCGGTGGTGATGAACCCTCCGACGCCGTCAGGCGTTGAGCAGTTCGGCGGAACGGGGCTTGTCGCGCGATCGCGCTCGTGATGAACCCTCCGACGCCGTCAGGCGTTGAGCAGCCCGCCAGCAGTGGCTTGACCTTGGGGTACAGCGGTGATGAACCCTCCGACGCCGTCAGGCGTTGAGCAGTGGGTCGAACCTTACGGCCTGGCGGGATCCTCGTTGTGATGAACCCTCCGACGCCGTCAGGCGTTGAGCAGCTGCTGATGCGGTTGCGCCTGGCGGGCACGCTCGACGTGATGAACCCTCCGACGCCGTCAGGCGTTGAGCAGATCAAGGAAATCGCCATGCGTGAGTGGCACTACTGTGATGAACCCTCCGACGCCGTCAGGCGTTGAGCAGTGGTTCTGCAGCTCCGCCTGGTCCCAGGCGGCCAGGTGATGAACCCTCCGACGCCGTCAGGCGTTGAGCAGGCAAACCGCGCGTCGCTGGTGAAAATTACCCTCGGTTGATGAACCCTCCGACGCCGTCAGGCGTTGAGCAGTCGGAGAAATCAGCGTCGGCCATACATCCACCTTCCGTGATGAACCCTCCGACGCCGTCAGGCGTTGAGCAGAACGGGTTGCTTGCTCCTGACTTCCCGGCACCACGCGTGATGAACCCTCCGACGCCGTCAGGCGTTGAGCAGTATTTCACCATGCCATCTTCAAGGGTGACGGCTTTGTGATGAACCCTCCGACGCCGTCAGGCGTTGAGCAGAAGCTACGCAAGCACTGCGCCGGATGCCGGAAGAAGTGATGAACCCTCCGACGCCGTCAGGCGTTGAGCAGTCTTCGAAGTATTTCACTCCCGCTTTTCCCGCATGTGATGAACCCTCCGACGCCGTCAGGCGTTGAGCAGTTGTTGCCCGGTCCAAGCTGGTTCATCAGCCACCCGGTGATGAACCCTCCGACGCCGTCAGGCGTTGAGCAGCGTCCAGAGCGACCCCGACTTTGTCGTCCTCGGCGACGTGATGAACCCTCCGACGCCGTCAGGCGTTGAGCAGCTTTGGCCGGCGCTGAGCACGGGCCGTGTCAATTCGTGATGAACCCTCCGACGCCGTCAGGCGTTGAGCAGTTGAGTCACATTCTTGAATCTCTGCCGAGGAACGGCGTGATGAACCCTCCGACGCCGTCAGGCGTTGAGCAGTTCGACGTGGCGCCAGACGAGCCGCCGTTGATGCCGTGATGAACCCTCCGACGCCGTCAGGCGTTGAGCAGTTCCGGCGCCCGGCTCGCCGCCGGGGAATTAAGACGTGATGAACCCTCCGACGCCGTCAGGCGTTGAGCAGCGATTTCCGACGAAGTATCGATGGTGGCGTGCTTAGTGATGAACCCTCCGACGCCGTCAGGCGTTGAGCAGATGAGCGTGGACAACAGTGCCTCGGGGTGGCGAGCCGTGATGAACCCTCCGACGCCGTCAGGCGTTGAGCAGTGCTGCTCGCCGATGCGGGCGTCGTCGCGAATTGCCGTGATGAACCCTCCGACGCCGTCAGGCGTTGAGCAGTCGATATCTCTGCCCCGAGTGCCTTGGCGGCGGGAGTGATGAACCCTCCGACGCCGTCAGGCGTTGAGCAGTTCTCGCACGAGGCGATCTCGTGGAGCATCGGTTCGTGATGAACCCTCCGACGCCGTCAGGCGTTGAGCAGTGTTCGAGAAGTGGGCGGCTTAACGCACGCCGCGGTGATGAACCCTCCGACGCCGTCAGGCGTTGAGCAGTCAACCCCGACATGGCCATGGATCCTCGGCATGTGTGATGAACCCTCCGACGCCGTCAGGCGTTGAGCAGCGACGCCTGAGCGCCATGACCTCGCGCTCCATGCGGTGATGAACCCTCCGACGCCGTCAGGCGTTGAGCAGCTCATCAGCACAATCTTCGCCCCCGGCAACCGCGGTGATGAACCCTCCGACGCCGTCAGGCGTTGAGCAGAGCCGGTCGGGTGTGAGGTGCTTGGGCAGCACGGTGTGATGAACCCTCCGACGCCGTCAGGCGTTGAGCAGATCCCCTTTTCTCGTGATTACCAGCACTAACCAACCGTGATGAACCCTCCGACGCCGTCAGGCGTTGAGCAGATCGTCGACAACTTCGCCGGCGCCGGCGGTGCCTCGTGATGAACCCTCCGACGCCGTCAGGCGTTGAGCAGCTGGTGGCGCGGTTCTACGAGGCGAGCGAGCCGAGTGATGAACCCTCCGACGCCGTCAGGCGTTGAGCAGTAACCAAGATCGCGGCGGGCAAGCCGTACCATCTTCGTGATGAACCCTCCGACGCCGTCAGGCGTTGAGCAGTTCTTCGACCAGACCGACCCCGACGGCAACCCGCTGTGATGAACCCTCCGACGCCGTCAGGCGTTGAGCAGAAAAATAGCCCCGCCCAGGATCGTAGAACGTGTCGGGTGATGAACCCTCCGACGCCGTCAGGCGTTGAGCAGCCACTACTCGTATTGCTGTTGTACCGCAGCGTGCCGTGATGAACCCTCCGACGCCGTCAGGCGTTGAGCAGTCTTTCGACGCCGGCTACTACGCGTCGATGGTGGCGGTGATGAACCCTCCGACGCCGTCAGGCGTTGAGCAGTGCCACAGATTGTGTTTGCGTCCGCGACTCTCACGTGATGAACCCTCCGACGCCGTCAGGCGTTGAGCAGTCGATGCTGGACGTGTGCCGCGAAGCCCTGCGGCTGTGATGAACCCTCCGACGCCGTCAGGCGTTGAGCAGCCCTTGATCACGTTGAAGTTGAACACCGGCTGCTCGTGATGAACCCTCCGACGCCGTCAGGCGTTGAGCAGACCTGCATCGGCTGATCGCGGAGCACTGGGTGGCCGTGATGAACCCTCCGACGCCGTCAGGCGTTGAGCAGTCCTTTCCTCTGGCGCGGTGCAGCATCCGGTAAACGGTGTGATGAACCCTCCGACGCCGTCAGGCGTTGAGCAGCGATCTGCTGCGCGGCATCATCCTCCATCCATGCGTGATGAACCCTCCGACGCCGTCAGGCGTTGAGCAGTCGGTGATCGTCGCGCCCAGGTTCTTGAGCCGCATGTGATGAACCCTCCGACGCCGTCAGGCGTTGAGCAGCTGGGCAGCCGCCAGTGATTGCCCAGCAGCTCGCCGTGATGAACCCTCCGACGCCGTCAGGCGTTGAGCAGTCGATATCTCTGCTCCGAGTGCCTTGACGGCGGGAAGTGATGAACCCTCCGACGCCGTCAGGCGTTGAGCAGTGCTGGACCAGAGCTTGGTACAGTTCGTCGCGCTCGTGTGATGAACCCTCCGACGCCGTCAGGCGTTGAGCAGCGATCGCTCCACTGCAGGTCCGCCGCGGCCGACCGTGATGAACCCTCCGACGCCGTCAGGCGTTGAGCAGATAAACTGGCCTCCGACGCCGCTGTTTACCAGCTGTGATGAACCCTCCGACGCCGTCAGGCGTTGAGCAGTCGTCACCGTCACCGACCCGCTGCCTGTTACGATGTGATGAACCCTCCGACGCCGTCAGGCGTTGAGCAGTCGGCACAGCGAACACATTCACCCAGGACCAGACCGTGATGAACCCTCCGACGCCGTCAGGCGTTGAGCAGCGGTTCCATCGGTCTTGCAAGGCGCGGACGCGGTTGTGATGAACCCTCCGACGCCGTCAGGCGTTGAGCAGTCTGGCCAGCGAACTGGTGCAGCGTGATATCGCGCGTGATGAACCCTCCGACGCCGTCAGGCGTTGAGCAGTACCCATCGCCAACATGGCCGAGCACGGGCTCCCGTGATGAACCCTCCGACGCCGTCAGGCGTTGAGCAGAATGTGATCGTGGCACGGGCGGCAGACGTGAATCAGTGATGAACCCTCCGACGCCGTCAGGCGTTGAGCAGATTTGGGCCCAGCCCATCGGCGACGCCGGCCAGCGCAGTGATGAACCCTCCGACGCCGTCAGGCGTTGAGCAGCGATCGCTCCACTGCAGGTCCGCCGCGGCCGACCGTGATGAACCCTCCGACGCCGTCAGGCGTTGAGCAGATAAACTGGCCTCCGACGCCGCTGTTTACCAGCTGTGATGAACCCTCCGACGCCGTCAGGCGTTGAGCAGGGCATGCTCCTGTTGAAGTGCATCGGTTCCATCGTGTGATGAACCCTCCGACGCCGTCAGGCGTTGAGCGGAGCATCTTAGACGCCCATATCGGCATCACGCAACACGGTGATGAACCCTCCGACGCCGTCAGGCGTTGAGCAGTCGAAGTCGATCATATTTGTAGGCAGAGAGATTGCGTGATGAACCCTCCGACGCCGTCGGGCGTTGAGCAGTGTCGCTGTCGCAGCGCCTCGGGAAGATACGCCTGACGTGATGAACCCTCCGACGCCGTCAGGCGTTGAGCAGAGACGTAGTCCAGGTGTTTGCGGATCGCCCAGGCGGCGTGATGAACCCTCCGACGCCGTCAGGCGTTGAGCAGCCGTCGGCCAGGTTGCCGCCCTTCACCGCGTCGACGTGATGAACCCTCCGACGCCGTCAGGCGTTGAGCAGATCTGGATCCGGATGACTTCAACCGCTACGCCCTGGTGATGAACCCTCCGACGCCGTCAGGCGTTGAGCAGGATGGAAGTAGGACAGCATCGTCCGGCGCCGCTCCACGTGATGAACCCTCCGACGCCGTCAGGCGTTGAGCAGTTGGCAGCGGGAGAACTTCCCCCTAGTGCATCGGGTGATGAACCCTCCGACGCCGTCAGGCGTTGAGCAGTCGAGGCGCACCAGGCCCGTGAGCGTCAGCGAGACGGTGATGAACCCTCCGACGCCGTCAGGCGTTGAGCAGACCTTTGGATTCGAAAGAACGTGCTCGATACCAAGTGATGAACCCTCCGACGCCGTCAGGCGTTGAGCAGACCTGCACGTCGAAGGTGTGATCGTCGGCACACCAGAGTGATGAACCCTCCGACGCCGTCAGGCGTTGAGCAGACACTGCCAGCACGTCGGCGCGCAGTTCGATCGGAGTGATGAACCCTCCGACGCCGTCAGGCGTTGAGCAGCACGTACGCCGCGTCGTCGAGTCGGGCGTCGGCATAGTGATGAACCCTCCGACGCCGTCAGGCGTTGAGCAGAAAATTCTGCGTACGATTACGCGGAACATCAATCGTGATGAACCCTCCGACGCCGTCAGGCGTTGAGCAGAAAATTCTGCGTACGATTACGCGGAACATCAATCGTGATGAACCCTCCGACGCCGTCAGGCGTTGAGCAGAAAATTCTGCGTACGATTACGCGGAACATCAATCGTGATGAACCCTCCGACGCCGTCAGGCGTTGAGCACTTGCCGATGTCGCGAGATACGTCGAGCCTGACGACGGTGATGAACCCTCCGACGCCGTCAGGCGTTGAGCACTGTGGGCCGCTGTCCTGGCGGCTCACGTGGTCGCTGGTGATGAACCCTCCGACGCCGTCAGGCGTTGAGCACATCGACACTGCCTTGGGTCCGCCGCGGCGGCGATCGGTGATGAACCCTTCGACGCCGTCAGGCGTTGAGCACACAACAAGGCCCCGCTGCCGGCGCCGCTGGCGCGGTGATGAACCCTCCGACGCCGTCAAGCCGGCCCGTTTGCGATCAGGTCGTGCGCGGTAGTGCGGAAAGAACACGCGACGCCGCGGGCCTCGCGGTCGTTCTTTCTACGGCACAGCAGGCCGAGCGGTTGCTGGCTCAGTAGCCGAAGGGAGCAACACGCGCGCATCGAGCATCGCCTGGATCCTCAGCGATGGAGCATCTGCCTCACCGGTGTCAAGCCACGCCCTCGCATCGAGGATGCCGTCGCTCAATTCTTCTCTCAAAGCGTCGGGCATTGGCCGGCTAGGCGTGGGCTTGATCAAAACGGGTGATTTGCCCTGGTTGTTATATTCAGCAACAGGCTTGAAATTCGTTGTGTAATTGATGGCCCCCCGATTGATCCCCTGGAAAGGGATCGCGACCAACTCTCCGCTGGCAAGTCGAAGCATTACATCACGGGCGCGCCCGGATATTTCCGCCGTAAATGTCAGCGTCCGCGCGTCGAGTGGGGGTTGCAGGACGCCTGGCCTGCCGTCCGGCGATTTGCGAAAGTCAAAACTTACAGGTGTGCCGGGCTCCGCGAGAGTGACCTGTGGTATGTCCACGTATCGAATAGATATGTAATACACACCATTCTGTGCTACAGGCGGCGGAGCAGATTCTAAGGTTGGATGCAAGGAAAGCCCCGTTGAAGCAGACACCACAGTGGACTTCGCAGGCGTAATCGCAGGTGGGCCGGTCTTTGATTGCCCCGAAAGCTGCACGAGCGCCATGCAAAGCAAGCCTACTGCCGCAACAGCCGCGCCACTTCCTGCTACGAGAGCGGCATGAAGTCGCCACATGTGCCGCAGCACCGCTTCAGCAAGTGCGCGGGCGACGGATGTCGTGTGTCTGGCCATCGAGGCAAGCACCTTGTCCCCCGCCAATGCGAGGGGCGCCGCAGCGGCGTTTGCCTGGGTTTGAGCGGCGATGGCCGTGACGCCGGCCAGGAGCGCGGGGGCGGACAGCGCGAGCCCTTGTTGCTCGAGGCGCCGGCGCAGCTGCACCATCGCTCGGTCGATCCGCTTGTGAACGGCGTTCGCAGAAACGCGTAGCCTCTCGCCGATCTCGGCATGGCTTAGTCCCTGGAAGAAACGCATGGCGAGCATCGCGCGCTGCGACGCATTCAGAGCAAGCATCGCCTCGTCGAGCGAATCGCTCAACGCCGCCAGCTGCGGGTCTGTTGCCTCGGCGGGTCCCGCTTCCAATCGGGTTCGTGCGGCAATCTGCTGTCGCGTCTTGCGGGCCGCTTCGGCACGCATGGCGTCGATAGCGGCATAGCGGGTTGCTTTTAGGAGCCAATTCACCAATGACGGCCGTCTGCTCAGCGGGCGGGCCTTGAGGAGCATCGCGATGAGGACCGCCTGCATGATGTCGTCGGCAAGATGGGGATCGCGCACGCGGCGCAGCGCCGCGCCGTAGATCAGCGGGCCGTGGCGTTGAACGAGTTGACGAAACGCGTCGTCCGATCGCTTTTCGACGTACAGCCGCAGCAGTTCATCGTCATCCACGCGTTCGCCTCGCTCGGATGACAAAGCCGGCGCACGCGATGATTAGGATCGAGCACGGCACCGGCACGGCTCGACTTAGCTCGTCGAAGCCGAGTGCTTGAAGATCGGCAGATGCTTGTGCCTGGCCGCCGCCGTAGTAACTCGCGAGTTTGCCGAGATCGTTGAGGTCGACGTCGCCGTCGGCGTCCAGATCGCCGTCGTCAAAGAATGCGCCGGCGGTTGTTCCGTAATGGGCCGCCAGAGAGCCGAGGTCGCGCAGATCCAGCACAATATGGCTCAATTGGGCTTGAAACAGGTAGGAGCCGCTCGGGACCGGAATCCCTTCGGCCCACAGGTGGGCATTCAAAACGCCGTCGGTCAATTCCATTTTCAAGGCCTGTGGCATCGGCTCTTGCGGCAGCGGATGGGGGTCAGGATAGTCGGTTTCGAAAGCGGGATCGTACCAATAAAAGATGCCCTGTTTCCCGTCCGGCCCCAGCGGAAGTGTATAGATGTCGCCGGTTGAGAGCTGGAGCTTGACGGTAGACGGATGCTCGGCCAAGTCGAAGGCCACAATCAAAGCGCTGGCGTAAACTGGCGTTACACCGTTTACCGAGCCATTTACGGAGCGGTAGTCCAATTCGATCGGGGTTCCCGGCGACGCGTTGGCGAGCGAGGGTCCGATCGTGCCCTTAGCGATGCTGTAGTTGGTTCGCCCCTGTGCGCCCCGGGATAGCCCGCCGATGAGCCAAACGGTCGTCAATGCCGTTGCAAGCCTCATCCGGCGGCCTATCGTCGCTTTGGACGTCGACATGATATCTCCTGCTGCAAGTTCGTTCTGAGCGGCGTCCCAACGCCCTGTTCATAAACAAGCCGGAGACGATGCGCAAAATCGCCGCGCGATTTCTGAAAGAATTGTCGTCCGCCCGTCACGCTTCAAGGTGGCTGAGAACTTCATACGCGAAGCATGGGCTGCCGGCCGCCCCATGCTAAAGCAGACCTATGCCGTCTGAAGCGAAGTTGTCCAGAATATTGGTTCAGACCATGGAGTGCTTTTGCTGAAACACGCGGTCTGTCCGGCGGTCAGATTTTTGGTCGCACGGATGGCGGCAGTGCCCTCTGATCTTTGGGAGGACCGGGACGGATGATTTGGTGATACCGGCGAGCGATGCGGAGCTGGTGCGGGACGCTGTGGCACGACACGATGAACGGGCTTTCGCGCAGCTCATTGCGCGGCACGAGCGGTCCGTTCGGGCGGCGGCGCACGCCGTCGTTCGTGACCGGCACGCCGCGGAGGATGCGGCCCAGGAGGCGTTCCTCATCGCGTACCGAAGGCTCCCCAGGCTACGCGTCGCCGCCGCGTTCGGCGGTTGGGTCCGGCAGATTGCTCGGCGGCAGGCGTTGGCCGCGGCGAACGACATCGACCCATTGCCGTTGGGCTGGACGAGGCGAGCGACCTCGCCGCCCAGTGCGACTCCCGGGCGCGCCTCGGGCTCGATGCCGAGCGGTTGTTCGCGGCAGTCATGCGGCTGCCCGAGCACGAGCGGCGGGTCGTCATGCTCCGCCATTTCGATGGGCACGACGTTCATGCCATCGCGCGTATCACCGGCCGGCCTGTCGGCACCGTCACCAAGCAACTGTCCCGCGGTCACGCTCGCATCCACGAGGGATGCAGGCGAGGCTGAAGAGAGACTGATCATGAAGCAGGATCGCACCGCACCCAGCCCGAGCGTAAAGACGACGGCCTCGCAGCCGACCTGGGCCGCTTGGGGCGAGATGTAGCGCCCCCCGAGCGCTCGATTACCGACGCTGTGATGGCTCAGATCAAGCAACCCAGATTTACAGCGGCCGGCGCGTGGATGCTGCCCCCGCGTAGCGCACTGACAAGGAGATGGCTCATGCGAAGCACGATCGGTTTGGCCGTGGCCTCCGTCGCTGTGGCATTCGCGTTATTTTCGTTCTTCGGATCGTCCGGATCGGCGCTGGCCAAAGTGCTCGACAAGGCCGGCAAGACGCAAACTCTCACGTTCGACGTGCGGGAGAGCGGCAAGGACGAGCCAAATGGGCCGATCCGTTTTTCTGTCCGTCGTGCGGGGCTAATCCGGATCGACCAGCCCAACGGGTCCTACGCCGTATGGGATCGGACGACCGGTGTGATGGTTGCAGTCGACCCATCGAAAAGGCGGGTCATTAAGCTTGTGATGAAAGAGCAGCCGTTCGACTTCTATTCATGGCTGAAGGATTTCCGCGAGGGAAAGCCGCAGCCGGTGAAAGAACGGCTTGTGGACGGCAGACAGCTGCCGGGGTTCAAGGTCGTCCGCCCGTTTCTCGAGCCGGACGGCACGACGAAGGATCGCGCGGTGACGATGTGGGTCGATCCCGCGTCGGACATGCCCGTGCTCGCGGAAGTACCCGATCGAGCGGGTATCGCGACCCTGTCCAACCTGAAGTTCGACGTGCCGCTGAACGACGACTTGTTCAAGACCGATGTCCCAGACGGATATGCTGTCTCGGACATGGGCGGCGTCTCCTCCGAGCAGATTAAGGCCGCATCCACCCGACCCGCCGACGCGGCGGCCGATGAGTTCACGCTCAGGCCCGGCGTGGGGTTTGGCCCATTGAAGTTTGGCGCGACCCGCGAGGAGGTCATCAAGGTGTTTGGCGAGCCCGATGAGATCAAAGGCAAGAACGGCAACGATCTGCGCTACCCCTCGAAGGGCTTCGCGGTGATGGTCGATGCACGCGCCGGTTTGCTGACGGTGAACGCCTACAGCAAGATCGCGGTCGGTCCCTTCGCCGCCAACGATTTCGCGGGCAAGACAGATAAGGGCATCGGCATCGGCGCGACGCGCGCCGACATCGAACAGGCCCATGGGACGGCGGGCAAAGTGATCGATCGGGGCGCTCAGGTGTCGCTCGAATATCCTGATGGGAAGACGACGTTCATTCTCGTGCGGGGCCGGCTGGCCCAAGTAATCATGATGGTCCCTCGAAAGCCAGAAGTGCGCAAATGACGCGGCCGAAGTTGAGCAATGGAAGGGCTGCCTGCAAGCGGCGGCGGGGCGGAGGTTCGTTTCCCCTAGCAGCCCGTGGTTAAAGTCCAAATCGGTCGATTTCGGCCCCTCTGGCGCTATCAAGAAGGAGGTTGTACGAGGTCGAAACCGACTTCTGCCACGGGCTGCTAGCGAGTCGAACCAGCCGTTAACCCAAACGGGGTTGTTTCTGGTGCTTCGCCCCATCGAGATACTCGTTGCTCAGCAATGCCTTCCTCAGCGTCGTGATGAGGCCGCTGCTATCGCTCTCCTTGACGTCCTCACCACTTTTGACCCACTGGCGTTTGCCGTTATCGACCAGGACGAACGCGGTACCCTCCATCGTACCTTCGAGCCGGATGCCCACGCCCCGCTCGTACAGGCACGTGATCCGCTCGCCCGACGCGGACACCTCAGTCTCGTAACGTGCGGTTCGGATCTTCTCCAATGCCTCGACGACATCGGCGAACGCAAGCGTTGTCACGCCGGCGCTGAGCAGAAACCAAGCATGGACTGTCAGCACGACGACGGCGGCGGCGGCCGTGCTGACGGAGAAGATGAACCAGCCCCCTGTGCGGCTGTGACGCCGCTGAGGCGGAATTAGTCGCTCGATCCGTGACATGATTGCGCCATTCATGCTGGCGTCTCTGGAAAGTTGCCGGGCGGCGCGCCGCAGCGCATCTTCGATCTGTCGTTCGGAGTTCATGGTAGCCCCTTGCTGTGAAGGTGAGCCCGCAGGCGCTCGCGCGCCCGCGAGAATCGTTTCGTAATCGTGCCCACAGGATGGCCGAGCGTCGAGCAATGTGTCGCACGTCATGCTCGTCGAAGTAGTGAAGGGCAACGACGATGCGCTCGTGTTCCGGGAGCTCAGCCATTGCGCTGAGTACGGCCTCCGTCAGTGCATCTGAATCCGAATTCGGCGGCACGGGCGCGGCGAAGCCTTCGTCGATCGGTTGAGATGGGCCGCGGTCGCGAAGCTTGCGCAGCCGCAAGGCCTGCTGCCGGGCGATGTTCAGCAGCCAGCCGCCGAACGCACCGGGATCGCGGAGGCGGCCGAGGTTCTGGTAGGCAGCGACGAACGCGTCCTGCATGGCGTCCCTGGCGAGATCGCGATCGCCACCAAGCACGCTGAGGGTTGTCGCCAACACGCCTCGTTCATACCGATGCACAAGCTGGGCGTATGCGGAGCGGTCCGCCGCCAACACGGCATCGACAAGGTCGCGATCCTCGCGAGCGTTCACTGGCTGTCCGATCGTTAAGGGATGCCCCAGGTGCCTAGCAGCCCGTGGTTAAAGTCCAAATCGGTCGATTTCGGCCCCTCTGGCGCTATCAAGAAGGAGGTTGTACGAGGTCGAAACCGACTTCTGCCACGGGCTGCTAGGGATGTTCAGTTGCACATAGTGAAGGAGAACGCGAATTGTCGAAATGCGGCCAGTATGTGAAAATTATCTCTGGACAGGCTAGACCGCTGGGTGTGGCGTCACGCGGTTTGTCGCCTTCACTACCGCCGTTCCGCATTCCGGGCATCGCTCGGGACTCGCGCGAAGGTCGTAGCTGCAGTTCGGGCACAGCCCACGCCGGCTGCGGGAACGACGTCGGGCACGGCCGACGAATCTGGCAACGAGCCAGCTTGCTGGCAATACGAGCGTCGCGGCGGTGATGCTGCCGAGCCGCACGGAAAAGACAGCGACGTCAAGGCGCCGGTGCCACTCCTCCCGCAGCGCCGGGAACTGCGCCGGGTCCACCACCGCGTCGCAGGCGCCGAGCGCCATGACGACGCTGTCGCCGCCCGCTACGTCGGCGTCTATGGGCAGCGCGGGCCACTCCTGCTTGTGCCTCTTAAATGTGAGGCGCAGGCCCTTGTAGTCTTGAACCACGGGCGGTCCCCCGATCGAGGGCGAGGGCATCAGCTGGACCATTCCGGGCATGGGCCCAAAACCGAACGTGAGGTCGCCGCGACAGAACGCGTGGCGACCGAGCAGCATATGTGCGGCGACGAAGCGGTCTGGGTCCTCCAGCGCGGCCAGCAGCGGCCGTTCGACTTGGGCTGAGCCACACGCCTGCCAGAGGACGCCAGCTGGCGTGCCGGCGCGGGGCTCGATACCGTTCCAGGCCAGCCACCGCATCTGATCGTTGTCGAGACGCAGCGCCGACTCGGCGACGGACATCCCTGAGACCGCCGTGGGATTGACACGCGGCGGCGGGCCGCGCACGCCGAAGGCCCCCTCCTTCAGCACGAACGTATAGCGGTCAGGACCGAGTCGGCAGGAACGCCGGTCTTCGTTGTGGTCGCTCCGCACCCACAGCACGCAGACCCCCACGCACATCAGCAGCGACAGGGCTGACGGGAGCGTGTATAGGTGATGGGCGAAGCGTTTCACGTTGCGGTCCTCGATGATGGAACTGCGCCGCATTCTGGGCATTGCTCAGGGCTGCGCGGAGGTCGTAGCCACAGGAGACGCAAAAGCCTTGCTTCAGTCTTACACGCCTCAGTAATGCGGTGACCGGCAGAACGCCGTTATCAGCACGCTAACCCAAATGGGGACGAACAGGTGTTGGGTTCTTGAACGCGTCTGTGGCAGCGTCGCCGTGACCGTTGGCGGCCGAATCCGTTGCGGATTCCCGTTTTCGAGCCGGTCTCGATATAGATGCCATTGGTCGGGGACGTCGATCGCTGCAAACCCCAAAAAGTTTTTGTAGTAAGGAGCAGCGCCAAAGTTGACCGATTGCCAAGGTCTGACATTGGATCCACCGTTCCGCCCGATGAAAGGGACGGCCGGTGCGGGCACGTCGCTTCGGCCTTCCACCCCGTTGAGTGAGAAGCGAAGCGACCCCAACAGCACGCGATTTCAGGTCGGTAGGCGATCCAGCTGCCATCCTGTTGTCGAACCACGCACTTGCCGATGAGTCGTTGATATTCCGCTTTGCTGATGTCCGAGCCGTACGCTCCCAGGTAATGGTCGCGCCCCTGTAGGGTGACGACGGCACGTCCACTGGGCTTGTGAAGACGGTACGCAGGGATGCGGGGAATCGTCTGCAGGCAGCGCGCTCCTCGAAAGGTGCGAGCCAACCGGGCTCGACTGGCGTTTCGGGCCGCGCTGCGGAACGTCCGCAGGTTGCAGGAGATGCTCGGCACAACGGTGGAGGGGACAGCCGGTAAAATACCGTCCGTTCCTCCTTCTATCGTCGCGCTGCCGATTCCCTGGCAGGTACGCAAGTGATGCGTTCGACGTGTCTTATCTAAACGAGGGCGACGGGGCTCGAACCCGCAACCACCGGATCGACAGTCCGGTACTCTAACCAATTGAGCTACGCCCCCAACTCGTTTGCGGAATTTATAAGCGCGTTTTGCGGCTCCGTCAACGCGCGCTGCGATGGCGCTGGGATCTCGCATGGATCGGTTGAGTCGAGCTGAGCCGACGACTTGGCCGTCAGGGGCAATTTCAATGTCACGACGAACAGATTCTGGTGTCGCAGGGCCACGTTGAAATCGACCTGAAGCAGTCTTGCGTAGGTCTCAACCAATGCCAGACCCAGCCCGCTGTTGGTCGAATCCGTTCGGGACGCATCCTTGCGCCAGAAAGGTTCGGTGAGCAGACGAAGGTCTGCTTCGGTGAGCGACTCATCGCTATTCATGATCTGCAGTGCGTATCGGCCGTCTTCCGCCGTCTGTCCACGACATTCGACCTGTCCGCCCTCGGTAGCATAGGTGACGGCGTTGGCAAAGAGGTTGCCAAGCATTGCGGCGAGTACGGTGCGATCGCTGCTGATGGTGGCGGGGATGATGTCGTCAAGACGGGTGTGGAGATTTCGCGCTCGGGCCGCGGCGGCATGCGGACGCCAGGCCTCAGCCACCACGTCAGCCAGCGGCACGGGCCTGAATGCCAGCGGCTGTTGACCCGCCTGGCAGCGGGCGATGGCCAGCAGTGCCGTCACGACCGATTCCATCTGGCGAGACACGTTCAACACGTCGCCAGAGTTTCCCCGCGTTGCGTCGGCATCGCCCGGCCAGCGCAGCGCGACTTCGGCCAGCGAGCGCAGTTCGGCGATGGGGGTCCGCAGTTCGTGGGCAACATTTGACGTGAAGCGCCGCTCGCGCTGGAACGCGGCCTCGATCCTCGCCAGCAGTTCGTTGAGCTTCTCGCTGATTGGCCGCAATTCCTCGGGGAGCGGGCCGACTTCGAAGCGCGAGTTGAGCGTCGCCGGGCCGAGCCTTGCGACCGCTTCGCCGATGTCTTGCAGCGGGCGCAGGCCGCGCCGAACCATGCTCTTGACGGTCAGCATGGTTCCGACCGAGACCGCGGCGATCACCAAGGCGCACACGGCAAGCGTGTGGCGAAACGCCTCGTTCAACTCTGCCAGGTCGGTTGCCAGCACGAGCGTGACCGGGCCGGTTTTCGGCGGCGAGGTCGGTGCGGCATCGCTGGGGGCCGGAGTTACGCCGTATTGCTCATCCGCGTGGGCTGGATCGACGAGGAACTCGACAGCCCGCCCTGCGCGCCCGTCCGGCAGCGTCAGGTAGAAGTATCGCTTGCGGTCGTCGAGTGCCGTATCGGCGGGCGCACGGGGCAGGTCGGTGTCCTGAAGTGATGTCGAGCGGGCCACGACACCGCCGCTTTGGTCCCACACCTGGAAATAGTCCGGTCGCCGCGATGGCCGGTATTCCGCCATCGCCCGCTCGGTCAGCTCGAATTCCAGACCTCCGGTCTCGTTGTCCACCCGCACCAGCGAACCGAGCGTTCGCGCGCGCGAAATCAGCGTGTTGTCGAACTGTTCGAGAAGCTCAAAGCGGAGGTAGACGAAGACGATGAGCAACCCACTGGCCGCGACGAGGAACGTGCCGGCGGCGATCCGCCTTGTGAGGTGGACGCGGAGGGAAGTCATATCGGGTCCGTCGGCTCGCCGGTGGCGGGCGCAGCCTCGACGCGCTCGTCGTCCCGGGCCGATGGCTCGGCGCGCAGCTCGTAGCCCATCCCGCGGCGAGTCCGGATCAGCGATGGGCCGCCGGGCGGATCGATCTTCTTCCGCAGGGCGTACACCGTCGCGTCGACGACATTGCTCATCAATTCGGCGCGGTCGTCGTAAATGTGGGATTCGACCTGTGTGCGCGTGACGACGGTGCCCTGTCGCAAGGCAAGATACTCGAGCAGCGCGTATTCGCGGGGCGACAGCTCGATCTGCCGGCCATCGCGGCTGGCGTATCGGGCGGCAGTGTCGATCTGAAGGTCGCCGAACGTCAGCACCGGGTTTTTGGCCCCGTGATGCCGTCGTGCCAGCGCCCGCACCCGTGCAACCAATTCCTCGAACGCGAAGGGCTTGACGAGATAATCATCGGCTCCCGCCGACAATCCGCGCACGCGGTCTTCCACCGCGTCCTTGGCGGTCAGGACCAGCACGTGCGTGTCACGGCCGGCGGCGCGAAGCTCGCGCAGGACGCTCAGACCGTCCATCCCCGGCAGCATGAGGTCCAGGACGATGACGTCGTAGTCATTCGAACGGCCGAACCTGAGCCCGTTGGGTCCATCACCCGCGATGTCCACGGCGAAGCCGGATTTGCGCAATCCGGTGCCCAGGGAGCGCTGGAGACGTTCAGAATCTTCGACGAGCAGGACCCGCATAGCGAGCAGAAGTCTACAAATAATACCATCGAACGGCTGCGATGTTCTCACCCATGATCTGCCGTCTTGCTCCGCGTTTCAACCTTGGCCTGCTCGATCGGGGCCGGTTTCACCCATAGGGCGCTTCGGGCGGGCAGGAACCAGCCCTCGCGCTCGGTGTCCGGTGCCGGTGTGCCGCCGCCGCCGTAGCGGAGATCTTCGCTCGACCAAAGCAGCGTCCATCGCCGCTGCAGCGGCGGGGCCAACAGCGGTTCCGGCGCAATCTCCAGCGACAGATCGATGCCGAAGTTTACCAGCAGCAATCGATCATCACCCTGCTCGCCGAAATAGCGCAACACGAAGCCGGCCGGGCCCAGCACTGCGCCGTCCATGTCGCCTCGTCGCTGCACGCGGCGAAGGACCGCTTCCTCGCGGCGCAGGCGAAGCAGGTCGCGGTGCATCGCGTAGATCTGCGCGTGATGGCCGATGCCGCGCTGGTTGTGATTGATCTTGGAGCGAGCGAACGTCTCTTCGCTGCAGGGGTTGGGTAATGCAGCCTGCACCTGGGCCGTAGCCAGCGTTGGAAACTGGCTCACCTCTCGCGCCCGCCCGCCGCAGACGAGCTTGACCAACTCGCCCTGGTGGTCAGCGAAGTAGTAGAACGGACTGGACGCCGCGAACTCCTGCCCCTGAAAGAGCATGGGGGTCTGTGGCAATAGCAGCAGCACCGCGGTCATCGCGCGCAGCAGTGCTCCGCTGGTCATGTCGTGGGCGCGCAGGCCCAGCCCGGAGTTGGCGACCTGGTCGTGATTCTGGATGAAGTTGACGAACGCGGTCGGCGGCAGGTCCAGGCCCGGGGTCCCGCGCCGCTGCTTTTGCCACTTGTAGCGCTGGCCTTGAAACAAGTACCCCCACTTCGCCGCTGAGATAAACTCCTGCGGGTTGCCGAGATGGTCGGTGTAATACGCTTCGTTGCGGCCGGTGAGCGCGACCATCGCGCTGTGGTGGAAATCGTCGTTCCACAACGCATCCATCCCGCAACCGCCGGCGTCAAGCGGGCGCACGATGCGCGTGAGCTGCGGCTCGTTCTCATTGATGAGATAAGTCTTGCGCCCCCGCGCCGCTTCGCGCGCTGTCTTGGAAAGCTCGGCGAGGATGTGCACCGGTGAATCGTCGACGATCGCCTGTGTCGCGTCGTAGCGGTAGCCATCGATATGGAACTCCTCGATCCAGTAGCGGGTATTGGCAAGGAAAAACTCGCGGACGCCGGCGTTGTTCGGCCCGTCGAAGTTGACGGCGCCGCCCCAATCGGTCTTGTGCTTGGTGGCGGTGTAATCGTTGGAGAACTCCGGCAGGTAGTTGCCGTCGGGGCCGAAGTGGTTGTAAACCACGTCGAGAATGACGCCGATCCTGAGCGCGTGCGCCCGGTCGACGAAACGGCGGAAGTCGTCCGGCGGTCCGTATAAGCGGGTGGGCGCGAAGAAGTCCACCCCGTCGTAGCCCCAGCCGAAGCGGCCGGCGAATTCGCAGACGGGCATCACTTCCAGGCAGTTGACGCCGAGCTCGGCCAGCGCCGGCAGCTCACCGATAGCCGCCTGCCACGTGCCCTCATGCGTGAACGTCCCGATGTGCATCTCGTAGAGCACGACTCCCGCCGGGCCAATGCCGGGCCAGGCGGCGTCGGTCCACTGGAACGCCGTGTAGTCGATCACCTGCGACGGTCCATGAACGCCCTCCGGCTGAAAGCGCGACGCCGGATCGGGCAACAGCCGCTCGCCGCCGTCGAGCCGAAACCGGTAAAGCGTGCCGGCCCGCGCCTGGGGCACGGGAGCGGAGAAGTAGCCGTTGCCTTCCGGCATGAGGCTCGCGGTTCCGCGCGTGTCGGATTCGAGCACGACGTCAACCGTCCGTCGCTTCGGCGCCCACACGCGAAAATGCACGCCGCCGTGCGGTTCGCGCGCGACCTCCGCGCCCATCGGCAGGCGTCTTGCGGCTTCCTGCTTCGATACTTCCATGGTGCGTGAGTCTACGCGGTGCCGACGACTTTGACACCGGCGTTTTACCCGGTCACCATCGCGGGATGCCGGCGCCAGCGGAGCAGCACGAGTGGTGGCAGCGGGGAATCGTCTACCAGATTTATCCACGCTCGTTTCGGGACCACAGCGGCGACGGCGTCGGCGATCTGCCGGGCGTAATCGAAAAGCTCGACTACCTTCAGTGGCTCGGCATCGATGCCCTGTGGCTCTCGCCCATCTATCCATCGCCGATGGCCGACTTCGGTTACGACGTCTCCGATTATTGCGACATTCACCCGCTCTTCGGCACGCTGGCGGACTTCGATCGGCTCCTTGCCGAAGCGCATCGGCGCGGCCTGAAGGTGATCCTCGACTTTGTGCCGAACCACACGTCCGATCAGCATCCGTGGTTTGTCGAATCCAACTCATCGCGCACCAATCCAAAACGCAACTGGTACATCTGGCGCGATCCCGCGCCGGGCGGCGGCCCGCCGAACAACTGGCTGAGCAACTTCGGCGGACCCGCGTGGCGCTTCGACGAGTCCACCGGTCAATACTATTTCCACGCCTTCCTCGCGCAGCAGCCGGACTTAAACTGGCGCAATCCCGAGGTCCAGCAGGCGATGTTCAACGTCCTGCGCTTCTGGCTTGACCGTGGTGTCGACGGGTTCCGGGTCGATGTCATTTACCACATCGTGAAAGACGACCAGTTCCGCGACAACCCGCGCAATCCCAACTACAAGCCGGGCCAGAACCCGCACCACGAGTTCTTGGCGACCTACATCGCCGACCGCCCGGAGGTTCACGACATCATCGGCGGCATGCGCAAGGTGATCGACGAATACGACAGCCGGATGCTCGTCGGCGAGATCTACCTGCCCGTCGAACGGCTCGTCACCTACTACGGCGAAGGCGGGCAGGGCGTGCACATGCCGTTCAACTTCCAGCTCATCACCATGTCCTGGAACGCCCGCACGATCAGCAATGCGATCCAACACTACGAAGCGTCGCTGCCCAGCTACGGCTGGCCCAACTGGGTGCTGGGCAACCACGACAACTCGCGCATCGCCAGCCGCATCGGCCGCCCGCAGGCGCGCGTCGCCGCAATGCTGCTGCTGACGCTGCGCGGCACGCCGACGATGTACTACGGCGACGAGATTGGCATGTCCGATGTTCCCATCGCACCCGAGCAGGTTCAGGATCCGTTCGAGAAAAACGTCCCGGGTCTGGGCCTTGGCCGCGATCCCGAACGAACGCCCATGCAGTGGGACGCGACGCCGGGCGCCGGCTTCGCCCGCTCGAGCGTTCAGCCATGGCTGCCGCTCGCTTCCGACTATTCGACCGTAAACGTCGTCACCGAACGCGATGATCCAACGTCGTTCCTCAGCCTTTATCGCCGCCTGATCGCGCTGCGCCGCGCCGAGCCGGCGTTGCACATCGGCGCGCACGAGCAAGTCGCGACCCCGGCAGACATCGGCGAGTTGATCGCATACGTCCGCCGTGCCGGAGATCGCCGGTTTCTGGTCGTCCTGAACCTCAGTGACCAGCCTCAGGCATTTACCCCGCCAGCCAGTGAGGCAACGCCCGTTACCGGCCGCGTCGCCCTGTCCACCTTCCTCGATCGCGAAGGCGAATCGACCCAGGGGAAGATTGAGTTGCGGGGCAATGAGGGGGTCATCGTTGAACTTCGGAGCGCGCAATCGAACCCATGAGCTAACGCACTCAATCTCAATGAATGTGCTCGGGAGTTCATGCTTGTAACCACTTTCCGTGCAATGCTCTACGCGATTCTCGCTGACGCTTAACCATGCTGCCTGAACGCCCAAAGTTTGGCTTCGTTCGGCGCCGGCGATTCGCGCCGGCGCGCTGCGCGGCGCCACATGGACACGTTTCCTCGCACGCCGGGGCAGAGCGAAGCGCCGCCCCGGATTCGTCCAGTAAGGTCCCGATATCCAGGACGGCGCTTCGCTTTGTCCTGGCGCGTTGCACAACTCGAGGGTAGTTCCTGTGCGTGACACGTTCTCAACCTCAGAACACCATTCCACTGGGCGCCAACGACAAGACCTCGGCAGGCAGTGCCGAGGCACAGAGGCTCACGGTGTCCACAATGAAACGATATTATATTCTAGTAATAGCTTTTTGCAATAATAAATTAAAGTATCTTTCAGTGTTGACGACTGAAACGCTTCATGAAAGATTCGTGCGGCGATATTTGTCGATCCGCAGGTGATCGTTCGCGGCTCGCTTCGCTCTCAAGGAGAACCCGAAATGACGCACCGTTTCCCGAAGTTCCGCTCGCGCCGCTCCTGGGTAATTGCCGTCATGGCACTCGTTCTCGCAGCAGGCAACGCGTTCGCGCAGCCGGCCGCGATGAAAACAGAAAACTTCGATAAAGATCCGGGCTGGGACGCGTTCAACAACCGGCTCAAGCCTGAGCCGAAGGACATTCGCACCGTCGTCCAGGATTTCGGTTACAGCCAGACCAATTTCGCCGGCGGGCAAAAGGGCGAGATGGGGGGACAGGTCTGGCGCTGTACCACGCCCGCTTTCTACGCTGACAAGATCTCCGTCAGGACCCTCAACGACAAGCTGAGCGCGTCAGGGCGATTCGCCTTTACGTCGGCGAAAGGCGGCGCGGGAATCTGGTTTGGCTGGTTCAGCAGTGAACAGGAGGCGGGCAACGTCCGTCCCAAGGGCGGGTTGGGATTGAACTTCGACTTTCAGGGCGATGGAGGGCGCCTGGCGGTCAGAATGAGCAACGAAAAAAGCAAGTTCTGCGGGACGTTCATCACTCCGTACATTCCGGGGAAGTTCCGCCCGACGGTGCTCAGTCCAAACACGCGATACGACTGGACGCTTAACTACGATCCGAATGGCAACGGTGGGAACGGTCAGTTTCAATTCACGATCAAAAGTGTCGGGATGGGCGCCGATGCCCAGAAGCGTTACGACGAGATGCAGGCGGCAGCCAATCAATTGCCCGAGGATATGCGCCGTCAATTCGAGGGGAATAAGGTGGGCCGGCCTGATTATGACGGCGGCAAGCCGTTCATTGTTGATTTGCCGCCTGGTTTCAAACAGGAAGGGGCGTCGTTTGATCGCTTTGGCTTGATGAACACCGTGAAGGAGGGTGACGCCGTCAACATTTACTTCGATGACCTGGAGTATGACGGCAAGTCCGAAAACTTCGCCAAGGACCCACAGTGGGAAGGCATCGGAAATCGCGTGCAGCTTCAGGAAAGCACGCCGACCGGTTTTCATGACTTCGGGTTTAGTGCCGCAACTCACTTTGCCGGCGGTGCGCCTGGAGAAATGACGGGGATTTTCTGGCGCCTCACCAAGGGCTACGGATACTACGCCGATCGCATCGGACCCCTCACGTTGGACGATCCCCTGGAAGCCAGTGGCAAGCTCATGCTCAAACTTGGAACGCCGGATTCAGAAATGGCTTTCGGATGGTTTCATAGCTCGCAACGGGAAATACCCAAGGAGCACATGAAGAACGAAGGTCATTTGGACAAGACCGACAATTTCCTCGGCGTCTATCTGGCCGGGCCCAGCCGCCTGGGTCGGTGCATGCTGCCATCCGTTCTCACCGCGAAGGGCACCAAGGTCGTATTCAAGGAAGTCGATCAATCACCCAAGCCGACGCCTGGACAGATCTACGATTGGCATCTGAAATATGATCCCGCCGCTCAAGGCGGCAAAGGAGCGTTTACCGTCACGCTGGGATCGGAGTCCGCGACACTGATCGTGGACGAAAAGCTGCGCGCTGAAGGGGCCACGTTTGACCGATTTGGCTTTTTCCCGTCGGGCGGCGGGGGAATGGTCCAGATCTCCTTTGACGATTTGAAATACACCACGAACCGACGCTAAGACGCCGGTTGGTCAACTGCCAAAACTTCAGCCGATAGCCGCTTGAGAGCCTGTTTGACAGCTTTGCCCTCCAGTCAGTGGCTGTCTCTTGAAAGCGCTGTCACAAGTCTCGGCAAGATAACTATTTGTGGTGTATCCCGGCGCGGGGGGCTGCGCACGTTTGGTACTTGCTTTGCGTAATCACAACTCATCATGCGATTCGACAAGTTTACAACCAAGGCCCAAGAGGCGGTTTCGCGCGCTCACGAGTTGGCACAGGAGAAGGGGAACGCCGAGATTCTTCCGCTTCACCTGCTCGGCGCGCTTCTGGCGGAGGAGGAGGGCGTCGTCCGGCCGCTGCTGCAGAAGATCGGGGCAAACGCCGGGCGGATTCGCCAGATCGTTGACGGGGAGATGGACCGGCTGCCCAGCGCCACCGGCACACAACTCGGCATGGCGCGGTCCACCCAGGATGTCTTCCGCCAGGCGCAGAAGGAAGCGGACCGGCTCAAGGATGAATACGTCTCGACGGAGCACCTGCTGCTGGCACTGACGCAGGTCAAAAGCGAAGCGAAGGAAATCCTCACCCTCAACGCGGTCGACTACAACGCGATTCTCAATGCCCTCAAGGATGTCCGCGGAGGGCAGCGCGTGACGGATCAGGATCCGGAAGCCAAGTACCAGGCACTGCAGAAATACGGCCGCGATCTCGTCGAAATGGCCCGGCAGGGCAAGCTCGATCCGGTCATCGGACGCGATGAGGAAATCCGCCGCACCATGCAGGTGCTCTCGCGCCGCACGAAGAACAATCCCGTTCTCATCGGCGAGCCCGGCGTCGGCAAGACCGCCATCGTCGAAGGGCTCGCCATCCGCATCGTGAACGGCGATGTGCCATCGGTGCTGAAAGACAAGCTGATCATCGCATTGGACATGGGCGCCCTGATCGCCGGGGCCAAGTTTCGCGGCGAATTCGAGGATCGGCTCAAGGCCGTAATCAAGGAAGTGACGGGCAGTGATGGGAAAATCATCCTGTTCATCGACGAGCTGCATACGGTCGTCGGCGCAGGCAAGGCCGAGGGCTCGATGGACGCCGGGAACCTGCTGAAGCCGGCGCTGGCCCGCGGCGAGCTTCGCACGATCGGCGCCACCACGCTGGATGAATACCGCAAGCACATCGAAAAGGACGCGGCGCTGGAGCGCCGGTTCCAGCCCATCCTGGTGGGCGAACCCAGCGTCGAGGACACCATCGCGATCCTGCGCGGACTTAAGCAGCGCTACGAAACACACCACGGCATCCGCATCACGGACTCAGCCCTCGTCTCGGCGGCTGTCCTGAGCGACCGATACATTCAAGGCCGTTTCCTCCCGGACAAAGCCATCGACCTCGTCGATGAGGCCGCCTCGCGGCTGCGCATCGAGAATGACTCGATGCCCGCCGAACTCGACGAAACCCGGCGTCGCATGATGCAGCTTCAGATCGAGTTGGAGGCACTGCGCAAAGAGAAGGACCCCGCATCGCGGGCACAGGTCGAAAAGGCCGAGCGGGAACTGGCCCAGCTTCAGGAAAAGAACACGGCGCTGACGGCGCGATGGGAATCCGAGAAGGCCGCGCTGAATGCCGTGAAGAACCTGTCGGAGCAGATCGAACGAAAGCAAGTCGAGCTTGAGCAGGCCCAGCGCCAGGGAAATTGGGAGGCGGCCGCCCGCATCCAGTATGGGGAACAGCGCGATTTGCAGGCCAAGCTCAAGGCCGCCGAGGACAAGCTCCACGAGATGCACAACGACGGCAACTCGCTGGTGAAGGACGAGGTGACCCCCGATGAGATCGCCGCCGTCGTCTCGCGCTGGACCGGCGTGCCGGTCAGCCGGATGTTGGAAGGCGAGCGGGAGAAGCTCCTTCACATGGAAGACCGGCTCGCTCATCGTGTGGTTGGCCAGGACGATGCGGTCCGAGCGGTCTCCGATGCCGTCCGCCGCAACCGTGCCGGCCTGGGCGATCCCAACCGTCCGATCGGCAGCTTCATGTTTCTCGGCCCGACGGGCGTCGGCAAGACCGAACTGTGCAAGGCGCTCGCCGAGTTCCTGTTTGACGATGAGAACGCGATGGTGCGCATCGACATGAGCGAGTTCATGGAGCAGCACTCCGTCGCCCGGCTCATCGGCGCGCCGCCCGGCTATGTCGGTTACGAAGAAGGCGGACGCCTGACGGAAGCGGTCCGGCGCCGGCCCTACAGCGTGATCCTGTTCGACGAGATCGAAAAGGCGCACCGAGATGTGTTCAACGTGCTGCTTCAGGTGCTCGACGACGGGCGGTTGACCGACGGCCAGGGCCGGACAGTCGACTTCAAAAACGCCGTCATCGTCATGACCAGCAACATCGGCTCGGCCGAGATCCAGCGCCTGACCGGCCAAAAGGCCGAGGAATGGGAGATCGAAGCCGCCGTGATGGAAATGCTCAAGGGGCATTTCCGGCCGGAGTTCCTCAATCGCGTTGACGAAGTGATCGTCTTCCACCCCTTGAGCAAGGACCAGCTCACGCGGATCGTCGACGTGCAGCTCGAGCATCTGCGCAAGCGGCTGGCGAGTCGAAATCTCAAATTGCGAATTTCAGATTCTGCGAAACGCTTGCTCGCCGACGAAGGCTACGACCCCGCGTACGGCGCCCGACCGCTCAAGCGCGTGATCCAGCACCGCATTGAAAACTCCCTGGCGAGCCGAATTCTGAAGGGCGAGTTTGCCGAGGGCAATACGATTGCCGTGAATGTGGATGCGGCGAAGCAGGAGTTCACATTCAAGAACGTGCGGGAAACGGTCGACGCGGAGTTGATGGAAGCATAGCCGTTTCGTGCGCCTGGTGCAGCCACTCGGGCTGCACGCAGGCGCTACAAACGATGGAGCGGAGACCGCCGGCAAGCCGGCGGCTAATTGCTACTCCACCTCCGGCCGTTTCGGGTTGTCGGTTTCGTGGGTGGTCTTTCCTTCGTCGTCCGTCTTCACTTCGCCGAGTACCTTGGCGATCTTGTCGATATACAGCCGGCCGCCCTCGTTGGTGACGTCGCCGCCGACGACGCCGGAGTGGATGACCTTGGCCCCGTCCTTGATCGTGAGATCGCCGGTGATGTTGCCGTAGACGTGCACGCGCCCGCCGTGCAGGACGGTGAGGCCGCCATAGATCATCCCGCGGACGTAAAGCTTGGACCCCTTGACGGCCGTCACGTCACCCGCGATCGAGCCCCACAGCGTGTACGGCTCATCGATCACCAAATTGCCACGCAAGTGGCCGCGCTCTTCCCGCATAAGACTTCGGTCCTCTCACGTCTGCGGCCGCAAAATCCAGGCTTTAAGCGTCGTTCGTCGTAACGTCCACGTGGACCTCGGCTTCGCCCAGCGCGTATTTCACACCCCGGCCGCTCTTGGCCTGGACCATGAACAGGATGATCAGCGTGATGAGGGGAAAGCCGGCGAAGCGGGCGTAGCGGAGAACCGCGACATTGTTGAAGCCGGCGGGGAATTTCGTGCCTTGCTTCAACTCACTCCAGGTATAAAACGCGCCGGGCCAGCGATAGTCGTCGAGCCGGATTTCGCCCGCGGCGGCTTTTTCCATGGCGGCGGGAGCCGTCTCGCGGTCGTAGAACAGTTGCCAGGGAAACAGCAGCAGCACCAACACGACTGACCAGACAAATGCCGCCGTTGAATGGGACACGCCGATCAGACGGCCCACCAGCATGATCAGCACGATGAGCAGAACGATCAGCGCCAGCGCGATGGAGAAGATCGTTCCCAAGTAAGTGATGGAGTTGATGATCCAGGGGAATACACCGCCGCTGACCGTCACCGATGTCTTTTCGTGCGGCGGCGAGACGCTCATTTCGGCGGTGGCCGGGGCAGTCGTCGCCGGCTTTGATTCGACGTTCACGTTGGGCATGGTCATGGTGGCCGTCGCCTCACCGCTGGGTCCGATTCTTACGACCTTGTCAAATTTGGCCAGGAAGAAGATCGTAATTTGAGCGAGCAGCCCAAGCAGCAGCAGCAGAAACAGCCAGTTCTTCGCCCGGCGTGCCGCGAGCAGGGCGTCGGCGTAGTCAGCGCTGACGGCCAGCGGGGTGGTGGTGACTCGAGTCATGGTGGATAGCGTCTCCTTCGTCCGCGCATGCTCGGCGATCGCGGATCAAGTCGATTGTGTTAACGCAAAACCGCCGGGTTCGCAAACGGAACAAATGTTGCACGGCGCCCGGTCCCGCGGCGGCCGCCGAATCTTGGCTAGACTCGACGGCAAACCGGCGTAAAGTGGGCTTTGCCATGCTACAGCCCGAGCTATGCCGCCAGCGTCAGCGCCGTCTGCTTAAGGCGATGGAGCGAGAGAAACTCCGTGCCATCGTACTGGGTTCGGCTCACCACGTTTTCTATTTCACGGGGTATCGCTCGTTCTGGCTTCACGAGGCGGCGTTCGTCCTTCGGGACGACGGGGCCTCCTGGCTCGTGTGCGGAAACGAACCGACGACCCAGCCGCCCGTCGGGAACGTCATCCAGTATGTGTCAAATTGGCATTCCACCCAGCGCCTGGATCACGCCGCGGCGGTGGCGGAAGCACTGAATTGGCTGGGCCAGCCGGACTCGTTGGGCATTGATGCGTCCGCGGTCGGATCGCAGTTATTGCTAAGCGCGAGCGGCGCTCGCGCGTGCGATGAACTGCTCTGGCAGATGCGGCGGGTGAAGGACCCGGACGAATTGGCACTGATGCGGCGGGCCATCGCGTGCACGGAGGCGATGTACCGCCGGGCGTCGGAAATCATCGAGCCCGGTGTGACGGAGCTTCGCGTATACAGCGAATTGCACGCGGCTGCGGTCGAAGTGGCGGGGGAGCCGCTATCGCCGGCGTATCTGGGCAACGATTTCGCCTGCGCTGAGCGGGGCGGCCCGCCGCGGGGCGGGCATGCCGCCAATGCCGGCGAACTCTACATTCTGGACCTCGGCCTGGCATATCGCGGCTATCACAGCGACAACTGCCGCACGTTCGCCGTCGATCGCAAGCCCACGGACGCGCAAATGGCCGCCTGGCAGTTCGTCATCGGCGTCTTTCCGATGATTGAGCGCATGGCCAGGCCGGGCGTGCGCTGTCGCGACATATATGCTGCGATCGACCAGCACTATCGCGCCGGGATCGGGGAATCATTCCCACATCACCTGGGCCACGGTGTGGGACTTCAGCCCCATGAGTTTCCGCACCTGAATCCGCACTGGGACGACGTGCTGATGGAGGGCGAGGTCTTCACGGTGGAGCCCGGGTTATATCGCCCGGATCTCCGCGCTGGGATTCGTGTCGAAAACCAATATCTCTTGACCGCCACCGGCATCGAGAACCTGACGCCGTTTCCAATGGAACTTGTGCGATGATCTGCCGGAATTGCCATGCCCGTCACCTGGGACACCTTCGAACGTTACCGCCAAAAGGGGCTCGATGCCCGTCGCGCAGGTCAGTGGGATTCGGCGCGGGTTTACCTTCTCGAAGCTGCCCGTGCGATGGTTGAGCTCAGCAAGGACGCTAAGGGCGAGGAGCTGCGCGAGGGCCGGCGGCAAATGGCCAGCCGGCTTTTGGAACTGGCGCGAGATTGTGAGACCGCCAAGACGGAGAGCCGCCGGGCGCCGACACCGGGTACGCGAAAAGCGCTGGGCGCCTCGCGCGAGCGTTCGTCCGAGGCCGATGGCGAGACGTCGGCGGCGCAGTGGATCGTGAAGGAGAAGCCGACGCTTCGCTTCGATGACGTTGCGGGGCTGGAGGACGTGAAGGAAGACATCCGCCTGAAGATGATCTACCCCTTCGAGCACCCGGAGCTGGCCGAGCGATTCGACATCCGACCCGGCGGCGGCATCCTGCTTTACGGTCCGCCGGGCACGGGCAAGACGATGCTCGCCAAGGCCACCGCGGGCGAGATCGAGGCGACGTTTTTCCGCATTTCCCCGGCCGATGTGCTGAGCAAGTGGGTGGGCGAAGCCGAGCAGAACATCAAGAAACTCTTCGACGCCGCCGCCGGCGAAGTGCGGAGCATCATCTTCATCGACGAGATCGAAGCTCTCGTCCCCGCGCGGCGTGACGAAGGCTCCAGCGTCATGCAGCGCGTCGTTCCTCAGATCCTCCAAGGTGTGGAGGGTTTCGATAAAAAAGCCGGCCGGCCGATCCTGCTCATGGGCGCCACCAACGTTCCCTGGCAGCTCGACCCGGCCATGCTCCGGCCGGGGAGGTTTGACGAGAAAGTCTACATCCCATTGCCGGACCTGCCGGCCCGCCGCAAGATGCTCGAGCTTTACCTTTCCAGGCGTCCGCTCGCCGAGGGCGTCGATCTCGACGCCCTCGCTCAAAGGCTGGGCGGCTACAGCGGTGCCGACATCAAATACCTCTGTGACCGCTCGGCCACGATCCCGTTTCTCAAGAGTGTGGCATCTGGCGAGGACGGCGAGATCACCGATGCCGTGATTTCCGACGCGATGAACGACGTTCAGCCTTCCGTAACGAGCGAAATGCTGGACCGGTTCGAGCAGTGGGCCCGCGTCGCTCAATCCTGAATCGGCACGCCCTCGCGCGGCGGGGCGACCGGCCGGGCTTCCATCTCGGCGGCAGGATAGGGTTGAAGCAGCGCCGCGAGTTCACCGGCGTCCCGCTCCGCCGGGTCGAGCCACGCTTGGTAGTCCGCCGGCTTGAGTATCACCGGCATTCGGTCGTGGATCCCGGCCATCAGTTCGTTGGGTTGGGTGGTGATCAGCGTGCACGATGGGATGACGCTGCCATCCGGCGATCGCCAGGTTTCCCACAATCCCGCGAAGGCGAACAGCGCGCCAGACCTAAGCCGGATGTGCATCGGTGTCTTGGCTTTCACGCCGGGCGTTTTCTTCCATTCGTAAAACCCATCGGCCGGCACGAGGCAGCGCCGCCGCAGCAGCGCATTGCGAAACGCGGGTTTCTCGCCAAGCGTTTCCGCGCGGGCATTGATCATCGGGCTGCCGATCTTCGGGTCCTTTGCCCAGAATGGAATCAGCCCCCAGCGAAATGGTTCAATTCGATCTGCCTGATTGTTGGCGATCGCGAGGATCGCCTCCGTTGGCGCGATGTTGTACCGCTCAAACAACCCCGGCGGCGCTTGTTGAATCCAGGGAAACGCCTCCAGGATCTGATCGACTTTGAAAAGTGTGTATCGGCCGCACATGGAAGTGGCACGGGCTACCAGCCCGTGTTTTGAAGACGTCAAGTCACGGGCTGGTAGCCCGTGCCACTCTACAACAATGACACCGGATCGACATCCACCGCAATTCGGTCATTTTTCGCTAGCGCTCCCTTCTCCCGCACCCTCGCCAGCACCCGTTGCAGCGGGGCGGCGGATGGGGACACCATCACGATCTGGTTACGGTAATAGCCTGCGATGCGGTTGATCGCGCAGGGCATCGGGCCCTTGAGCCGCACGCGATCGCCCTCTGGGGCGGCCGCATCTACCAGCGCGGCGGCGAGCACTTCGCTCTGGTGTTGAAGCTTGTCTGGCTCCTGGTCGCGCAGGACGATGCGGACCATCCGCGTGATCGGCGGCAGGCTGGTCGAGCGGCGGTGCTCCAACTCCATTTTGGCGAAGCCGACGAAATCCTGCCGGATGGCGGCCTGGATCGTTGGGTCGGTCGGCAAAAACGTTTGCAGCACGACCCGCCCGGCCGAATCGCCCCGCCCGGCCCGGCCGGCGACCTGCGTGATGAGCTGGAACGTCCGCTCGGCCGCCCGGAAATCCGGCAGCGCCAGGGCGGTGTCGCCGCTGATCACGCCCACCAGTGTGACGTTTGGATAATCCAGTCCCTTGGCGATCATCTGCGTGCCGAGCAGCACCTGAATCTCGCGATTGGCGAAGCGGCCGAGAAGCAGTTCGTAATCCTTGGCGCTGCGCATCGAATCGCTGTCGACGCGAGCGAATTTCAGCTCGGGGAATTTCTTTGCCAGTTCCTCTTCCACCCGCTGCGTCCCCAGGCCGAAGAGCGTCAACTTTTTCTTGCAGTTGGGGCAGCTATCCGGCAGCGGGTTGACCGCGAGGCAGTAGTGGCAATGGAGTTGCCCCGTGTGCAGCCCCTCGGCTAGCGACGCTCCCTTGGCCTTGGCGCCGGCCATGCGATGGTACGTCATCGTCGTGTCGCAATAGTGGCAGTGGATCGGCTCGTTGCACGACGCGCAATAAACGAAGTTCGAGTAGCCGCGCCGGTTGAGCAGCAGGATCGCCTGGTGCCCGGCCTCGATGGTCGTGCGGAGCAGATGCTCGAGGCGCTGCGACAGCAGGTGCACCCCGCGGCGAAAGCGGTTCTCGACTTTCATGTCGACGACTTCGACATGGGGCATCGCCAGCCCCCGCACCCGGCGGGGGAGGGTGAGAAGATGGTATGAAGGCAAGGCTGAAGGCTGAAGGCTGAAGGCTGAAAGAGGAGCGGCATTTACTTCATCCTTCGGCCTTTTGCCTTCAGCCTTTGCCGCGCTTACGCGGTAATACGTCTCCAACGACGGCGTCGCACTCCCCAGCAGCACGGGAACGTTCTCGATCTGCCCGCGCTTCACGGCCACGTCGCGGCCGTGGTAGCGGGGGGCCTGGTCTTGCTTGTAGCTGGCTTCGTGTTCTTCGTCGACGACGATGATTCCCAACTCCGGCACCGGGGCGAAAATCGCGGAACGGGCGCCCACGACTACATTCGCATGGCCCATCGAGATCATCTGCCAGTAGCGGTGCCGCTCGGTCGCGGTCAGCCCGCTGTGCAGAATGGCGACGCCGCTGAAACGCGCGGTGAAGCGAAGGACCGCCTGCGGCGTCAGCGCGATCTCCGGGACGAGCACGATTGCGCGTTTTCCACGATTCACCACTTCGCGAATGCACTGGAGGTACACTTCCGTCTTGCCGCTGCCGGTTACGCCCATCAGCAGGTTGACGGAGAAGCCGCCCGATGTGACGCGCGGGCAAAGTTCGTCAAAGGACTTTTGCTGGTCCTCGTTGAGCGCAAGGGCCGGCTCTGCGGGAGCGGATGAACCGGCGGGGCGGGCCAGCCCGGGCAGATCGACCTCCGGCGTGATCGTGATGAACCCCAGGCGTGCGAGCTTGCGGATAGTGGGCACCGTCGCGCCCGATTCGCCCGCCAGCCGCACGATGTCGATGGCGTCGTCAGATTCGAGCTGAAGCAAGCGTCCCAGGATGGCTCGGCGCTTGGAAGCTTTGGTCTTCTCGATGATCGCCTGCACCTCTTCGCGGGGCTGGGCGAGCGCGACCTTCTGCACATAGCCAAGGCCAATTCGCTTCCTCACGGCCGACGGGACGATCGTCTCCAGGACGGTTCCCAGCGGCGTGCAGTAGTAGCGGCTCATCCATCGTGCCAGTTCCATCAGCCGCGGCGGCACGAGCACGCGATCGTCGTCGATCGCGAGTATCCGTTTTACGTTCGGGAAGGCGCATTCGTCGCGGATTGCGATGACGTATCCCAAGGCCGGCCGATTCTTGCGACCCAGCGGCGCGCGGACGCGCTGCCCGACCTTCAGCAGGGGCAGCAGCTTCGGCGGGATCGCGTAATCGAGCGATTTGTCGATGCTCTGCTCAATCGCGACAGCGGCGAAGGGGCCGGGTTCAGTGGCCGCGACTAAATCCGGAGCGTCGAGAAGTGTCGGGAACAGCGACTCGGTACCTGGCATTTTGAAACTGTCATCATAGAGAACTTACGATACTGCAACGTCCATAATGCATTAGCCTATGCCGCCTTTACAGACGCGCGACGCGACTTACGAGTCCGTCGGCGCAGCTTCGCGCGAAGTTTGGCGCTGGCTCGCAAGCTACGCCGCGTGACATCGAACAAAGGCTGGACGTCAGGGCCTATGTCTGTGATCGCATCAAGGATCAACTGAGATGCCGTTTCGTTAGTCTGGGCAGCGATAGCCTGGATATCCGGGAGAGTGAGCACTTGCTTCCTTGCCTGCACCCATTGAACAAATTCCAGTGGGGCCCCGATCGCGCGGGCGATTCGCTTTATCGTCCATCGCCGGCGCAGTAGTCCGGCGACGATGTTCGCCGAAATATCCGTAGTGATCATTCGATCAAGCGTCATATGAATGCCCTCACCTTTCGAGCCAGAGCATCGTATACTGAAGACTCAAGTAGTCTGCCCGCTCGCGAAGCTCGTTCACCCGCGTAACGTCTACTTTAGCATTCTCAACACGCAGCGCGTCGACCAGATTTTGCACTGTCTGCCGAAGTTCGCACGCCACGTCCGCCTGCTCCTTCGTAGTAGGACGGAATCTCGATCTGATTGTAGCAAGCTGGGAGCGTAGCGCCTTGCAAACCGCAACTGCGGCTTGCCGTTGAGCGGGAGTAAATCGCCGCCGGTATCGCATTCATGGTGGCCGGCCGCTATTTCAACTCCACCGTCCAGTACGCATTGTCCAGGAACTGCTTCCACGAGCTGTAGCGCTCGTCGGCCAGGCGGATGTTGATCACCGGGCTGCGCTTGGGCTTGACCGGCCGCGTGATCAGGTGCATGTGCGCCTGTTCAGGCGTGCGGCCGCCCTTCTTGACGTTGCACTTCACGCAGCAGCAGACGATGTTTTCCCACGAGCTCTTGCCGCCCTGGCTCTTGGGCAGGACGTGGTCGAGCGACAGCTCGGTCGTGGGCATCTTTTTGCCGCAGTACTGGCAGCGGTTGGAATCGCGCGCGTAGATGTTGCGCCGGTTGAACTTGACGTCCTGCCGGGGCAGCTTGTCGTAGCCGAGCAGCCGGATGATCCGCGGCACGGCGATCTGGAAGCGCACGGTGTGGATCCAGTCGTAACCGTCGGGCTCGAACTCGGCCTTGAGTTGCGATACCTCGCGCCAGCCGTCGAAATCGTAACTGGTCCAGACCGACTCGCCCTTGGCGTCGGTCTCGATGTGAACGACCTCGGCCATCTCGCGGCACAGCATCGAGAAGGCCCGGCGGACGTTGATTACGCGGATCGCCTGGTAAAACTTGTTCAGCACCAGGACGTTGGTATTCAGCACCGGCGCAAGCGCCACCGCGCCGGTCGAGGCCGCAGCGACACCGTGGCCGGCGTGTCCAAAAGGCGAGGTTGGCCCGTGGTTGAGCTTCATACACCTTCCCCGTTAGCTCGCGCACTGGCTGGCGAAAGCGAACCCCGCCGCGCGAGCGCCGTTGATGCACTGGATTAGTCCGGAGGCATTCCCACCGTCCGCGACTCCCCGTGCCCGCGTAACGCGGTCGATTGTAGCGGTCGGCCCGTACAAAGGCCAGCCTTAAGGCAAGCACTTACGCAACATTAACTTGGGAAAGATACAGAACGAGTTCAGCTCATTTTTGCCTGCCCATGATGAGCAGGGCGATCGTGAAGACCTGAAGGAAGATGCCCACTGCGATCGGAACGCCGGGGCCGCCGCTCTTGTTGAGGTAGGCGTAGAACATCGCCGCCAGCGCCAGCACCTGCACCACGCCGGCCAGAAGCTTGCTGACGGAGAAGTCTTCCTCTGGACGCTCGTGCCGGCGACGCAGTTCTTCGAGAATCTGGCCCAGCAGCATCTCGGTTCGCGACCGGCCGCGGGGGATTTCCGGCTCGTCGTCGTCCGCATCTGTCGATGCGGCGGATGGCGTTTCGGCCGTTGGAGCCTCGGTCGCGATGCGCAGCGGCGGCTGCGGTTCGTCCGGCACGAGCGGCTCGGATGGCGGAAGCACAAGACTGGCCGGGGCGTCTTCCGCTGGCACCGACGGATCCATGTTCATTGGAATCGATACGACCGGTGGCTCGGCTTGTAGCGACGGGCCCGCGCCGGTTGATTCTTCCCGGCTTTCTTCGGGTGGCGCGGCCGCTTCGGCCGCTGGTTCGTTCGGAGCCGGGTGCCGCGCGATAACCTCCAGCGCCTCGGCCAGCGACTCGACTTCGTAATCGGGTTTCGCCTCACTCGCCAGAACGGAATCCGGCGATTCCGGGAGGGAGCCGTTTTTCAGCAAAATCGTTCTGCACCCGGCGGCCCTGCCAGCATCGACATCCCGGCCAGCGTCGCCGATGACCCAGCTCCGGGGCAAATCCAGCGCAAGCTGCCGCTCGGCCTGGAGGATCATGCCCGGCCTGGGCTTGCGCAGATCACTGTCCTGCCGGTAGCGCTCGACGGTCGCCTCGGGGTGATAAGGGCAGAACTCGTGACGATCGATGACCGCGTGGGCGTTCTCGTCCAGCAGCATCTCGTCGAGGCGTTGATTCACCGCGTGAACCGCCTCCTCGCTGAACATTCCACGTGCCACGCCCGACTGGTTGCTGAAAACGACCACCGCGTATCCCAGCGTCCGCGCCCGCGCAATAGCGTTCGCCGCGCCGTCAACGAGAGATACGCCTCGCGGGTCGCCCAGGTATCCATCGTTGGCGATCAGCGTGTTGTCCCGGTCGAAAAAGATTGCGGCGCGTTTCATGGAAGTGCTCAACGAGCACGGCATTATGATGCGCAAATCTCGCCGATCAAGGTTCGGGTCGATTCGCGCCAATTTGCACAAATCTATTTCGCAAGATCGAGAAATCTCTTCGCCATCACCGGGCCCTTTGCTTCGTCCTCGTGTTTGAAGAAGACAAACGCATCCCGCCAATTCTGCTGGCCAATGCGATCGATCCACGCGCGAAGCTCGTCATCGGTGTAATCGGCACGGCGCAGCCGCAGGTAGCCCCAGTCGGCTGTCGAGACGAACGGCACGGTCAGATCGTCTTCCGCCTCCGCGATGCATAGTACCGCCTGGTGCTCGCGCAAGAGCGCGAAGACCTCGTCGTCGAACCACGACTGATGGCGAAACTCCATCGCCGCCCGCGTGCCTTTGGGCAGCAAGTCGAGAAACGCGCCTAACCTCGCCACGTCCTTTTTCATGTTTGGCGGCAATTGAAAGAGCAGTGCCCCAAGGCGTTTCTTCAGGCTTCCGGTCACCTCAAGCAAATAAGCGACCGATTCGGCGGCGTCTTTCAGCCGCTTGATATGCGTGATGAACTTCGACGCCTTGATCACGAACCGAAAGTCGGCCGGCACTTCGCCCGCCCACGCTTCCAGCACCGGCGGCTTGGGCATGCGGTAAAACGTGTTGTTGATCTCAACCGCGCGGAAACGCTCGGCGTAGTACGCGAGCATGTTCTTCTCTGTCATGTCCTTGGGATAGAACTTGCCCTTCCATTCTTTGTAGGAGTAGCCGCTGGTGCCGACGTATAGATTCATGTGCCACTCTTCATCGCTTATGCTGGATTGCATCAGCTCGGCCGCATTATGTGCTGACGATGGCGCGGAACAAGAGCAGGGGGTTGAACAGCAGGGGCGCGACATATGTACGAAGCCAACGACCCGCAACAACAACAACCCATATCGCTGCCCGTACCGCCACCGCCAGCACCGTTGCCGCCATCTGTCGGCGCGTTGCCCACCGCCGTACCGACGCTTGGTTACGCGCTGCCGGGCAGCATCGAGCCGTACGCCTCCGCCCGCGGCCGCGCTAACTGGGCGGTGGGAATTCTGACCGCCTGGATTGTGGTCAGTTTGCTGTCGCTACTCTCCGGTTACTGGCAGCTCGGGCTGCTCCATCGCATCGAGGCCGGCGATGAGATAATGCAGGAGGAGGTGAGTGCGAACGATTTACGCGAGGCGGCGGTGTCGTGGGTCGGCGTCGCCCTTTATATTGCCTCCGTTGTCGTTTTCCTGATGTGGCTGCATCGCGCTCGTAAGAACCTCGAGCCGCTCGGCGCTCTAGCCCGGATATTGCATCAATGACTGTGCATTGATCTTGCAAGCGTCGTTCCTATGGTGTTCCGGCATTGGTGCGCAGCATCAGCGTATCCCCGGGTGTTGCCGTATTGCCATGTCGCTCATGGTTGCTCCTTTCCGGTCGAGGATTGCGGCTCCCGGCGTCGCTCATTCCAGTTGCACGGGCGCGCGCAGCCGGCGGGCAGCCTGCTCGAACAGGGTTTTCAGCGGGTAGGCGCTGCTCAGCCGCAGCACGATGCGGCGGACGCTGCTGCTCACCACCGCGCCGATCTTCAACAGCTTGGTGCGGATCGTGCCCACCTGCGCCCGCGCCAGTTCCGTCCCCGCCAAGGCCAACCGACGCAGCGTCTCGAACAGCGTATAGGCGAAGCTGCTCAGCAGCAGCCGGAACTGGTTGGCCTGGAAATCGTGACAACTGGTGCGGCCGGCGAACAGTCCCAGTTGCTGTTCCTTGATCCGGTTCTCCATCTCGCCGCGGGCACAGTAAATCTCATCGTACAACGCTTGAGGCGGATCGGTCAGGTTGGTGACGAGGAAGCGGGGGTTGTCCCCCTGGCTGTTGTGTTCGGCTTTGTGGATGACGCGGCGGGCTTTGTCCCACGTGCCCGCGGCGTACTGGAACTCGGCGAAGATCCGCTGTTTCTGCTGCGTTAACTCGTACTGCCGCTTGGCCTCCTGCCCGAACGGCTCGGCCATCCGCTCCAGCACCTTGTTGCGTGCCAGGCCGAGCACGTACCCCACCTCGTGCCGGTCGCACCAGCGCATCAGCCGCCAGCGGCAAAACCCGCTGTCGCCGCGGACGATGATCCTCACCCCCGGCCAGGCCTGCCGCAGGCGATCCACCAGCAGCTTGAGGATCGCCCGGCTGTGTTTGGCCGCGTCGATGTTGCTGGGACGCAGGTACGAGACCAGCAGCCGCTCGCCGCAGAACACGTACAGCGGCAGATAGCAGTAACTGTCGTAGTAGCCGTGGAAGAAGCGGCCCTCCTGGCCGCCGTGGATCGGATCATCGGTGGCGTCGAAGTCGAGCACGAGCTCTTGCGGCGGTGCATCGCCGAACGACTCGATGAACCGCTCGACCAGCAGCTTGGACAGTTCGACGCAGGCCTCGCGCCCGACGCGATTCTCCAGCCGGCACAACGTCGCCGGCGACGCCAGCGGGCGGGCGTCGCCGTCAGCCTCGCGTTCGCTGGCCACCTGCATCAAGGGATCGACGCGCAGGCCGTGATGATCGTTCAGGTCCTCCCACCCACAGGCGATGGCCAGCACGCGTTGGGCCAGCATGGTCTGCTGGTCGTGCGCGATCATCGCCGGATCGCGTGGATCGGGGATGCACGCCGCCATCCGCTCGAACAGCCGGGACGGGCCGGCCACCTCGCGGAGCAACAGCACTCCGGCATCAGAGCTGATGCGTCCGCCGTCGAATTGTGCCAGCACTTGCCGGCGGCCAAGGGGTGTAAACGGGATCGCTGGTGCGTTACAGTCTGTCGGCACGGCCTTGCCTCCTTGCAAAGGTTCAAGAGTCAGCTAACTCCCGAATCTACAAGAGGCAGGGCCGTCGCGCTAGCGGTTAGGCATATCTATTGATGCAATATTCGGGCTAGGAGCCCAGTACTCGCCCGGATGGGCAATCGGCGCATGGTTCGTCCCGATCCTGAACCTGTATCGCCCGTTCCAGATCGCCGAGGAGATTTACCGAGGCAGCGGTTTCAACCGTACCTCCTCGGCGTGGCACGCGGCGCCGGGGTCGGCGTTGATCGGGTGGTGGTGGGCGGCGTGGATCATCTCCGGGATCATCGACCGCGTAAGTTTCAACCTGTCGCGCAAGGCGCAGGAAATCCCGGCTCTCATATCGGCGACGTCGACTTCGATGGTCGCATCGGTTGCGGGAATCGCGACTGCACTATTGTGCATCGGCATCGTACGACAGATCACGGCGCGGCAAGAGCAAACCGTCGCGATGCCCGACCCTTCAACTGACTCGGCGATATACGAGGCGCCGCCGGCTTAGAGGCTCTCCGGACTGGGGTGAGTCGCGACCTGCCTCAATGCTTCATACAAGGCGATGCCAGCGGCGGTCGACAGGTTCAAGCAGCGTTCGCCGAACGCGTGGGGAATACGGACAACACGGTCGGGGTTCTCTGCCAGAATCGCGCGATCGATCCCGTGGGTTTCACTGCCGAAGATGAGCCAGTGATCGTCTCGAAAATCCGCGTCCCACAGTGAAATCTGCCCGGTGGTTGAGAAGAACCACCGCGGGCTCCCGCCTGCGGCTGTCAACAAGCTGTGCGTGTGATCGTGGATGGTGAGCTTGAGTCGGGGCCAGTAGTCCATCGCGCTTCGCTTGAGCTTCTGATCGCTCAGCACGAACCCGAGTGGTCGGACGAGATGAAGCTCGGTGCCCGTGGCGACGCACAGCCGAGCGATGTTCCCGGTATTGGGCGCGATCTGAGGCTGGAGCAGCACGACTTTGAGGCGGTGCGGGCCCAGTTCCAACCGATCACTCGCCGTCACGCGGCCTCCACGCGCTTGCCGGAGCGATGCACCTGCACACACTCGCCCGTCTCGGCACAGACCGCCGAAAGCCGTCCGGCCGGGCTCAACGCGGCTCCCGTGTCGAGCAAAACAATCTGCGGCCCCCGCAGGGGTTCGTCATAACTGGCGTTGTACGACTGCACTGGCGTATGCCCGAAATAGCCGGTGCGCTGCCAGCGTTTGGGGGTCTTGATGTCCTTCTCCCCGTAGCGGCCCCACAGGATCTTGAACCGGTACTCCGGCTTTGTGTTCAGCGGGCCGGTCATCGGCGTCGTCGCGTCGTAGATGTCCCACATCGCATGCGCGACGAACAGGTCCGGCTCCTCCAGCACCGGCGGCAGCTTCCGGATGAACGCCCGATGCTCGGCGGGGATGATGGAGACGACCTGCTCCAGCCGCTGTTCGCTGGCGTGCCTGGCGGCATGTTCCAGCTCGGCGTAGTCGGCGCCGTAGCTCATCAGCGTCTCGGCCAGCCCGTGCTGCATGAACCATTGAAATGCCGGCACCGGCTTGATGGGCGCCGGGTGATCGCAGAAGCCGTCGCCGTGCAGGATGATGTCCAGGATATCGTCGTGATTACCGCGGACGAACGAGGCGGCCGGCAACGTGAGCAGCAGGTCGATCACCCCCCGCGAGTCCGGCCCGCGATTGACGTAGTCGCCGGTAAACATCAGCCGAGGGGAAGGATCGCGGGCCGCGATGGCCTCCAGCAGCGCCTCCAGCGCGATTCGCATTCCATGTACATCACCGATGATCCAGCGCATGCAACGTCTCTCACGTGCGGTTATCGCTAAACGGGCTTACAACATGGTTGAACGCCAAGATCACGAAGATCATAAAGATCGCAAAGATCATCGAGCATTGAGTGCATTCGCCTTTTCTCTGCGATCTTCGTGTTCTTGGGGGTCTCTGCGTTTGTCCGTACGACTATAATGCCTCGCTGCCAAGGAGCATCGCATGAACCCCGCCAACTCCGCAACGCCCTCTCTGGCCCAGCGCAAGTGCAAAGCCTGCGAAGGCGGCACCGCGCCGCTGGACGATCAGCAGGTCAAATCCCTTCTCGCCCACGTCCCCGGCTGGGAACGCAGCGGCAAGGAGATCGTCAAGACCTTCCGCTTCCAGGATTATTACGAAACGATGGCCTTCGTGAACGCTACCGCCTGGATATCCCACCGCGAAGACCATCACCCCGACCTGGAAGTCGGCTATAACAAGTGCCGCGTCCGCTACAGCACCCACGCCGTTGGGGGGTTGTCCGAAAACGACTTCATCTGCGCAGCGAAGATCGAGGCGTTGTTCACAATCTGATCGCGAGTAACCTCGTGCGCATGCGCAAACGCGCCTGGCTTCGCTGGCCGCTGGTCGCATGGATCATGTTACTACCGGTCATGCTCGGCGGCATCGTCGCCGTGAAGGAGCTTGGTCGCCGGGAACGCGCGGCCCTCGCAGATTTCAACGCGGCTGAGAAGGCGAGTTGGTCGCTGGGCCAAAAGCAGCGGGACTGGATTAAATCGCTGTACGCTCGTCATCGTCGCACGCGCGAGCCCGGCAGCGGATGGACTCGCCACGACGTGCAGCGCGAAGTGCCCGGTGCCGCTGGCGGCACGCTGTCCGAAACTCGAGGGGCCAATGGCCAAGTTCGGGAATCGCTGTTGTTCTTCGATCCGCTCAGCTACTGGCGCTTCGAGCTCAGTTTCGACGACAACCGCTGGACGGGATACTCGATCGGCGGCGGCAGTGCGCCAGCGTCGATGCGCCCCGGTGCGAATCCAACCTTGCGCGGCTGGATGCGCATTCGAAAAACTCTGCTTCTCGCGGCCAGCCTCCTGTGGCTGGCACTGCTGGGGACGGCCATCGTCTGGCGAAAATCGGCTGCGGGAGCCCACCTCTTTCACGGCTCGCTTTTGGTTGCCTTCGTCATCCTGGGGATCGGCGAAGCACACCCGTTCTATACGTTCTCGCTCTCCAGCGATCAGTTGTGGATGGGTGTGGTGGCCATCGCGATCAGCGTCGCGTTCCTCATCGACACGCATCGCGCGGCCGTGCAGCGGCGGCGGCGCCAAGTCGCAGACCGCATCTGTCTCGAGTGCGGCTACGACCTTCGCGCCACCCCCGAGCGCTGTCCCGAATGCGGCACGCCGGTGCCGTCTTGGGTAATGTAGCCTTGCGCGGTGTCGCGCAGACCGGATCTTGATCGATGGCGCTAAAGACCGAGCACAGTGTCCGACCGGAGGCGCCGAAGGACGGCGGAGACGATGACATTCAAATCGAACTCCAGCCAAACCGAGGCGTGATTGTTCGCAAGGGATATTCGGATCAGCGGCGGCGAACGAGTGTCAAGGTCATGATGATCGCAATGGTGATCCTCTGTTTGATTCCCGTCATCTTCTGGGCGTTGTCGCGAAAGCGGTTGGTGAGCGAGTTTCCGTTAATTCTCGCCATCGTATTGCCGGCTTGGATCGGCTATCGCCTATTCAGGCAGTTTTCCGCCGGCACCCGGTCGTATGTCTTGAGTGCCAGTCATACCGGTCTCACGATCGAAACCACGACCTGGCGGCAACGAACGACGCGCCACTTCACGCGAGCCCAAATCGAAGACATCGTGCTTGACTGCAGCGGCGGCCCGGACCCGCACAGTTCTCTTTTCAAGTCATATCTCGTGATCAAGTCATCCCAGTGCCGGGACATTCACTGCCTGCACAATGTCGGCGGTGATCAGCTCGCGCGGGCCGCCGATGCCCTACGGGCCGCCTTGGGAATGCCCGCACGGTCGTGGCCGTGACGGCGAGATTGTACGGCTTTACTGATTTCTCGCGTGAACCCCGTCGCGTCAGAAGCGCAAACTCGGCGGCCTCCCCATGTGGTACGATATTCGCCGCATGCGTCGGACCGATCACATCCTCTTCAACATAGGAGCGGTGATCGCGGTGTGGCTCGGCGCGGCGTTGTGCGTGCTCGTCGTCGTGGACACAGATGGAGTCTTTTCCGGCAAGCCGTGGGCCGTCGTCCTGATTGGCGCAATCATCGGGTGCTTGCTGGTGCTTGGAGCTCTAGCGCTGAGGATAGACCGGCCTTGGCGAGCCCCCGACTGCAAGCCCCAGGACTGGCCCTACTACGTCGCTGCCTCGCTGGCCGTCGCGGGCATTTTCGGGATTATGTTTGCGCCGGCCTTTTTCTCCTTGGGTCACATCGCGGGTTTGCTGGCGTCGATTGCCGGGCCGTTCCTCATGATGTACGCCTTCTCCATCGCAACCATCCCCCTGCGCCGCCGGCAGTTGCGGAGGGCGGCCGGTCAGTGTCTCGCCTGCGGCTATGATCTCCGCGCCAGTGCGGAACGGTGTCCGGAATGCGGGACGCCTGCGACCTCGGCTTGAAGTTGCGGCCCTTCACACACCATACAGCTCGATCGCTTTCCCGCGCAGATGTCGGAGCAGCGGGGCGGCGTCCAGCGGCTTGCCGGTGATGCGCTGGGCGAGCTTTGAGGCGGTGAAGCGTTTGCCGTGGCGGTGAATCTTGTCGCGCAGCCAGGTGAGCAGGGGGGTGAACTCGCCTTTGGCGAATTGCCCGTCGAGATCGCCGAGGTCGATCCGCGCCTGCTCGAAGAACTGGGCGGCGTAGAGGTTGCCGAGGGTGTAGGTGGAGAAGTAGCCGATCGCGCCGCCGGACCAGTGGATGTCCTGAAGGCAGCCGCGGGCGTCGTCGGGCGGGGTGAGGCCGAGGTCGGCCTTCATGCGGGCGTTCCAGGCGGCGGGAAGGTCTTCGGGCGTCAGGTCGCCTTTGAGCAGGGCCTGCTCCAGCTCGAAACGCAGCATAATGTGCAGGTTGTAGGTGGCTTCGTCCGATTCGGTGCGGATGAGCGACGGGCGAACGTCGTTGATCGCGAAATACCAGCGATCGAGATCGACGTCGCGGAGCGTTTCGGGAAACGCCTGCTTGGCCCTGGGCAGGAAGAACCGCCAGAACGAGCGGCTGCGGCCGACGAGGTTTTCCCACAGGCGGGACTGGCTTTCGTGGATGCCCAGCGATACCGCATCGCCCCGCGGTGTGCCGAAATGTGCCGCTTCCAGGCCCTGATCGTAGAGGGCGTGGCCGGTTTCGTGGAGGACGCCGAAAATCGCATCGCCGAAGTAGCGTTCGTCGTAACGCGTCGTCATGCGTGTGTCGCCGGGGCCCAGGCCGGTGCAGAAGGGGTGCAGGCTGACATCGAGCCGGCCAGCGCTGAAGTCGAAGCCAACCGCAGTTGCCGCTTCGCGGGCGAGCGTCTCTTGGGCGGCGGCGGGGTAGTGGCGTTCGAGGATCTCGATGGGCGCCTTGCGGCCGGATTCGACGATTTGACCAACCAGTTCGACCAGCGGTCCGCGAAGTGAGTCAAACGTCTTGCGGATGCCCGCGGCCGTCTCGCCCGGCTCGAATTCGTCCAGCAGCGCATCGTACGGATCGCCCGAAGCCGAGCCGATGCACGCGGCTTCCTGTCGCTTCAACTCCAGCGTCTTCCCGAGCCATGGGCGAAACATCGCGTAGTCGCTCTTCTGTTTCGCCTCGCCCCAGGCCTGCTGGCCGAGGACGGCGGTGCGCGTCAGTTCCTCGACCAGGGCAGTTGGCAGTTTGGTCGCTCGGTCGTAGCTTCGTCGCGTCTCGCGAACGTTGACAGCCGCATCGGACTGGGGGTCTTGGACCAAATCCGAGGATTCAACCGCCGCAATAAGCTCGCCGATGCGCGCGGCGGTGAACTGCTCGTGGACGAGCTTGGCCAGCAGGGATGACTGGTTCGCCCGTTGCTCGGCCCCCTTCGGCGGCATCTGCGTGCGCTCGTCCCAGCCGAGCACGCTGGCGACAGAGCCGAGAAGGGCGATTTCACGCAGTTCAACCAGCAGTTCTCGATAGGCGTCAATGGGAGTCATAGATCGGGAATGTAGTCAACACGAAGATCACAGAGATCGCAAAGATCGCGGAGACTGAAATGCAAGCCGCTTTACCGCATTTGCTCTGGGCTCTTCGCGATCTTTACGGTCTTTGCGTTGAATTCCTGACTTTTGACAATGCGCGGTGCGAAACCTTTGCGGACGGCGTTTTGCCGGATACCATCGTGATTTGGCACGAAAATCTCAGGACCATAGCCCCATGTCCAACGACCCACGCAGCGACAGTTACAAGGAAAAGTTCCGGCCCGACCAGACCGCCCTCGACGAAGAGGTCGAGACGGCGTTGGCCGGCGTGTCCATGGAAGAGCTTTACGGCTTCGACAAGCCACAATCGGCGCCAGCCGGCAGTGCGGGCGGCGGCGGTCCGTCGCCGGGGCATATTCCGCAGAAAGGGTTCAGGCGGGGGCGGATCGTCTCGGTGGACAAGGACGATGCGTTTGTCGATTTCGGCGGCAAGAGCCAGGGCATCGTTTCGCTGATGCAGTTTCTGGAACAGGAGCCGCCCAAGGTGGGCGATGAATTCGATTTCCACGTTGAGCGGTACGACGAGCGCGAGGGGTTGCTCATCCTGACGCGCAAGGGCGCGACCGCGTCGAACGTCAACTGGGAAACGCTGGAGATTGGACAGGTCGTCGAAGGGACCGTCACCGGCATGAACAAGGGCGGGCTTGAAGTCGACGTCAAAAGCATGCGCGCCTTCATGCCGGCGGGGCAGGTCGATCTGTATTTCCAGAAGGACATCTCGACGTTCATCGGCCAGCGGATCAAGGCCGAGGTCACGCAGTTCGACGCGCATGCGAAGAACCTCATCATCAGCCGCCGGAACGTGCTGGAGCGCGAGAAGGAAGAAGCCCGGCAGAAGCTGATGGAAGAACTGGCGGAGGGGCAGATGCGCCGCGGGACAATCCGCAGCGTCACCGATTTCGGCGCGTTCGTCGATCTTGGCGGCGTCGATGGGCTGCTGCACGTCAGCGAGATGAGCTTCCGGCGCGGGCGGCATCCCAGCGAGTTCGTCAAAGTCGGCGACATGGTCGAGGTGAAGGTCCTCAAAATCGACAAGGCGACGGGAAAGCTCAGCCTGAGCCTCAAGTCCGCGATGGCAGACCCGTGGACGGGTGTCGAGACGAAGTATCCGGTGGGGACGGCGATCACCGGGCGGATCACACGCATCCCACAGGAGGGTTTCGGCGCGTTTATCGAGGTCGAAGAGGGCCTGGAGGGATTGCTCCCGGTCAGCGAGATCAGTTGGCAGCGCATTCGTCATCCGAGTGATGTGGTGAAGGAAGGGGACACCGTCCGGCTCGTCGTCCTGGCCCTCGATCCGGCCCAGCGGAAGTTGACGTTCAGCCTGAAGCAGGCCGGCCCCGATCCGTGGAAGGAAGTGAAGGATCGGTACGCGCTGGACATGGTTGTCAACGGACACGTTACGCGAGTCGTCGATTTCGGCGCGTTCGTCGAGCTTGAGCCGGGGCTGGAGGGCCTCGTGCACATTTCCGAACTGGCGCCAAATCGCGTGAGAGTCAGCGGGGACGTCGTGAAGCCGGGACAGGAGGTCAAGGTTCGCGTGCTGGAGATCGATCCGGAAGCGCGCCGCATGTCGCTGTCGATTCGCAAAGCCATCGAGGCGCCAGCGCCTGCCGCCGCGGCAGCCACACCGGTGGCGTCCGAACCATCCAAGAAGGCCAAGAAGCGTCCACCTCTCAAAGGTGGGTTGGATTGGAACTGGTGATCGCGATGCGGTGGTCCGCGGCTTGGATGGTTGCACTGTTGGCCGGGTTCATCGCGCTGCCCGCGATTGCCGCGAAGCCTGCGTCGCCCCCTTCGCCGAAGGCGCCGGGCGACGCAGGCGTAGCCCCTACATCGCCCGCCACCGCCGTCACGGCGGCCCAGGTTGATGAGGCGCTGGTCAAGGCGAAGAAGTACCTCTACGCCCAGCAGAAGGATGGCAACTGGGAGCGCACGCCGCAGCGCGACGAGTCCGATCGTAATTTCGAAGTCTCTGGGGGCCAATGGGGCGGCCAAACCGCGCTGGCCGTCTTTGCGCTGCTCGTAGCAGGGGAGGATCCGCAAGATCCCCGTTTGGCGAAAGCAATTGAATTCATGTTGAATGCGGACATCGTCGGCACTTATGCCATCGGCGTGCGCTGTCAGGCGCTGCTGCTTCTCCCGCAAAACGAGCAAGTCAAGGCGCTGATGCGAAGGGACATGCAGCACCTGCTCGGCATGATGCGAACGCAGGGCGATGCCCGCGGATTTTATGATTACACCGCCGCCGGAAAGTCGTACAGCTTGAGCCGCTCGCAGTACGCGGTCCTGGGCATGTGGGCGGCGGCACAGTCTGGACTGGAGATCCCGACGAATTACTGGACGGAAGTCGAACGAGCCTGGATCGCGGCTCAGGAAGGCAACGGCGGATGGCGATATCAGCCGGACAAGCAGACCTATCCGGTTACCGCCGGCATCACCGGCGTCGGAATCGCGACGTTGTTCATCGTTCAGGACCAGCTTTACGCGACGCGCGGCATTGACTGCAAGAAGTCCACGGATATCCCCGCCATCGAAAAGGGGATCGACTGGTTGACGAAGAATTTCGATCGCGTGGCGCCGCAGGAGAAGATGGAGCGGGAATATCCCCAGGCGAACCTTTACGCCATGGAGCGCGTCGGCGTCGCCAGCGGGCTGAAATATTTCGGCAAGCACGACTGGTACAAGCACGGCGCCGATTATCTCGTGCGGCGGCAGAAAAAGGATGGCTCATGGGGGGGCGGACACAGCGTGCATTCGGATGCGTGCTTCGGGATCATCTTCCTCTCCCGCGGCCGGGCCCCGGTGATCATCAACAAGCTCGACTGGGCCGCCGACGACAAGGCCGCCGCCGGCAACTGGAATCGCCGCCCGCGCGAGATCGCCAACCTCACCCGCTGGATCGGCCGCGCCAGCGAGCGGGACTTCAACTGGCAGATCATGACGCTCGACGCCCCGCTGGCGGATTGGCACGATGCGCCCATCCTCTACCTCAGCGGGAGCGAGCCGCTCAAAATCGACAAGGCGAACCAGGAAAAGATGCGGCAATACGTCGAGGAAGGCGGGATGATCCTCGTCCACGCCGACTGTGGCCGCCCGGCGTTCGTGAGCAGTGCCAGGAAGCTGGCCCACGACTTGTTTCCGACATACGAGCTGCGCGAATTGCCCGCCGACCACGCGATCTACACCTCGCGATTTCCCCGTTCCAAATGGAAGAACAAGCCAAGCGTGCTGGGCGTGAGCAACGGCGTGCGCGAGCTTATGGTGCTCATTCCGCAGGCCGATCCCGGCAAGGCCTGGCAGGTCGGCGCCTTTCGCGGGCGGGAGGACATTTTCCAGCTTGGCGCCGACCTCGTCTTCTACACACTGGATACCAGCGATCTCCGATTTAAGGGCGACACGCACATCGTCGTAGACGATCCGAATGCGACAACAACTGCATCATTGAAACTGGCACGCCTGAGCTACAAGGGAAACTGGGATCCCGAGCCGGGCGGATGGCGGCGGCTGCGGAACCTTCTGCGACGGGATGACAAGCTTGACTTGATCATCGAGCCTGTCGCCCTCGGATCGGGTTCGCTCGACGGCGTAAAGATTGCGCATCTGACCGGCACGACGAAACTGGTCCTGGACGATGCCGCCAAGGCGCAGCTCAAGAAGTTCGTGACGGCAGGCGGCACGCTCATCGTCGACGCCGCGGGGGGTTCGGAGGCGTTCGCGTCATCGATGGAAAGTTCACTCACATCCCTCGGTGTGGGCAATGGCAAGCTGGCGGTGCTGCCGCCCGACCATTCGCTTTACGGTGGAAAGGACAGTCTGAAAATCGCGTTTCGCCGCGATGCACAGAAGTCGATGACCGGCCAGTCCAATGCGCCGCGCCTCAAAGCCATTCGCCTGGGCGACCGGCCGGCGATACTCTTCAGCCGCGAGGACTTGAGTGCCGGCTTGGTCGGCCAACCCGTGGGCGGTGTCGTCGGGTATACGCCGGCCACCGCAACGGAACTGATGCGCCGAATGATCCGCCGAGCGGCGCAGTAACTCGTAGGGGCGAACCTTGTGTTCGCCCTCTCGTTCCCGGCGGGATGCAATACCGGGGAGCCACAGAGGCACAGAGCCACAGAGGCCAACTCGGAGGCGCTTGCGTGCGTGAACCGTCTCGCTTATTCGACCAATCTGTTGATGCTTCAATCCCCAAGCAGTGCGCGACATCGCGAGCGCACCTCTGTGTCCTCTGTGCCTCTGTGGCTCCCTCTTTCCCCGCAACCCAAACATAAATTGTACAAGGAACCCCATCATGAGCATTCCACGCCACGCCACTTTGTTCTCTGCCGCCGCCCTGGTGCCTTTCCAGCACAGTGGGATCCGAAGCTTGGAATTCACGTGACTTGAAGTCGCGGC
>JADMIO010690256.1_pt1 | contig 58824 bp, 50 predicted proteins | sample 8958161 | NCBI WGS metagenome assembly JADMIO01 (sample SAMN16585339, study PRJNA669376) | soil metagenome | isolation source: Crop rotation soil | place: USA: Cullars Rotation, Alabama | collected 2011
ATCGTCTCCCCGACAGCTCGGCGAGCCCAGTAGCCGCGTGGCGGATGCGGCACGTTCAATGCCTCGCATACGCGCACCAGATAACTCGACGAAACGTCGTAGCGGCTCGCCAGCTTCGTCGCCGGCTCGCTCCAGATTTCTTTATACAAATCCTCGCGTGAGATGCGCATTGGTTCCTCGACGCTCGTTGTTTGCTCTCGACACGGTCTATCAGTATCGTTCGGCGATGGCCGAACGGTGGAAGAAGCCAAAGATTGCGCCGCAAGACCTTCCGTTGGTCGTGCTCTGGAAGGAGATGCTTGCGGCGACCGGTCTTTCGGAACATCGCGCGTCACAACTCATACGCGAGGGAAGTTTCCCAATTCGACATCTGCCGTACCACGGCTATGCTCCGTGCCGGCGCCGCCGGCGATTGGCGCGTGGAGAGATCGATATGCGCATCTTCACGTTCGCGAAGAGCGAGGTCGTACGGTTTGCTGCGTTGCCCGAGGAGGAGCGCGATCGCCTGACGTTACTGGAATGGGAGCAGCCGCGTTGCGGCCATTGTCCGTTCCATTGCCCATCGGCAGACACCGCTTCCGAGCACCCGTATGCGAAGCGTTTCAGGAGATGGTGGAACCGGCGACGATCGCCGTCATGACGTCCGTCGACGACATCCCCGCGGTATGCCTCGATGAAGACCCAATGACGATTTTTCGGCTCACCCGCAGCGACGTCCGGTTTTGGCGGAAGTTCCCCGAATGCTTACCGTTCCCGCCCTTGCCGATGCTCGACCGTGAGATCCGGGTCAGCGGCTGCGTCGTCGCGTGGTTCCTGGCGCAGGACGGACGCGAATATTCAAGGCGTTTCCGATCGCCGCTGGAGGAGCTCGCGAAAGCCAAAGGCAATCGACGCAATCGCACGCCCTGGTGGGTGTTCGCGCCCCCGCACGCGGAACGCTATTAGGCGAAGCCGATGGACGACGAGAAACCGACGGTCGGTGTGAGCGAACTGGCAAAGCGGCTGCGGGTGAATGAGACGGCGGTTCGACGCGTTGCCAAGTCACCAGGGTTTCCGATGCCGCCGGCGACGCTCCGACCGCTGCGGTGGACGGAAGGACAGGTTGAACGGATCCTGTGGGCGCCGCAAGACCACGACGAGCATCAGCAGCGACTGCGCCGAATGAGCAGTCTCAAACGTCGTTGATATTTTGTCTATAGGTAAACTCGCGACACCTACAAGCTGTTCGCGATCATGTCGACGAGCGTCAAAATATCCGACTTGCTTCGCTGAGTATTGCTCGTCAGAACATAGTCATCAGCGAGCCAATGTTCGACGTGGACGCGAAAGGAATCGCGAATGAGCGCACCGGCTGCAGGCGATCTAGCCATGATGTGGCGGTTGATGTCGGCGACCTCTCGCAGTAACGCCTGGCGCCGCGTCTCATTCGTGAATGCTGCGTCCGGGAGTGCGTCAACGGCGGACCGGAGCAGCACGCCCGCAATGGACGTCGTAAACGGCGACCGACCATTCCCTTGTACTTCGACGGAGAAAACGTCATTGTGATCCGGCAACGCTGCTACGTAAGGTACCACCTGAGGGATGTCGGCGAAGTCCGTCGCGAAAAACGGTGTTCCAATGCGCACTTCGCTGAGCACAGCACCCGTTCGGTCGCGCAACCGGACAGCTAGATCATCGCCACTGGACGAAGTCGGCACCGTGACCGTTCGAAACGCGTCCTCGATGGTGACAGTCCCGTCCGAAGAAACATAACCAGAGATTGCTACCGATTGGATTGATGACGTTACGGCAGCGTTGAACGCTGAAATTGAAGAAGTCGCGCCAAAAAATGTCTTAGAGGGAGGGCACTGTTGAAGACGCAGGACTGATTGGGTCGACTCAAACGGCAGCCAGAATTCGTCTTGTAACAGGTTGAATGTCAAGAACGATGACCATCGAGCGGTAATCATCTCTGAGAACGGCAGCGCTGGATCAGGGTGTGCACCCATAAAATTCAGCGCGCCCACGACAGGTTGTGGCGAGGCTCCGGTAAGGAGGAAGGCCTCACCGGTCACCAGATCGCCGTAGTACGGAGGCTTCTGCGTGAGGTCGTAGTTGTCGCACTCTCCGTAGGTATGGCCTAATTCATGTGAAACAGCTAAGGGCCAGCCCTCGCGAACAAAAGCGACGCTAGGAACCGACGCGAACACGAATCCAGCAACTTGGCTGCTAAAGAACCTGTCAGGAGCGATTGCGATTACCCTTTCATTGTTCGGTCCCGTCACGTTTTCATTCCAGAGTCGACGAGCTTCCGCAACTTCTCGTGGAATTGTGGGGCCGGCTCCGCTCGTGCCTTTGGGCGGCGTCACAATTGTCTGTTGCCAAACCGCGTTGAAGCGACTCGGCGTAACCGGAAAAATCGCTCGGGCGTGCGTCAGGCCATTCGTGATCGTCTGAAGAGGTGATAACTGGCCGACATAACCGATCGGGTAAACGCTGATGTTCACCGACCGAGGACGTCGAATCACGATGGTGTCTTGAATCAAGACTGTAGGGGTGGTGTGCCCCGGCAACATCGCCGATAACGTTGCCAAGGCCGTCGCATCGACATCAGGAGTCGTCATCGCAAAACGCAGTCGTCGCGGGTTCAATTCGCCTGCTAAAACGGTCTGTGTTTCTGTGTGACCTGCAAAGGCAAACGTGATCGGAACCGATGTCTGCGCCGACGCAAAATCATGAGATGTAGCTTCAAATTGGAGAAGTGATGGGCGACCGGAGACGAGCTCGATGTATCCGGACGTACCCTTCAGAATGTCATGAGACTGATTCCAGCGGAGTGTGCTGATCGTAATCGAGGGATCGGCTGTTGACCATGCAAAGTCATCGAGGCCGAAACCATCTAAGACGGCCCCCGTTTTACTGATCGCGAACGCGACGCGTGCGATGCCAGGTTCCCGCAGGATGATCGGGTTGTGCCGACCAAACCCGTTTCCGGAATCCGGCCCGTTTGTCACGTCTATGGACTCCAATACTGATCCAGAGCGAGCGAACGCCTTCGCAGTGACGGTAGCGTTACCCACGCTGATCAGTGTGACGGAAACCGAACTAACATCTGTCGCGAAATCTGCAGAAATCGGAAACAAGCCAGCCTGCGTAGATGGATCGAGCCCGACTAAGTAGTTCGGCTGCGAGCTTGCCTCGCCAACGAATGGGCTAGCGAGAGCGCCGCCAGGAGATGAAAACGTGACGCCGAGTGCCGCGTACTGGTTCGTCACGAACGTTCCGGCCGGCAAATCGTCGAAGTTGATCGTTAAATTGGCAGCGTTCGCTTGGTTTACGACAGCGAACGTGACAATGGCGAGCGCGCACCCGAGGCTGGTCTTGGTCATCATTTGTGGTTGAGTGCGCCCAGTATCGACTGCAAGATCGGCCGAGTCAACGAAGTCTTTTGTCTACCCGGAGGGCGAATTCGGCGGTTGCGGAGTACTCGATCCGATCCGTGATGACGAACGCTCTGCGATCCGCCCGCAGCCTTTGAGGAATGTGGTCGCAGCGGTCTCGGACGGTCAGGGGTGCTGGGGAGCTCCGCAGGCCTCGTTCGGCGCAGTCGCCTGATGCTTGTCCTTTGATCGCGGATTGTCGGGTGCGGGGTCGCCAGGCGGAGTCACTGTCGGCCCATTCGATGTGAAGGAAACCGGTAATCCGCGTCAATGGCGAGTCACGTCCCTCACTGCGTCCCTTTGGCCGAGATCGCGGGGACTCGATGATCTTCAGCAAAAGTTGTAAAAATCATCGGGGGTTTGATCAGGGCGTCGGGATCGGCGACTTCCCTAAGCCATCGGCCGAAATATGTGGTAGAACACGCTGGGTTCTGTTGTCCGGCCGTCCATTCCCACGTCGCCTCACGCACATTGAGATGCGGAGAAATACGCGGATGAAGTTCGTGAAGATAGCCAATCAGTAGATCGTCGGCATCCAAACTCACCAATCAGATCCGATTAACCCCGCGCCACCCGGCCGGATCGATGAACTGATCCCATCCCTCACCGACATGGAGACTAAAGCCGTATTCCACGTCGAACCCGCGAGGAGGAGTATTCGGAAGACGGCGCAATGCAGCCTGCAGCGATCGAATCACGAGACGTTCATCCGCGGTTGTCCGGTCGTAGCTCACGAGCCAGTCGCCAATTCGATCGCGGCGTCTCCTCAAATCGAACTGACGACGAAATTGGTCATCGCCGTCAGGTCTTCCGGTAATGGAGCTGATTGAGTAACGAAGCTTCTGCGGCGGAAACATTTTTCGAAGCGCAAGCGAAACGCTTCCAGTCGCCTTGAGCGCATCCCGTTCAATCCGCAGCCGACGATCGTATTCAGCGCGACGCTTGGGCCGACGGTAAGCTTGGTGTGGATATGTCCGAATACCGAGGATCCGGCTCCATTATGACGGAATTGCTTGCAGAATAGTTGACCGGTCGAGAACTGCGCCAGTGGCGTTGCTGCCGGACAACGCACCGTGTCATCGCGACCGACGCGAGACTGGCCGAGAGCTACGGTTGGAACAGATCAACGAGACGAACCGAAAGCGCCTCGGCAAGTTTTACCAAGGCTTTCACGTTCGGGATGCTCCGTGACAAACCAAGGTTCATCGTTACGCATCCATCGAAGCATGTGAATTTACCCTGATCTGCACGAGAACAAGCAGCATGTGATCGCGCAGTGGGTGTCGAGCCGCTCGCCGTCGAAATCGAAGTAGTTCACGACGGAGCAGCCGCGGCGGTTGACGACGCGCGGCCTTGATGACGAGCGCCTATCCGCGAGTCTGTCTGCGACGCACAATGGCTGCGATGCCTCCCCGTCCACCAACAACAATAGGCCGGATGCAGGCTCAGGCGTGCCCGCCGTCGCGGACGCGATCGTGAGGTTCTCGCCTGTCACGGCCAATCCCAAGAACAAGCTGTCGCCAGTCTTCGAGTCGCCTAGATTGCGGAAATTCACTTCCAAATACAACTGATTGAGCTCTCCAGCTTCAAGAGGGACCGGGGCGTCAGAGAATGCAGGCGCAGCGATGGGATTGATGCCCATAGAGAATCCGTGCTAAAACAATTCGTCGCTGGGGAACCAAGACCAGACGCCCACCTCCGTCAACTCCCGCCCGAGGCCATCAGCGGTCAAAGCATACCTTTCGACGTAGTGGTCGTTCATCATAGTGAACGTTCTGCCGCCTCCAAAGTCGTACGTCGTTGTAGCAAGAAACGGAGTGATGAACTCCTTGAACCTATACGTGTCGTCCCACAACGGATCGATGCCCGTGACGATTCCGCTAAATCGTCACTGCTGTGAGCGCCACATCGATGACAGTGCCATCTGCGCGGGTAATCAGAGCGGCCCTCCCCGACGTACCGGAGAAACTGAACGTAAATGGATCGGCCGCCGCCGGTGTCGCGAGGACCAACGAACCGACGAGGGCAAGAATAAACCGCATCGATGCTCCTCTGATGAAAGCCGAATCGCCTGATGCAGCACAACAGCGCGACACCGCGCTAGGTCTGAAGGCCCCGCCTACGCCGGATGACTCCGAGCGCGAGTGATCACAACCTGAATGGAGCGGGCGTTTGGCGGCGAGCCGACGCATCATCGGGCTGCTCTTGAAATGCTTCAATTGTACGCATCGAAGACGCATCATCATCGACAACCACGATTCCGATCACGGAACATCATCAGCGCTTACGTCCTTACCTTAAACTGGTCAGCAGGGATGAAAAAATAGTTGCCTCCCACGATTGGGACTCTATCAACATCATGCAGAACGCCATCACTGTAGCGATTGATGCGATACCCGAGGTCATCGAACAGCTCAATAACCTTCGCATTGTCAGCAGATAATTCACAAAAAATCAATGGTCTACAACGTCGTATCAAATCGAGAGCGCCGCACAAGACGGCGTATTCGAAGTTCTCCACATCCATCTTAATCGCCTTGACGTCCTGGCTGTTGAGGCTGTCAATCTCGTCCAATCGTCGTATTTCAATGTCGAACCGCAATCCATGACGATACTTGCTGTGTCCGTCATCGACCTGGCACAGCGCATGACGGGGAACTCCTCGAATTAGCGGCATGATCATAGGAACCGTTCCAGCACGTCGACCAAGGCCGCAGCGATGCACGATGACGCTCGGGAGACCGAAGAACGAAACAACCCTTTCAAGCGTATCGACATTGGCCGGTACCGGCTCAAACGAATGAACGGTGGATTCGGGATTCTTCTTCGCAAGAAAACACGTCGTGACCCCAATATTTGCCCCGATGTCCAGGATCGCGCCTCCTCGTGGAATCATTGCGGCGAAGAACAAAAAGTCCCGCTCATAATGCAACACCGAGATTGTTACGACACGAGCGAGGGCTACGAAGAACAAGTACCCCTTGAAGCCGAACATGGTGATCAATGCCAGTTGCGTGACTCTCTTAAGGGCAGCGATCATTTGTCCTCCTGGCCATCCAGCGTGCGACACGCATGCCTACGCGCGAAGCGGCGAGAGCGTCAAGGCGAAGTCGGTGCTCGAAGGGCGCTGCGCATGAGCGGCAATTTAGATGGCGAAGCCGACGCCAAGTCTGATTCTGGCGGGTCTCTCCTCGTAACGTAGCGGTCCAGGGGCGGATTGCGGACGTGGCCGGTCAGGAAACCGGGTGCCTGGCGGACACTCGCGTCGGTTGATTTCTGAACGCCCGGCGGAACAGGCAACGGAGCCGCCGCGAATGATCCCGCGCCGCTCACCGCAATCACCGATCGCAGTTCTCGCCGCTTGCACCACGCGCCGAAAACCGCTCCCTCGTACTCGCTGCCAACGACTGTTTCCGGAATCGCCTCGACAGCGGTGACGCCGAGCGCGTGGAGTTGCCGCTTCGAGTGTGCGCAATGAACGCGATGGTTCCGCGAACGCCGGAGTAGCGATCGCGAGGACACTGAGGATTGCCCATGCGCGCATCTCACACCTCCGAGGTGCGCGATCAAAGCACGTCTCGATGGGTCGCTCAATCGGAATCGTGAAGTCCACGCGGGGAGAGACTTCTTGTAGGAGAATCTCCTTCATCGGCGCCGGGTCGCGGACCGCAGCAAGTGACTCGATATTCCGGACCGGACATTGATTGTCAAAATGCGCGACAAGGATTGAACGTGGCCGACGTTGTCCGGTTTCCCGATGCCCCGAAACCACCTCCGCCGAAGAACGAACACCGCGCCACCTTCTTCACGGTGATTGGTCCGAGTCAACGGCCGTTGACGTGTGCGGCATTCCACGTCGAGACGGGTCTCGAACTGCGATTGTTCTACGAATCGGACGACGTGCAGCGGTCCGAATTGTTCCGTGGCGGATGCGAGAGGAGCAGACTGCAGAGACCGCCGATCGCTGGCGAGTAGCGTTGCTCAGAAAAGGGTTCACGGAAATCGAAGGGTAACGTTCCGCTGTTTTTGCTACGTGCTTTTGGACATCGTGGCGGCGCTGCGGCGAACATTGGCCTCGTGCACAAGCGGGACGAAACGCGAGAGTACGCCTTGAGACGGACCTCGCCGCACGGAAACTCGCCGAAAAAGCCAGTCCAATCCAAAAAGTGACGTTCGCTGACGTCGAGCGGTTTGACCCACAATGTAAGGAGATAGATGCACGCGCGAGATCCGGAGTCCGTAGGGAAAAGGGCGATTTCCCTTCGGCCGGAGGTGAGATGATGGAAAAGCTCTTGATTGTTCTTCAATGGTTATTTGATTCTGAAGCGACGCCGTGTACTTCGCTCTCGATCGTTAGATCGGTGTGGTGCTCCTTGGGATAGTACCGATCAAAATAGTTCGAGCTCTATTGCTACCTGAGGAACCGACCCAAAGTTGACGGACCGCACGGAAGTAAATCGCGTTGATTCATCCGCTGCCAGACCGCCACGGAAACTGGGGGGGAGCCAATTGTTTGCGGCAGCGACCACACACAGAAACAGCACACTAATCGGAATTGATAACGCAAGGTCGATTGAAAACAGCCAGACCAATCGTAGCGAATTCGTCGAACCACTCATTCGCATGAGAATGTGGCGGCTGTTCAACAACGATAAATAGTCGGGGACAATTCCACAAACGACAGCAAGGAGCATAAAAGGACGGTCCCGCCACCAGTCGCTTAAATCAACACCCATCGGCCTCGCGGATGTGAGAAGCACGCTGATCGTAACGAGTGAGGCAATCGACGAAGGCGACAAAGCATCGAACCGTGAAGTGGCGCCTGCCGAAGACACGGACAAACGCGGAACGCAGCACATCGGCGAAGACCTCGGCGGACACTGCGAGGTCCAAGCGCGAGACGAAGGATGCAATATGTGCCCTCGCGTCCTTCGATAGGACATTGTCAATCTGCTTGTCGGCCTGGATCACGCCGAACGCTGCGACGGCCCAAGTTTCGGGCGTTGCTGCGGTAAGCTATTCAAACATCTTTTGAGCGCAAATGTACCCGTGTTTCGGTCGTAGCCGCAAACAAGGGTCAGCGTTCGGACCTGCTTGGTCGAGTCGCCTCCACCGCCCCTCCCGGTTCTGCGGATAACGATTACGCATCTCGCTCTCAAATTAGGTTCCGGTCCGTCGCTTCGCTCTTGGGCCCAAGTGGTTGGCAGGTACGTTCACGATGAATGTCCTACTACCGGCTGATCGGAGGCAGCAACAGCACGGTGAAGTCGCTGTCGCCCGCGGGGCGACCTCTTCGTTAGCGACGCTCGAGCTCTCCGAATCGGCGCAGCTCCAAGAGTCCTCGGAGTTGTACTCTGTGAACGACAGTGGGCGCAGCCCGAAAGCAGGCGATACAGTTACGTTCCTGGCTTCCCAGTTGATATCAGTCGGCAGATGCAAGACGGCAACTGGGTTGTTTCACTCATGCCGAATGGAGTGGAGTCGTCGAGCCGCCGGCGTCCGTCGCTGCACGATTCGACGTATCAACCGAGCTCGCGGCCCTATGCCCTTGCGAACAGTTCGGAGATGCGCTGCCGCACGGACTTCGCGGATCGGGGTCTGTGGTTTCGACGTGGTCGCACGCCAAGTATGTGGCATCCGAATATTGAACTTGGCGGCGTCACGGTATCGTGGTTTAAAGGGCCGAATCTGTTGAAGATCATCAGGCGCGAGGTTGTCGAGTCGCTCCTAAGGAACCATTGTGGCTCAAGGTAACGGTCGTCCCTACGCCCCTAGGTGGCGGTCAACCGCATCGAGTCTGCGGATGCATGACCCTCGGCCACCCTTTGATGTCAACACTGGCGAGGTTGTTTATTCGGGGGACCCGACTGTCGTTGAAAAAGGGATCCTGGTCACTCTGACTTACTAGATCACAACGTCAGCGGCCCGATGCGGCATGGGCCCCTGACCAAACGGAAGAACGTTGCTGGAGGCGGTGATCCTGCCGAAGTGATCGGTTCCAGTGGCTTCGCGCACGCGGCCCCATCACATCAATCTCCGAATAGCATCACTGGCGCGAATCATCCAGCCGCTGCCGCGCCTAGCGGACGCCGGATGTGCGCGTCGCGGCTTGAACGCGAGTAGCCGGTCATCTCGTGGATCTTTTTCGACGTCGGCCTCGGGCTAGCCTGCCGAACCAGAACCAGGCGTCATCGCCGCGGCACTGACGGCGGCAACTCCATCAACGTGCGACGTGCGCTGCGGAGGCGTGCACGTCGATCCAGCCGTCATCGCGTCGAGCTGAGGCGCGCTCCTGCGCTGACCAGCGCGGCGAAATATGCGCGCTGCCCAGCGCGAGCATGGTCTATGCTGTGTGGTTCGTCTGGACGTGTCTGCGGCGCAGAATACCTGCTATCGTACCGCCAAGCAACAGCAACAATCCTGATGCGGGCTCAGGTGTTCCCGCAACTGTCGACGTGATTTGCATTTGCTGACCGTTGACGGCCAGCGCAAAGAACAACCGCTCGCCACTAGTAGGGTTAAACAGGGTATGGAGGTTCGATATCGTGTTCAATGGCGTTACGTCCCCCACATCGAATGGCACGGGAGAGTCCGAGAACGGTGCAGCAGCGACTGGTGCTAGACCGATCGTAAAGCCAGCTTGATCGAGGTCACCGGGAGACCATGCATAAAGACCAATTCGTGTAAGTTCTCGGTCGAATCCATTTGCAGCGAATTGGTACCTTTCAACGTAGTGATCGTTTTGCGTGGTGAACGACCCAAGCGTTCCGAAGTCGTACGTCGTGGTGGCAACAAATGACGTGGCTAGGCGCTTAATATCGATGAGCGAGCCGGTCGGCGAAAATGCAGTCCAGAGCGGATCAACTCCTGTGATGAATCCTGTAATCGTCACTGGACTCAAACCGAGATCAACGATAGTGCCGTCTGCGTGCGTCAACTGCGCGACCTTTCCCATCGTTCCCGTAAATGTGAAAGTGAATGGATCGGCCATGGCCGGCGTGGCAATCACGAGGCAACTCACGAACGCGACAATGAAGCGCATCGGTTCCTCCTGGTGATGAAGGGTGAAAGGAGCGTCAGTAAAGCACAGATCGATATCGCCGAGATAGCGAACTGATCAGCGAAAACGGAAGGTCTACAGTTGGAAGACTTTACGTAAGACTTGCTCCTACGAACGCAGACTAAATCGATGCGATAGCCAAGTCTTCCGCAAGGGCTTAGCGAGATAACCTCCTAGACTGCGAACCTCTGGATGCTCGCGTCGCCGGTGCTGCAACCCCGTCTTCATTTGAGGCGACGAGGGCGCCACGAAGGTCATATCGCCCGACAACGAGTAGCTCACCCTCGCGACCGCTCAGGCTGATGATGATCTGACGCTCCATGTGGTCGCGGAGATGCGGCGATATTTCGCGAAGGTAAAGGTTGTCGAATCGTGTGGCGAATCCGCGAAGCGGACACGACCCAGTGTTTCGGCATCCGGACGAATGGACACGGCGGTCAAGCAAAGACGGGACGACGCGCAACCCCACACGCCTGCTATCGCAGGTTGTCCCTTTAAACTTGGTTCAGCGAAGCTGTTCCCTGCTCAGCCAGCCGAACTCGTTCAACGCATCCTCAGCGCCCAATCCAGATCCGACTTCTTCACCACCAGCGCGCGGCCGCTCGGCGGTCGACGCAGCGGCACATCGTGGCGGCGACACCACCGGATAAACGCCTTTCGTGTGGGACGGCCTACGTATGCGGCCCTTCTGCAGTATTGAGGTAGACATCTGTGACGGCACGAGCGCCCAGCAGCTCCTAGAGACGAGGTGGAAGTTGTGAAAGTGGCCGTCCGTCGCTCATCTCCCAGCGCCGCTGCTCTCGGCTGGGATTATGCACGGCCGCCGGCCCGATCAACGCGAAAGCTACTCAAAGTAGACACACGCTGGGGGATCGCCCTCCTCACCGCGTGAGTCCTGGTGGTGCGGATGGAGCCGCACGTTGCGCCTCGTCGAGCGCAACGAGAGTGCTCCGGGCGTTCGGCGCCGCGGGTGCCTCGCTTGATCGCTCCGTCTTTCTTGGCTCATCCTGAATCGTCGCCCGTCGCGTTGTTGATTGTCGTGGCCGCGGGACGATTACTTCAGCGTTACCCGTCCAGCGGTCCATTCGCACCCACGAGACACGATCTCGCTGCTGCCATTGGTATCGTGGGATGGCGGCGTGGAGGACGACCGCGACGCCGACGACGCCCACGCCAAACCACCAATCGCGACGCGTCATCTACCACCATCCTGGTTTGCGCGTTCGACTGTCGGCCACGAGGGTGGAGTCCACATCGCCGGCCGCGTCAGCAACTCGACTTCCTGCTGCGACATTCCCTGAGCGCGCAGTACGAGCTCCTGTCGAACGTGCTAGCGACTCGCGAGCGCACCGCGTTTTCAATATCCGATTTGTGGTCCCCGCTCTTCGCGTACGCATTTCGTAGTTCTGAGCTGTTTTCGAGCCATGTGTGGAGGACGAGGGTTTCGAGCACCACGAGTGGGTTCTCCGGCGTCACGGGGTCAACAGGGTCGCCCTCCTGCCACACTGTTTCGGCCGGTCTGTCGTAGGGACGATCGCTCAACCGTGCGGACTATAAGCCGGCCAGTGAAGGTTGCTCAAGCCTCGCTGCTTCTTTGCCTCGGCGACGGCGAGAGATGTCGCAGGCCGTAAAACATCACCGCGATGTCCGCGGGCCTGCGTTGTTTCATCGGAAAATCTCCACATCGACGCGACGTCGGGACGGTGCAATGTTTTCCTAAGCTTGTCGGGTTGGCGCACTGGCAATCGACAGCACCGCACGTCGGTGCTCCATCTGGACATCGCGATTCCGCCGTTGGGCTCTCTACGCGTCCGTTCCTCTTGTCGGGAACTTCGCGTAGCTCCTATGCCGCGGTGCACACACGTCGGCCTGCGTCAACGACTGGCTTCCACGAGGCTGTCGCTAATGTCGTGGCCTCATTAGACTCATCGCGCCTGCGCCAACCAATAACAGAAGCCCGCTGACGGGCTCTGGCGTGGCCCGCACCTCACCGTGCGTCATCTGAATCGATCCTTGTCCGGTTATTGGGTGAGCGATTGTCAGACTATCGCCGTTCGCGCCGTGCACGATGCGGCTGTTGAATGGAAGGGTCGCGGTCACATCAAAGGCCCCGATCACGGTTGGGTCCGGCGTGAGGCTGAATGGTGCGGCTGGTACCGGCGCGAAGAAAATGGAAAATCCTTGGTCGATGTCCACAAGTCCTGGTGCCCACGTCATGAACGACAGGCCACCGAGTAAGCGCCCCGAAGGCGTGTCGCTGAACCCCTCCAAGTATTGTTCCCCGCCGTCGAGGGAGGTAATCGATCCGAGCTTGCCGAAGTCGTATGTGATCGTCGCGGTGAAGACGGCGTTATTTTGGGGTCCTCTCTGAGCCGCATATGCGGCCCACGACGGATCAATTCCAGTCGTGATGCCAATGATGGTGAACGGCGCGAGCGACACATCGACGACAGAACCATCGGCCTTCTTGATCGTGCTGAAGTTGCTCATGATGCCATCGATCGAGAACGTCACGGGATTGAATGTCACCGGGCCAGCGCTTGCGGGTGTGGCGAGAGTCAAGAGCACGAGCGCACTCGTCAGCATTCGCATGTAGAGCCTCCTTGTGGCGCGCATTGAATCACGCCTTCATGTCGGCGACTAGCGAAGCGATCGACGAAATGAAGTCTGCGCGGGAGCAGACTTCGAGATGGCTGCCGACTAGATGGTTGCGGGCCAAGCAGTCGGATGTCGGAAGTCTGATGGTGAACCAGCGCATCGCGTGACGCGACATGGGGATCACGAAACTGCGGAATCTCGCGACGGCCGTCGAGAATGGCGCCCCTAACAGGCCGACGACAGGACCGAGCGGACCTCAAACATCCGCGCACCGCATCCAGCACCGCACGCCGTTCGGTCGTCCCCGGTGGGCGACGGTGACGGAGATCACGCGATGGCTTGTTTTGCGGCGGCGATGACTTGAATCGATGTGGAACGAACACGTTGGTCTCGCTCGTCGATCACGAAAGGTCGTAGGCGCAATTCCTACATAAAGTCTTCCAACGATCGACCTTCGGTACGCCGATCAATTTCGCTTTTTCGCCATATCGATCTGTGTGTTACTCGCCCTCCACACTTTACGAGCTTGATGGCGGAGCGCTCCGTCCGTCGCGCGCAGGAGAATCCAACAGATGCGATGCAGCATGAAATTGGTCGTTGCCTTGAGTCTGCTCGCGTGGTCGCAGGATGCCGCCGCGGACTCGATCACCGTTAAGTACACCGATAACGTCACGGGGTACGAGTGTGACCCGCCCCGCGAATCTAGTACGGCGAAATGGTCACGAAGCGACCCGCGATCAGAGAGTTCGGCGGGCCGACGCCGACGTAATGGAGGCGTTGCCAGCGACGCTGCTGAGATTGATACAGACGGCTTGGGCCCGTTCATACCACCTTAAGCGACAGTGCGTGTTTGTCGTTCGCCCACTTCACGACGGTCTCAGCGAATACGGCATAGCCAATGAGACGGTCACCGGCGATAGCCATGCCGGCCCATTCGTTGCCCCGAGCTGTCGACACGAGCGCCCATGCTCCGGAATCGCCGCGCTGCACTGGCCGCCCCGCGATGTTCCTCCAGAATCGCGGCCAGCGCAGCTCGAAGAGATGTTCGAAGCAGTAGAGATTCCTGTTCTCGTCGCGCAGCCGATACGTCAGTCCCAATCCGCCGACCTGCAGAATGCGCGTACCGGACTGCTTCCCCGCGATTTCCACGGACGCACCTGGATTTACCGCACCCTTCGGCGTGATGCCGGCCAGCTTTCCGAGGTTCAAGACCTCGAGGTCCGCCGTCGTCGGAGGATTGAACTGCACGAGCGCAGCATCGACGGAATTCATGACCGAGCCCGTGTTGTACGGATTGCAGGGCGTCGACTGTATCGACGCTGAGAGACTGCTGACATGGAGGCCTACCGCGATCGGGCCTGGCGCGCCGCCGTCGCGTTGTGCTGGCTGTTCGACTCCCGCTTTCACTTGCACGACATGAGCGCAGGAAACGCCCCAGCGCTGGCCGTTCTGATCTTCGACGATCCCTCCGAGAGTGCCGGCGTCCCGGGCAGTGGTTCCGATACTGACGCCGCCGACAACCGGCCGGTGCGCGCGGAGTGGCATCGTAAAATAGGCCGGGGTGCGGCGCTCTTGAACGACGCCGAATGCGTGCTCGCCTGTCTCAATTACGGCCTCGTTTACCGACCATGGCAACAGGCATATCTTGACGACGAAGGGATCCTCGCCACCTGTCGGATAGCCTGTGATGTGACGGAGTTCACCCCAACCAGGCGGTCGCCATTTCGGATTGGGCGTTTCGATGTCGGCTAGTTCGAAGCTCGAGTCGTGGTGAAATGCAAAAACCTCCTCGAGACAGATCCAGGAAAAGCCGCGACGGCCAAACGGCCCATAGTGGAACCAGTCGAAGAACCGCCTGACGACATCCGAAACGGCCGACTCTCCATGTAACGAGCGGAGGCGCCAGAGTTGCAGCCAGAGGGCGTCGTAATCGACGACGACCCCCTGAACGTGCGGGTATTCAAGGACGCGCTGGACGAGACCGCGAACATCGTCGCGCTGACCGAAGTCGAAAAGAGCCTGCATTTCCTCGGCGCCTCAGCGCGCTAGGTGCGCGGTTGAATGAAGCCGCTTCCGAAACTAAACGTGAGAAGCAGAAGGCCGGCGATCACAGGGTCGTGAAGGCCCATCTCGGCAAACCAACCCGCCGGGTACGCATAGACCCAAGCGAGGAACGCCAAACTAGCGACTACTTGGTTGGTTCGTTTGACGGTGGTATTCGTCGTAAATTTTCCGAGCCACACCGGAACGGCAACCAAGCCAGCCAGACCGAAAAGCGCGAAAGCCCACAGACGAAACGTCGCGTTCTCGGGACCGGCCTTCGTGAGAATCAGCTGAAGGGCGCCACTGTAGAAGGCAAGGACTTCAGCTGGAACGTATTTCGCGACACGCTCGCCATATTCCTTGATCTTGTCTTCAGTGGTCTTGTCAGCCGATGACAGATCAGCAACACCAGGTTCCGCCTTTGGCTTTCCCTCGACAAGTCGCGACATGACGATCTCCGCAATGCTGCGCGCGGATTGCGCCGGCCAATCGTGGTTACGTTGTGCGGACGATGGCGGGATTCTGCGGAATCAAACCTTGGAAGTCAAATCCAACACAAGAGAAGACGGCATCCAGCGCGATTCCCTACTGGCGTTCGGTCGGTCGCTAATCCTCTAGAGTAGCGCCCGTGGTGAACACAAGGCGCTCGGAACGGTGTTGTCCGGACACTCTCGGCGCGCCCCAGTGCCAATACGCGAATCGTTCACGCGAGGAGGACGATTCGCCAAATCGCGCAGCGCGCACTCCTTCGGCCGTAACAGACGTTCGGGTTCTTTAGCGACGCAAGAAAAGCGGCGTCTTCACACGAACGGATGTGGCTCTCTCGAACGCGCCGAATTTGGCATCTGGGCGCACCATTCGAAGCCGTAACCAACCGCCGCGCTGGCGAAACACTGTCTGGGATTCGAACCACCCTCTCGCCGCCAGGCACGCAAAATCAACGCGTGCGGCGGACCTGACATGGGTAAGCCGTTCCGAAGATGGCAGGGGCCGAAGATCCGAACCGCGCAAATGCCCGCAGCGAGGCTGGTTGTAGTCGCTAAGGAGGATTGGCGGGCTGTCTGGGACGATTTCCGCAACTGGCTCATCAGCGCGGCGTAGAAGAATTCCAAGGATATTGGCCGATCGCGCTCGATGTAAGCGTTGAGAACTAGAAAGCACCCGACGCTGAGGGCGAGCGTACGCGCTAGGCGGGGCCATTCGCATCCGTCAGGCCTGCTGGCCGATACGCCTCCGGGGTTACTCAACGTATAGATGGCGCTTGGCGGCGCTGCTCTCGGAAGGTCATCGGCTGGGCGTCATCCGCCACGGCGCCGCGGCATCCTCCTCGCGCGGATGTACCCTGTGAGTCGCCTTCGTCTGCTGGCGCCGCGCGTTGGCAGGGGCGGCGCAACGCTTGGCGGCGCCGCGCCGGCAGCGACCGTATCGTCTCCAAGATCGACATCAAGAGGCTGCACCGACGTTCCTGATGCGGCGCGACGTACTTCGACCGCATACTAGTCGCTAGATTGTCCCCATGAAGTGGATCGACGCCGGAGACATCAAAGTGTGGGTGACGGGCAAGCGGCGTCACTGTGAGGAGAAGCTGCCCGAGCTCCTGCGCCGACTCATTTCCGCCAGCGCCTCCACAATCACCCGGCTTGATTTTCCGAGTGGCGACAGCATCACCACGGGCGGATGGGACGGCCACCTTGAAACTCCAGACATTTCACCGTTCTTTCCCTCGGGCGTCTCCGGCTGGGAGTTCGGGGGCGAGCCGAGTTGTGGCAAGAAGGCGGATAGCGACTACCTCTCCCGTACCAGCAAGCCGAACGGATTGGCCAGAGCGAAGACGACGTTCGTCTTCGTGACGCCGCGCCCATTTCCCAAGCGCAAGGAGTGGGAGGCAAGGAAGAAGAAGCAGAAGAAGTGGAAGGCCGTCAGGGTCATCGCGGCCAGCGAGCTGGAAACGTGGCTCGAAAACACGCCAGCGGTCGCCCTCTGGCTTGCGAGGCAGATCGGCAAGGCCCCGGACCACATCCGCGACATCGAGGCAGCGTGGGAGGAGTGGTCGCTTGCCACGGAGCCAGCCATGATTCCGGCGGTTGTTACGGCGGGGCGCGCAGAAGAGGTGCAACGGGTCCACCAGTGGGTTCAAGGCGGACCGAGTCTTCTCGAGGTTCAAGGAGATTCACCAGACGAAGCCCTGGCCTTTCTGTATGCAGCCCTCAACGACCTCTCGGAGCCTGAGAGGATGCGATCCATTTCGCGCTGCGTTGTGGTCGAGGACGTTCACCAGTTCCGCACCTGTGTTCAGTTCCAGCAACCGCTCATCATCGCCGCTCCCGCGCACTGCCGCATCGCGGTCGGTCCAGCGCTCAAGAAGCATCATGTGTTCTTGATCGCCGACTCCAACACCCTCGACCAAAGCGGCAGACTGATGACGCTGCCTCGACCGCGAGCCGGGGCGCTTGAAGCCGCTCTTCGTCAGAACGGGCGTTCGGAATCAGAAGCACGGCGTCTTGTTCGAGACTCCGGTGCAAGTCTTCCGGTTCTTCGCCGCCGGACTATGCGGTCGACGATTGCCGCCCCGGACTGGAGTAAGGCTGAGTCCGCCAATCTCTTGCTGCCCGCTCTTTTGGCGGGAACGTGGCGCGATGAAGAGGGCGACCGCCAAATGATCGAAACCCTGAGCAAGCGTCCATACGCCCAATACATCAGGGAACTTGAACCGCTGCTCACAGTTGCCGACGCTCCCCTTCGCAGAATCGAGAACGTATGGATGCTCAAGTCGCCTCTGGACGCGTGGTTCGTCCTGGCGCGTTATCTCGACACTGAGCATTTGACGCGCTTCCGAAGCGCTACAACTACTGTTCTTGGAGAGACTGACCCCAAATACGACCTTGATCCGGACCAGCGATGGGCGGCGGCAGTCTATGGCAAGACGCCGCGATTCTCGGGTTGGATTCAACAGGGGTTGGTCAAGTCTCTTGTACTTCTTGGCGTTCATGGTGTTCGTCCTGGCAGCCGTGAAGGCCAGGACACGGCCGACGCGATTACTACTGACATCCTGAAGGGAGCGACGACGTGGCAACGCTGGTCGTCGCTGAAAGGAATCACGCCGCTCCTTGCAGAAGCTGCACCTGACGCATTCCTTGATGTTGTCCTCGAGACCCTCGCTACGAGTCCTGCGATCTTCGTCGACTTGATGCGAGACGAGGGAACGACGTTCGGGGAATGTCGGCATGCGGGCCTACTTTGGGCGCTCGAAGGACTCGCATGGGATCCGCGCTTCCTCGATCGCGCTGTCAGCGCGTTGGCTCAACTTGCTGCGATAGATCCTGGCGGGAGTTGGAGCAATCGTCCGCTGAACAGCTTGCGGGATATCTTCCTTCCCAGCCCTCCGCAGACCTATGCGCCCGCACCGGCACGTATCGCGGCGTTTGATGCTATTGCGACGAGTGATCCGGAACTTGCGTGGAAGATTGTGGAGGGCCTGCTCACCGGAGGGAGCCTCACTGCCGCGCATCAGTTCAGGTGGCGTCCCCGTGCTGGCGAGCGCGACCCGTTTGATCCGCCCTCGCAGGAGGACTACCACGAGTACGCGACCGCCATCGTGCCGAGGATGAAAGCGCTGGTCGCTGCGTCTCCAGCTAATCTCATCGGCGCGATCAAGGCGTTCGTAAATGCGCCAGTAATTCGCGACGCGGTCCTTGAGGCGCTCACGACAACGGATCCGAAGTCACTTCCGAACGCCGAACGGCTTCGGTTGTGGTCTGGTCTTCGCGACCTGCTTCACTGGATCAACGGCTACGGTGGCGCTGATGCCAAGAAACACGCCGACACATTGGCGCGTGAACTTGACCGGTGGACACCAGAGGACCCGCTCATCGCCCACGAGTGGATCCTTGGCAATGCATGGCCGAATCTTCCGGAGGGAGACCCGCGAGATTACGATGCCCGCGAGGAAGCGATTACGGTGACGCGCAAGCGAGCAGCCAGGGACGTGCTCGATCAGACAACGATGTCAGAAATCGTGGCGTTCGGAACTCGCGTAGATTATCCAGGCGTATTCGGTGACGCTTTCGCAAGGGCCGTTCGTGATGAGGAGGATGACGCCCTCGTGGATGCGATGGTCGCACACACGCCATTCAACGTCGTGATGATGCTTGGCTACTCGAACGGGCGAGTCGCGCTCAAAGGCACCAGTTGGATCCCAACGCAAGCTCGCAGACTGGCCAAAGTCGGCATCGTTTCGCCGCAGGCCATTGCCTCCCTTTACCTTGGTGCGCCTGAAGGACGCACGACGTGGGAAGAAGTCGCGTCCTACGGCAGCGAAGTCGAACGCGCCTATTGGCAGAGCGCTCGAGGCCGCTCGCGCGAGCGAGAAGAGGATATTGAAATCGCAATTCACAAGCTGATCGCAGTCGATCGTCCGGATAGCGCGCTTGAGATTGCTGGAGCGCCTAAGACACCCGTTAGGAGCGAGTCGCTGCAGCTTCTACTCAGGGCACTCAGAGAATTCGATCCCAAGGAGCGGCGCATCGATGGCACGATGTTCCGCTTTTACCTGGGCGAAGTCTTCAACAAGCTCCATCAGAGCGGGCTCACGATCGATGAGTTGGCTGCGCTGGAGTGGCCCTTTGCGCAATTGTTGGCGGATGAACTGCACTCACACACAAAAGAGCCGCTCGCCGTTCATCGACTCTTGCAACGCGATCCGTCGTTCTTCTCGATGCTTGTCGGCTTCACGTATCGACGCGATGACAAGCAAGAAGTGCGCGCCGATGACACGGTGGCAGACGAACAACGGAAACAGCGGACGAACGCCGCTGGACGAATTTTTCGTTCATGGCGCTTGATGCCGGGAACGCAAGCAGATGGTTCCATCGACGAAGGCGCTCTTCTGGACTGGATTACACGAGCTCGGAAGCAATGTGCCGAGAGCGGGCACGTCACGGGTTGCGATATTCAAATCGCGGAAATACTCGCTCGATCGCCGGCCGGAGCAGACGGGGCGTGGCCGCATGAATCCGTACGTAGCGTCATCGAGCACTTGCAGAACCGAGTTGTTGACGAACACTTCCAAGTTGCGGTGTTCAACAATCGGGGGGTAACAACTCGAGGTGTGGGTGACGGAGGCAAACAGGAACGGGACCTTGCACAGCGCTATGAGGGATTCAGCCAAGCTGTCGGCGCGAAGTGGCCCAGAACCAAGGCGATTCTTCACAGCATCGCCCAGTCCTACGAGCGTTATGCCGACCGGGAGGACGTCACCGCTGAGTTGACCGATCTTGACTGGAACAACTGATCGCTCCGTGCCGGTTTGCTGACCCAAGCAACGACACCACGCAAACGGCGACCCTTCACCTCTGCTCGCATGGCGTTAAGAAGTCACGATGAAGACAGCCTACATTCTCGTCAGACACCTTGATACAAAATACGGGATCGACGTTCTTGATGTTGGCGGCGGACGATTCGAGCGTCTAACTCAGGATTCCAAAGGCCGAACGCTATTCGGTAGGTGCAAAGAGCTATTTCCAGGTGCGTTGCCCTTGTATGGCGACTGGCTGTACCAGAAGCAATATTCGACCACCCCGCCAGCCAGACTTGGGAGCGATCCTTCTGGAACGGGCGATATTCCTTTTGAGACTGAAGACCTGTTATTGGCGCTCCGTCTATTGCAGCCAGGAGATATCAGCTTCGTGTCACAAGCTCTGGACGACGAAGGTACCCTGCGGATTCAAGAGCGATACCGATACTTTGGGGATATCAACACCACGCATCCATTCCAGTTCGATCCCAGCCAAGTCTCTGAGGTCGAGAAGTTGCTGCAACTAGTCAGAACTCCCACTGTGCAATCAGCATGGTTCGCCGTTGCGAAGCGCTTCTTCCTCTACGGTGGCGCCAAGGAATTCAATCCGTATGTCGGTGAGCTGGATCGGATCATCGATTTTGTGATTGCCCTAGAGGCTGTGCTGGTATTCGAGCACGATCTCGTCAGCCGACGCCTAAGGAGAAGAGCGACGACGCTCCTGGGACTCTCGGGGACCGATGCCGACGTTGTGTCTCGCTTGTTTAGAGATTTCTATGGTCATCGCTCAACAATCGCGCACGGTGATCCAATAAAGATTGTCGATGCAGCGCAGTTCCATCGTGAGATGGAAGCTTTTGAAACAGCCGTCCGGAGTGTCTTGAAGGAAGCCCTCCGCCTGATTCCAGGCGAAGACAACTCGCGCAGAGCTGCGCTGGTTGGGCTCGGAACTGTGACAGATGCAGAACGATTGGAGTTTCTTGTCAGCGTCGCACGAGGACTTGAAGACCTCGACAAGAGACAAAAAGCCATCGAGAGTCTGCAAAGCGTTTGACTCCGGACTGTTGCGAGCGGACCAAGGTAAAACACGCGAATCCGCAATAAGTCGCGCCAGGATCGCGTGCGATGGATAGCACAAGCGGCTAGGATGAAACGGAATCTCTCCGCGTCGGAGCTGACCTTCTACCGCCCAACAACCACATCAAGACGCGGCCATGTAGATTCCGCCGTACAAGTGGCCATCCGGGTCAATTCTCATTTCGGCCACAAAGCACTAGTGCGTTTCGAAATCATTGTAGTCAGTGTTCAGCGATAGCGTGGCGTATATCTCGAGCAACGCTTGCCGGTTGCAGTCCGCTTCCTCGACGTAGCGAATCTGCATCAGTCGAATTCGGGCCTTCGCTTTCTCAAAGGCCGCCACGAACTGAGGATCGGTCATCAGTTGCTTGGTGGAATCCTTCGTCGTGTACGAAGTCTTACGGCCGGTATCCAGCCTTGCGAGCTTCACCGCAAACGAAGCCCCTGCGTAGTGCCCAACGTGGCCCTTCAATCGTAAGCTCCCCCGTCAAGCGGACAGTTCGATAGGAGACTTTTCCGCTGATGAAGGCCTCGGGAGAAACGTTAGTGGCGGCACCCGCCCGAGGCTGTCGTGGGGCCGCTCGCCGTTGTAGATCCGGAGCGAGGCATCGGTCATCACCCGCAGCTCCGCGATCGATTCAAAGAGGTGCGCATTCAGCACCTCGGTCCGATAGCTCCGATTGAACCGCTCGATGTACGCGTTCTGATCGGGTTTGCCCGGCTGGATGTAATGCGTCGCCACGCCGTGCTCCGCGCACCAGTCGACGAAGGGCTGCGCGGTGAATTCAGGACCGTTGTCGACACGCACGGCTGACGGCCGGCCATGCAGCGCAACGAGCTCGTTGAGGATGCGGACGACCCGCCGGCTTGGCAATGACACGCCCATCGCGATCTCCAGTCCTTCGCGGTTGCCTTCATCGATGATCGTCAGCAGCCGCACGCGACGGCTGTCGTAAAGCGTCTCCGTCATGAAGTCGAGCGCCCAGGTCTGATTTAGCACCGGCGGCGCCGTGAGCGGTTGACGGACGCGCCGCGGCACCCGTCGTGTCGTCCGACGCGGCAGATTCAACCGCAGCGCGCAGTACACGCGATGCACCCGTTTGTGGTTCCACGACCGACCTTCGACGCGCAGCCGGTCAAAGAGCTTCCAGAAGCCCCATCGCGGATACCGTGCGACGGCGTCCGTCAGCGCCGCAATCACCGCGGCATCTCGCCGGCTCGCCGGCAGCGGAGGCTGGTAGTACGCCGTGCGCGAGAGCCTCACCACGCGGCAGGCTCGCTGAATCGAAAGCTGGTGCTCGCGTACCAGCACCTCAGCGATCTGTCGCTTCGCGGACGGCCTTATAGCTTTCGGTTCAGGACATCCTTGATGGCCGCGTTCTCGAGCGCCAGGTCCGCGTACATCCGTTTCAGCTTCGCGTTCTCGGCCTCGAGCTCACGCAGTCGCCTCACGTCCGACACCGACGCGCCGCCATACTTGCTTCGCCACTTGAAAAACGTCGCCTTGCTGACCGCATGCTTCCGCAGCAGGTCCGCCACCGGCACACCGCTCTCGGCGTCCTTGAGCATCGCGACGATCTGGGTCTCGCTGAATTTCGACTTCCGCATGCCTTGGGAGCGCATCAGAAGCGCATACGACAGAGAGCCGAATGACCGACGAGACGACCCCTCTCCGCAATCTTCTGAATAAGTCAGGCCTGCCGTTTCAGCTGGCCGTAGAGTCTGAAATCCGGAGGCTCGGTCCTCAGAACGGTACGACGGAAGTCTGGCGCGAGGTCCCTTACTCCGAAGGATTCATCGATGTCGTCGCTCGTCTAGGGCGGATGCTGCTTGTGTTCGAGTGCAAGCGATCCGAGAAGCCCTGGCTGTTCATCTGCGACCCCCAATGGAGCGGCCCACACACGCGGTGTCGGCTTGAATGGTTCAACGGGCGGGCGCCTCTGCCGCAAGTCGTGACAACCGAACATTCGCGGGTGTTCTGCGGTGAATGGAACATGGTAGAGGGCACCGACGAATCCTCGTTCTGTGTCATCGAAAAGGGCTCGAATCACAACATGGAAAACATGTGCCGGGAAGTCATCGAGGGCGCGCACGAACTGCTGGCCGATGAGGAGCTCGCTCGAGATGAGTTTGCGGTAGCGGTGCCAGTGATTGTGACGAACGCAATTCTCCACGTCTGCTCGATGAGCCCACGTGACATTCTTTGGGACAGCGGTGCGTTGAGTGAAGCGCACGGCAACTTCACGACAACCGACATGATTCGATTCCGAAAAAGCCTTGTTTCGTCGCGCAGCAACATGTACGACAGATCGGCCATGGAAATGCGCCACTGGACGCTCGACCGAGAGAGAACGGTGTTCGTCATGAACCCGACCGCTCTCGGCCGGTTCCTAATGCGGATTGGTTCCCTCACGCCATGGGATGCAATGCACGGGGCTCCCAAGGAGTTCATCAATCCTCCGAAGCTGCCGTAGAGTGTGTGCGGCACCGCTGCGCGGCCGCCGCTACCTGCCAGACGCCACACCAGGAGTCGCCTCGCCTGGGACGCTGGAGGAGTTCCAGTGCCTGAAGAACACCTCACAAGCCTCAATCACCGTCACGGCATCGGAAATCATCTGCGGATGCAGATGTAGGGGCTGGCTTCGATCGTCGCCGATGAACGAATGCACGAATATCGCAGATGGAGTGCCGAGTCGATCTTGTTCCTCGCGTAAGGCTTCTACCTTCTGCCACTCGCGCGCTCGAATGGCATCGAGCCGTTCGCGCTCGATCGCCTCGTGCCTTTTTGCATCGTTGGGCGAATAGTTAGCGGGTGGGATGTAGAGCGGGATCCTGTGCGCGAGGGCATCTCGGTAGCCCTTGAGGTACTCATTGTGCCAGCGCGTCATCTTCGGTGAACCAAAGTACGTTCGCAGCGGGTCCGGCAAGTGCCGCTGCGTTTGTTCGGCGAACATTCCCACCTGTCGGCGCGGAACTACTTTCTCCAACCCATGCCGCCATACAAATGCCCAGGCTAGGTTGTCGAGGAGCCCGTAAAGGTTGATCACGAAAGCGTGAAGGCTGATTAGCGCGTCATCGAGGTAATCGGTCTCGATCGGTTCGACGGCGGACGGCGGGAACAGCCTGAACACATTGTTGATACCGCGTCGCAAGATCCGCAGCCGTCGACCGACGCCATTCAGCAGGTATTCTCTGGCGCGAGCATTTGTGAGACTGGAGGTATTTTCGGCAACGAGAAATAGAATTCGTTCGAGGTCCGCATCGATTGCCGCTTGTTGTTCATCGAGTTGGTCCAGCGCGTCGCTAGAGTAATTGGGGTTGCTCGGTTGGTTGGCCATTAAACGCGTCAGGGCGAAATATTTCGTCACGAGCCTGAAGGAGCCAAGTAGTCATTGATAAATCGCGGGGCAAGGTATGTGACTGCGACCACATGCACCGCGCTGATGACGTGTTTCCAGCCGGCCGTGACCTCCTTACAGATTTCGGTCACGTAGGCTTGCAACTCCTCGTCGGACGGTTCGGGCTCCTTCGGGAGATCCTTCGCCAGAAGTCGCGCAACAAGCTCCATCGCGAAGTGGAGCTTCGTGTCCGCTCCATCGTCTTCAACCACGATGTCAAACCTTCCCGTCGTATCCGGCGACATCGATTCGACAGCGTACTTCGCTGCCCGCTCCTGGTAGGGCCCGCCGATGTCGTTCCGAAACGTGGCGAACCGCTCCTTCGATTTTTCGAAAAATGCGATGGCTGCGTTCCAGATCCTCCTTTGCTCTTCGCTCTCGTGATTCTTGATCTGCTCCCACCAGGACGGCAGGGCATTGAGCCGGCTTATGGCGCCGCCGAATTCGTCGAGCGTTACGAGCGATCTCCGCAGGAAGTAGAAGCGGCGATACAGCGTGCTGAGGAGATCGAGGCGGTGGAGGTCATCTTCCATCGACCCCCAGTACTCGACACGGAGATCCTCGAAGAGCACGCACACCCTGGCGACCCTTGCGGCAAGCTCGGGGTCGTCGTCCGTGAACACCTGCTTCAGGGACTTCTCATACGTCTGGACGTGGGCCATTCAATCGACTCCCAATTCGCTGAAATTGGCCGTCTGGCAGGGTCGGGATGCGTGGGTGGATTTCCCGCTTGAACAGAAAAGGGCCTCCGGAGAGGCCCTGAATCGAAATACAAGGTGCCGGTGGCTCAGTCTTCGCGCTTACCCGGGAGCCATTCCTTCGGCTTGTCCTCGAGGATGGTGAGCCGGTTCTCCGGCCCCTTCGGTTTCTCCGGAGGAGCGGCGGGAGTCGCACTGGCTACGGGCTTTGGCGCTTCGTTTTCAGCCATGGGTTCTACCGCTGTTGGAGCTTAGACGGATCCTCGCTGCGGGTCGGGCGGTTTTCAGGACCGACCGGCTTCTGCGGCGTGGAGTTGGTCGGCTGTGCGGGCGTCTTCGGATCGGCCACTGCTACCGGCTCCCCGTTCGCTGCTGGCCGGGCCGCGTCCCTTCCTTCACGATTCTGTTCTCCGGCCCCGTCGGGCGCCGCGGCGGCGGCTGCGGCGCCGCTTGCGGCTTGGACTCTGGCATTCTGAATCTCCCTTAACACCGGGTCGAGATTGTCGATGTGGACGGTCGGCACGGCGCGTCGCGCGTTCCTCGAATCCATTACATACGGGATGCCGGCGAGGAGCGTGAGAACGAGCGCGCCGACGACCGACCAGTTCGCGTAATACCGGAACGCCGATTTGTCGTCGTTGCTTAAGGCGTTTCGCTGGCCCGCCTTAACGATCTTTCCGGTGAGGTACTCCTCGAAGTCGGTCTTCGCAAGGTCCTCAGCCGCCTTCTGATTTTGACCTAGCTGAACGTGGTACGCAATGAGCGCCTTGTAGTGTTCGTCGAGTTCCCCGAGGCGGGGCAAATACTCATACGTTTGGCCGAAATAGGCCCGCCGGATGAAGTACAGAGCCGCGGCGAAGACGGCGCAGTCGATGGCGATCAGCGCGTAAAACGTGTACGTCAGGTTCGTGAACTGCTCGGAAAAACCGCGCAGCATGGCCCCGATGAACCCGCCCAGGGCGGTGAGGACGCCGACCGGGAGAGACAGCCCGCCCACGATCTTGTCCTGTCGATCGAGCTCGTGGTCGTACTGCTTCCGGATGAAATCGCGGTCCAAGGCGGAGAACCTCCGGCGGCATTATGCAGGAGGTTTTCCTGAGAGAGACGCCCAGGTTGATGCCAAGGTGGAATGGCCGGTGAATACCAGTGGAAGGTTCGTACGAACGAACGCAAGTGGTACAAGTTCGGGATAACTATGGAACGCCTCTCTGACGCGATTCGCGAGAAGTACTCCCGGGGCGGAGGTCGCGGCGAGGACCTCGATGCCGCAATTGCCGGATTGGAGGCGCGAAGGGTTCCCGAGATCGACGGCTACCTACTCTCGCCCGTTTCGAGCACGCCTTCGAGGATTGCCGACGTTCTACAGCTTGGCACGCGACGCTGCGTTGACCTTGCCGATTCGACGATCCGTGAAATAAACCTGGAGCGGGTAAACAGCTCCTGTATCCTCGCGCGAGCAGTACTCGAGACCGCGTGCCTGATGCTCTACCTCTCGCACGTAACCCGGCATGCGGTCGAGGATCCGGCAATTGCCGATTTCGAAAAGCTCCAGAAGTTCGCGTTCGATACGCTCGTCGGCTCCGGGAAGAAGGCGAAGACCTTCTACTTCATGGAGGGCCATACCGTCACAAACATCCTGACAATCATGGAGAAGCTCGATAAGGACCTCGAGACGCCGTTCCTGGGCTTCTACGAGGGGTTGTCAGAGCACGCCCATCCGAACGCTCACGGCATGGCGCTCACTTACGCGAGCACGCACAGCGCATGCGTCACGACCTATGCCGATCAGAAGCCGTCGCGGATGAGTGCGTCCTCGAACTTGGCGATAAACGCGTTCGTCACCGCGCTCCAGATGGCGGAACTAGCGAACCGGTGGTGGGACGAGAATCGGAACGCCTTCATTCTGCTCGCGGAGAAGCGGATTCACGATGCCGGCACATGGCCGAAGGACATCCCGTATCCGATTCCCCGACGAAGCGACGGATCGTTTCCAACAACGATTCGAAACGCCTCGTCTGACCCTCCCACACCGTAGGGAGTCGCCAGCACTTGCGCGAGTACGGCTGCCTCGGTTTTGAGATTCCGCGTCCTTCAGAAATTCTCGACACTGCGGATGAGCTGGCGGAGAGAGTGGGATTCGAACCCACGGTAGAGTTTCCCCTACACACGCTTTCCAAGCGTGCTCCTTCAACCACTCGGACATCTCTCCGTATCTTTAGAATCAGCAGTTTACAGGCTAGTGGCTGAGCCTGAGAACCCGAATTGTGTCAGAAATTGTGTCAGACCTCTTATCTCTCGCGATCACTTACGGGCGTGTCCGACACCCGTGGGAGCCTGCCCACATCGGGTCCCGAGCGTTCAGTATAGCCCGTCAACGCTGCCCCGAATCCGGCCACCGGCGTGCTAGCCGGCGTCGCTTCAAGCGGAGCGACTACGTGTCTTGGACCACTGCATTCGCAACTGAGGGCAACCGAAAGACGCGCACCCAGCTCGTGGCTTCGCGCCCGAGTTCTACACACCTGCCCACAAGCTCGCGCCGCAGCATTTCTGAGTCCGGCACGACGATGTAGCCCGTCGCGCAGCATCCGACGAACAGAGCATCCCGACCCTTGGCGAAGTGAAGCGCTGACGCGAGGCAAATGCACGCGTCGAGTTGGTCTTGGTCGCCCTTCGTCGGTTTCGTCTTGGTCGCCGCGGTCTCGGCCCAGGCCGCCGATTCAGGAGCGCCCTCTGCCGCAAGGCGCATAGACGTCGTGCGGCATACGTGTGCCCAATCCGAAATCGCGAAAGTCTTGCGCCGTGCCGGGTTGTACTTTGGAAGTCGTCCCGCGGGTCGCTCCTTGTCTGGCAGCGTCCAGCCGAGGGCGATGATAGCGAGCACTGGGTAAGTCTCGAACACCCGCGTGCTCTGAGCGTCATCGAATGGGTCCGCCGCACCTCCGAAACCAGCGAGGAATTCCCACACGGGAGCGGCCGGGCCAAACATATCGGTGCGCCCCCGGTTCGCCGGCTGCATCCCGCCCCGCCGTCGGCTAACGCACTGGCAGACGATGTGTTCGACGGGCCTTTGGCCGACGTCGTTCACGACGATGGTCGGCTGGTCCAAAAGCACCAACGTTGACGACGCAGAGTGCGCTGTCTGCCACCTACCGATGATTCCAGCCGCGTCCTCGAATTGCGCAGAACGAGGTGGCCCGAGCTCTGTGATTAGGCCATCTTCGTGCAGGACGGCACCGACGATCGCACCGACCTTCGTACGCGTCCACGCCGAGTCGAAACCGACCAAAAGTCGCGTCATCCAGTTGCTGCTGCGTCAGCCGCCAGCTGACAACCGTATGGCAACGGGCTCGTCGAACTCGAGCAGCGGGCCCGCAAGCAGCGCGTCCCGGACATCGGCGGCCATGTGACGCTCGCCAGCATTCCAGCGCTCGACAAGTTGCGCATACGCGGCGGTAGGCTGAAACGCGCTATGCACGATAAAGAACGAGACACGGCCTCCAGCGACCATCACCGATGCCAACCGTCTCAGGTCCTCGGCGTAGTACGACCCGGGTGTCTCGCCGAATACCTGATACGCAAGAGCCCGCTTGGGTCGGTCCACGCAGCACACCGACGCTGTTCGATGAATCAACTGATACGCGAGCTCTCGGACGACTTCGCGGTCGATTGCGGCTTCCGTTACGGCTTCAATCGCCCGAACCCAGCCGTCAAGTACGTCGGCGCGGTTCGTTGTCTGCTCCGGCCCGAGCCAAGTCTCGACGGACTCGTACCTTGGTTCCGTGAACTTCGCCTCGATTGCCACAGCGATATCGTCTCCGAGGATCATGAGGTCGGTGTACGACGACTTGCCGCGGCCGCGCTGTACGGGAACCTCGTACTCGAAGTGAAGTTCCGCCTGGTCGGACGGCTTCACGCCAAGGCATGCCTCAAGAACGCGAAGCCGCGGCTCTGGCTGTCGCCAGTAATCGAGGAGAGGAACCGTTGACCGTTTCGGGGAGGCGACGGCGACGAGGCCAAGTTGTTCGACTAGCTCCTCGAATGAGCGCACGCCGTGACCGTTCGCCCTGAGTTCGATCATGTCTGGCGCAGCATAAACCGATCTAACGACGGCGTATACTCCCGCCGTGGCACTGTCCCTGGAAGCGCGCACTCGAAACCTTATTGCACGGTTCCCCGACTACGTCCACGCGTTCGGCGCGACGCCGGCGTTCAACGACGAACAGCTACGCGCCCATGTGGAAACACTTGCGTTGCGAGCGCAGCTGGGGAGCGCGCACGCAGCTGCGAGTAGCGCGGGGTTCGCCAAGGCTCTGCGTCGCACGCTCGAACTGTGGCGGATGAACACGCGAGCGGCGAAGCTCGTCTCACCAGCCGCCTTCGAGGATTCGCTCCACCGTTGCGCCGCGGATGTCGCACGCTTCGAGCACGAGCACCTGGAAGGGGACGCTATGGACGTGGCGGCAACCGCCGAACGACTCTGGACCGTGATCGACCGAATGCGAATCACAGAAACCGGGGTGAGACTGGTCGCCAGCACGAAGGCGCTCCACCATCTGCTGCCAAATCTAGTGACTCCGATGGATCGACAATTCACGGGTGCGTTCTTCGGATGGAACACGCACGACTGGCAGACGAAGGAGGAGCGGCTGTTCAAGTCAGCGTTCGTCACTTTTCGCGAGATTGCGAGGAAAGCCAAGCCAAGTCAGTACGTCGGTGCGGGTTGGAACACAGGCCCGGCGAAGGTTGTTGACAACGCGATCGTAGGATACTGCCGCGCGACGCAACTCGATCGAGCCAGCAAAGAGAAAGCACTCATTGCCCGCGCTAAGGAGCTCGGCATCTACGATGAGATCGTCGCCGACGCCAAGAACCGTCATCGGCCCTGAGCGTCGGAAGTGGTCGGAGAACGTACCGCGAGTATCGCCCCTCGAAATCAGGGGCACATGACAAGTCCCCTGTCGGTGGCCGACGCTAAAGAACTGATCCGACTTTGCGAATGCGGAAGGCTGTACGAAGTTGAAGCGTGGGTAGCGACCGGCAAATCACTCAAGACGCCGCCGGAGATCCGAAAGACTCCGATCGCTGCTGCACTCTCAACCGGGTTCCACAGCCTAGTGGAATTCCTTCTTCGGAACGAGGATAGCCAACAAGTAAAGAATGATGCCCTGCGATGGGCATTGCAGTGGGACCGACCCGCATTCGTGGAGCTAGCAGTCGGCTACGGAGCAGACGCGAAGGCAGTTCCGTTCCTCGACGTACTGATGACGGGGGACCGGACCCTCGCGAGCTTCTTCCTGGAACGTGGTGCCGACCCGCTCACTGATTACCCCTTCGCTCGTGCGTTTCATCAGCTCAAGGCGAAAACGACGTTGGGTTCGTATTTGGATTGCCGACGCAATCGACCTCACCTTGCATTGGAATTGCAGGAGCAGGCAGATATGGCGCTTCGCCAGTTCTGCCAGGAAGGAAATCTGAGATGGGTCAGCCTATTGATGTGGGCGGGTGCGGATCCACGATCGCGCGGGCCGGCGCTTGACGATGTCGAGCACATCGAGGACTCGGAGTGGCACACCACCGCGATGTCCGAGGCATGTTTTTCTGGGAATGTCGACATTCTGAAGAAACTGAGGCCATCTCCCACGGACGATCTCGCGGGCATGCTCGAACGCGCCGCATTCTCCGCCCATCGAGACGTCATCGCCTATCTTCTCGACCTCGGCGCAAATCCAAACGACAGACCCGACGGTGGCTCGAGCGCGCTCGAGGCGTGCATCCGGCACCTCGGGTGGGAAGACATGGACCGGATTCGTTACGGTTACGGCGCTAACTACCAGACGCCGGGGCACAAAGTGTCGAAGGGCAGAGAGGCCATCCGATTGCTCGTCGAGCGAGGAGCGATCTGGAAGCCGGGTCCCTCCACCCTGAACGCCACGCGACGAACTCTCTACAAGCTAGAACCCAACGTCACCCTCGAACTCCTCGCACGCCTGCTGAGTCAACCGGACGGCGAGGACGCGGTTCGAGAACTCCTTCGAGTGCCACGGATGAAGAAGCATGTTGCATCCTGCGAACGTGAATTGTCGCGCCTGGGGCTGACGGTGGGCGGACGACGGCCCGCTCACGTCGTCCCTACACGGCCGCCATCTCCGTACCTCCTTGCGCAGTACGACCGCGAGCGACTCTACGACGAGGTCTGGTCAGAGCCGACGCAGAAGGTAGCTCGGAAGTACGGGATCTCTGATGTGGCCCTTTCGAAGGTGTGCAAGCAACTCCAGGTTCCGAAGCCACCGAGGGGTTACTTGGCGAAGAAGGAGGCTGGCAGACCCGTTCAGCGGCGCCCGAGGCTCGCGCCGCTACCGCGGGTTCAGGAGGCTTCGGGCTGATTGAAATCGGCTACTCCCGCCGAACTTCGCGTGGCGGCTTGTCGTCGCGCAGCGCAATGAACTTGGTATGCCGGAGGTGGTTCTCGCCTGTCCATTCCAGGAACTCGATCTGCGCGACCAGCGCGGGCTTCAGCCACCGGCAGTCTTTCATCTTCGCTGCGGTCAGGCCCGCACCCCATCGGCCGCTCTTCGCCTCTGGGAGATTCACGAACGGGCAATCCTCGATCTCCAGCCCGCGGAATTTCCTGAACAGCTGCTCGCGGACGACCGGCGTGAATCCGTTTCGGGTTCGCGCGGCGTACATCAGACGGTCTCCTTCGTAGTATCCGAAGATCAGCGCGTCAAACGTCTTCGTTCCGACCGTGTAGCCGCCAATCACGAACTCCTGCCCGCGATTGACGCGCATCTTCTGCCAGGCACCCGATCGCAGGCCTGCCTCGTACCGGCTGTCCAGCCGCTTGGCCACCAGACCTTCAAGCCCCTGCGCCTTCACGGACTCGATGAGGACCGGCAGACTCGCATCCAGCGGCGCGGCGTATCGGACTGGTTCACCGAGCTTCGTCAGGATCTTCTTCTCCAAGAGTTCGCGGCGCATCTTCAGTGGTTCCCGCATCACATCGCGACCGGCCAGGACCATCACATCGAACACGAAGTACAGCACCGGCGCCTTCGATGACCCGTAGTTCTGCAGGATGTTGAATGACGGACGCCCCTGGTCATCGAGCGCGATCACCTCGCCATCGATTACCGTCTCGTCCGGCAGCTTCGCCAAGCCCTTCACGACGTTGGCATATCGGATCGTGAAGTCGTTGTCGTTACGCGAGCGCAGGTGGGTTTTGCCGCCGGTCTTGAACGCGATGGCCCTGTAGCCGTCAAACTTCAGCTGGTATTCCCAGCGGTCGCCGTCGTTCGGGAGGACGTCGGTACGCAGAAGCAGCATCGGCTCGATGAAGCGGCCCTTCACCTTCACAGCCATCAGGCCGAGTCTAGCTGATGGCTCATCCGCCTGGGCGAATAAAAAGCGAATATGCTACGATTTTGCCCGTGCCTTTGCGGACCTGCGCCGTGTCGTTCGCTGACGTGCGCGGCATACGGCACACCGTGGAGGTGCAGGCCGAATCGCAGTTCGAGGCGGCAATTCTCGGTGTTCGTACGTTCAGGGGCGACCCTTGGATTGAGCATGTCGGGCCGGCCACGGTGCTCGACATCGAGGTGCGCGAGCCAGCAGCGAAACACGCGATCACGATGATGCAGGTGGAGCGTTGGCTTGACGGTGCCTCGACGAGCCCGAACGAAGGGGTCAAGAAAGCGAAGCTGAAAGACCTGCTCGGTTCGCGCTGACTGGCGTCGGCGAATAGCCCGCGGTCACCGCCCAGCCGCGTTCTGAGCCTACCCGCCCAGCCACGATCCCGTCGCCCATCCACGGCTTGCAAGGCAGACGCTCGTCTTTTACTATCCACAGCGGCACCGAGCGCTCAGATTCTCGGAAGTCTTTGTGTCCAAAAACTTTGATGCCCCAATGGCGTGTGCGGCCTGATCGGCTGCCTGAGATACTTGCCCCGGCTCCGTGAAGAAAACGCACGATGCCAGCGCGTCAGCGACAGGCTACCTGTTCCAGTGCCGCTATGCACTGCTGGCCGCTCTTCGCGCGGCCGTGGATACGCCGCGGCTCGTGATCTCCATCGAGAAGTTCGACGATATCGCCTTCGAGGTCGGAGGTGAGGCCGCCGAACTGATCCAGACCAAGCACCACGTCGGCAAGAGCGGAAACCTGACTGACGCCAGTGTCGATCTTTGGAAGACGCTCTCGATCTGGTCGAAACGCGCCGAACGAGATTCGGACACACCGTTTCGGATGCGGTTCGTCCTGCTGACAACTGGTTCGGCCCCGGACGACTCGGCGGCTTCGTTCCTTCGCTTGCGGGAGCGAAACGAAGCTGAGGCCGACACACGGCTCCTCCGGACCGTCGCAACCTCAACAAACAAGGACAACGCCCCAGCCTACGCCGCTTATAAAGCCCTCCCGGAAGAGCTCAGGCTGAGTTTGCTCCGCGCAATCTATATCCTCGACGGATCGCCCAATATCATCGACGTACGCGACGAGATTGCGCGCGAGCTTCACCACGCAGCCGAGCGCGGACAGGTCGATCACCTAGTCGAGCGGCTAGAAGGCCGGTGGTTCGGAATTGTCATTCGCGCCCTCACTGGTGCGGGCCCCACTGGTATTCCGGTGCTTGCCGTCGAAACGCGCGTGGATGAATTGCGAGAAGAGTTCAAACGTTCCGCCCTGCCGGTCGATTTCAAGTCGAGCACACCATCCCCGTCCGTGGTGGCCGACCTCGACAAGCGTCCGTTTGTCCGACAGCTTCGCCGGATAAGTGTGGGGCCCCCTCGCGTCGAATACGCGATTCGTGACTATTATCGCGCTTCGGAACAGCGGTCCCGCTGGGCGCGCGAAGACCTCTTGGTCGACGGAGAGCTGGAAAGCTACGAGCACGAGCTCGTGGAGGCATGGCAGCCGCGCTTCGCGTCCATGCAAGAGGAGCTGACTCCGACCTGCCCACCAGAAAAGCGAGTCCAACTCGGTCAGCTCTTGTTCAAGTGGGTTGAGCAGGAGGCGAACTTTCCGCTCCGGAGCGTGCGGGAAAAGTTTCTCACTCACGGCAGCTATCACATCTTAGCCAATCGCTATGCCGTGGGATGGCATCCTGACTTCAAGTCGCACGGTAGCGATGATACCTCCGGCGACGGAGGCAAGTAGTCATGCAGCCTTGGTCTACGCGCGTCGTCGAGGAAGCCAACCTGTTCAACCCCGCCTTCTGCGCAACCGTACTGGCCAAAACGGCGGACGAGTTCGTCAAGAAGGCGCACCGGCCTTTGCCTTTCGCGCTCGCCTTTTTGGTTCTGCCAGTCGTACTCCACCGTGGCACCCGAATGGGCCTGCCGGGATCGACCGTCACCTCGCTGTTGCCTTGGATCCAAGACAATCGTGAGCAGCTCGTTGATTTCCCGATCCGCGTGCAGCGGCTGCGCGGCATTACTCGCGAGGCCCTTCTGTTCGGAGTACAGCATCGGACGTTGGAGATAACCACGGAAGGCAACGTTGAGGTCGGCCAAAAGCGTCAGTCCCCGACCGACAAGCGAACGGGCCTCTTTACCGACGAAGCGCGCGAGTGCGTTGACCGAGCCGGCTTCATCGGTCGGTGGTTCGCCACGGCAGGCACGACCGCCACCATCTATGCCGCTTGGGGAGTGGCGCCGTGAGCTTACAGATCGCCAAACTGATCCTCTATAGCCGCACGGGAGAGATCCGCGAACTAAGGTTCAACACCGGCGCTCTGAGCGTCCTAACCGGAGCGTCTAAGACTGGGAAGTCCGCCATCATCGACATTGTCGACTACGTGACCGGTCGTAGCGACTGCAACGTGGCCGACGGAATCATCCGGAAGTACGTCGGGTGGTACGCGCTTCTTTTCCAGTTGAATGAAGGGCAGATTTTCATCGCGCGTCGGAACCCGGACATTGGTGATCGGACACACAGTGATGTCTATCTTGACCGCGGAACGAGGATTGCGACTCCGCCGGCGACGGTGCTTACGAAGAACACGACGGTCAATGCGGTCGAGAAGTTTCTCGGCTCGGCGATCGGGATCAGCGAGAACGAGCACCGGCCGCCGACTCCCACCCGCGACCCGCTTGAGGCGAATTTCCGTCACGCCCTGCTCTTTTCCTTTCAAGACCAGAACGACATCGACAGCAAACAGCGGCTGTTCCACCGACAAGGCGAAGACTTCGTAGGTCAGGCGATCCGCGACACCCTTCCGTACTTTCTTGGCGCGATCGACGAAGACAGGCTTCTGAAACAGGCGCAGCTCGAGCAGGCGCGCCGGCTACTCCGACAGCTGGAACGGCAACTCCGCGACGCGGAGGCGCTGGATAGCAGCACGTATCCCCGCGCTCAGAGCCTTCTCGACGAGGCCAAACAGGTCGGATTGGTTGACGAGCGCACGGTCGCTCCCACCTACGAAGCCGTCCTGGGAGTGTTGCGACGTATCGCGGGGGACAGCCACGTTCGCGACGCCGTCGTGATGGGGGACGGGGAGGACCTGCTCGCCGGGTTGCGCGTGGAGCGTCAGGGACTTCGAACTGAACTTGAGCGAGTGAATGCCGAGATACGCTCTACGCGGACCTTCACGACCGAAACGAGCGGCTACGAGCGCGAAGCCAAGGAACAGCGCGCACGGCTGAGCGCAGTCGGTCTAATTAATACGAGCGGACACGACACGGAGCGCTGTCCATTGTGCGAGAGCCCTCTCGCTGTCCTGCCGCCAACTGTCGCTGAGATCGAGCGGTCACTGCACGATCTGAATGAGCAACTCGAGGCCGTCGAGGCGGAGAATCCCAGGCTGCAGTCTCGGTTGGCCGCTCTGCTTCGTGAGGAGACGCTGCTGCAGGACAAGCTCCGCGAGAATCAGCAGCGGATCACGTCGCGAATGCAGGAGAACGAAATTCAACGCATTCAACAGGAGAGCTTCATCCTTCAAGCACGCACAACGGGCAAGATCAGCCAATATGTCGAGACAGCCAACAGCAGCGAAGTCAGCTCAACCTTGCACGTCCAGATCGAGGCGGCGCGGACGCGTGTTGCCGTGCTGGAACGGGAACTGGATCCGGAGGCGATTCGGGAGAAGCTGAGCACCTTTCAAAACATCATCGGCCGTTACATGACGCGGTACTCGGAAGCGTTGGAGCTTGAGCACCGCGGCAGCGACCTCCGTCTCGATATCCGCAACCTGACGGTGGTCGCGGACACCTTGGACGGCCCTGTCCCGCTGTCCCGCATGGGGAGCGGCGAGAACTGGGTGGGCTATCACGTTCTTGCCCATCTTGCGCTGCACAAATGGTTTCGTCAGAAGAACCGTCCCGTGCCAGGGTTCATTATTTTTGATCAGCCCTCGCAAGCGCACTACCCGCCCGAGCGCGACGCCGATGGTTCCCTCGATGTCCTGGCGGATGAAGACCAGATGGCAGTACTGCAACTGTTCAAGCTTATTGCGGATGCAGCTACAGAGTTGGCTCCTGACCTCCAGATCATTGTCATGGACCATGCCGATCTGAAACGAGACTGGTTCGAGCGGGCAGTGGTCGAGCGCTGGCGGAGAGGCCAGAAGCTGGTTCCAGAGATGTGGATAACGTAGCGGAATGATGTCGGCGGGGTTGCTCCGTCATTAATTGACTTTCACGCTCGGCGCCAACGCCACTTCGGGCGAAGGTCGCCGTATGACCAAGCCCGTCATGGTCGCTAGTCATTCTGGGTGTGCTGGGGGATTGCGTCCGGGTACCGCGATAGTCTTGACCAGACGCGAGTCTCCGGACGCTCTCCTCGAAATTCATATGGCTCACAAAATGCCGCCGGCGCCCAAAGCGGAGCCCAATCGAGCGCCGACTAGGCGAGCCGACCCTCAGCAGGACGCCGTGGTCAACGCCTCCCCCGAGGCGAGGCTGATCGTTGAATCAGGGCCTGGCTGTGGCAAGACAGATGTAGCTTGCGCTAGGGTTGCCTGGCTGATCGACTCGGGCGTTCCGGCAGCCAGGATTGTGCTTCTCAGCTTCACGAGAACAGCGGTGAGAGAAATTCGCGCGCGGATTCGGCAGATAGCAGCCGCCACGTCCGACGTTGCTGAAGTCGATGTTCGGACATTGGACTCTTTCGCCGGCTCGCTGCGAACGGGAGCATCGCTGGGTAAGGGGATCGCCCGCGCTGCGACCTACGATGACAGCATTAAACAGACAATCGTCTTACTTCGAGAAGGCAATCTCCAGCTCAAAGAGTACCTGAGCAGGCTTCGGCATGTGATCGTTGACGAAGCTCAGGATCTCGTCGGCGACCGTGCTGAGTTGGTCCGGCTCCTCTTGGATTTGCTGCCATCGAGTTGCGGCTGGACTGTTTTTCTCGATCCAGCCCAATCAATATTCGACTGGTCTGAGACAGGCACGCGACTCGCGGGCGGTCGCTCCACTTTTCTCGAGCACATCAAAGAAATCGGCCAGACACCGGGAGTCGGTCGACGCTCACTCGAAAAGATTTACCGCGCATCCAGTGGCGAGTTGCTCAATTTGATGCAACTGTCGCGGCGAATTGTGATGCAGAACGGTAAGCGTGCAGCCGACAAAATCCGCGAGCTTGCATTTCAGCACGATACGGCAGCTGGAGCTGAGCTGACAGAGCAGAGTTTCGCAAAGCTTGCCAGCGAGGTTGAACCATCAACCCTGTTTCTGTTCAGAACTCGCGCGGAGGCGCTTGAAGCCTCCCAGTGGCTGACAAAAAGGAATGTGGCTCATCGTCTGCGACTCGGCGGCTTGCCTTATGCGGTGGCGCCATGGATTGCATTCGTTGCCAACGTTACCGCCGCAGCAGACATGAGTGAGAGTCAGTTTGATGACGCCTGGCGGTTCGCGTCCGAGCGACACGTTGCCCTTCTCGCCAAGTGGGATCACGATTCGGCGTGGCGGATGCTCCGAAGGCTGGGGTGGGCGGCTGCGTCGAAACGGGTGTCGTGCTCAAGGGTGGCGGAACGTCTGGTTCAAGGCGGACTTCCAGATGACCTGTCGATGAAGGAGATCGGCAGCACTGGTCCGATCGTCGGGACAATTCATGGTTCAAAGGGCCGCGAAGCTCCGACGGTTTACGCTTGCCTGCGCCGGGTTGTGGACACTGGACCCGAATCAGATCAGGCCGAAGAAGCGAGAGTGATTTACGTCGCCCTGACACGCGCGCAGGTGCGTTGTCGAGTTCGCCACAGTGCTGGATTTCCAATGAAATGGACTGATTCCGGGCGAGCCTGGCGGTACGAAAACGGTTACACGATTCGGTTCGAGTGCGGTCGCGAACGCGATGTTGATGCGTTCGGTGCTTTAGTTGCGTCCGAGAATCCAGTGCGGCAGCAGGAAGTCCTCGTCGATTGGTCTGGAAGACCTGTGCCCTTGAAGGGAATGAGGGCTACGGATGAGCAATTGCGTGGTCTTGAAAAGCGCCAGTGGCGTCACGTTGTAATGCCAGTGGCAAGCACCGGTACTGATTCTGTTGAAAACGCCATTGCCTCTTTCAGTCAAGCCTGGGAGGACGACATATACAAAGGCATCGTCCGCGAGGCGAGGTGGCCCTACACGCCCGGCCCGCTCTACGACCTGCAATGGATCGACCTGAGCACCGTATCCGTGCCGGCAGACGACGTAAGGCTCGCGAGAGTGCCCGAGCCGTGGAAAACAACGCGCCTCTGGCTCGCGCCTATCATCACAAGTTGGGCGCGCGCATCCAAACCGAAAAAGCAGTAACGATATGGATATCCGAGTAGCCATCTGTCAGAGCGTTTCCCGCGATCTCGTCGGTCCCCAGCGAGGCCCTGAAGAAGTCATTGAGAACCGTCCATCGGATCAATATCTCACCGGAATCTTGTACCCCCTCGCAGCCGAAGCGAAATCGGACGAAGAAGAGGAAGAGCGCCAGTCGGAGGACGATGACCGAGATTCAGGGGACGATTCCGACGGCTCTCCGGGGGAATCGATCTCGATGCAGACGATTGGTCGACCGAATTCAATGGGTATCTCGTTCGCCGTCGAAGGCGAGAATCCCGTCCTGCGGGTCGTCGGCTCGGCGGGACGGTATCGTTGTCGCTGGCAGCGTGGTGATGAGTTTGTCGATACGGAAGGCGAACGCAGTCAGGAACGCTGGTTCAGACATGCCATTGCTCTCGATCGGGACTTGCCGGTCCAGGAGGGCTTGACGCCCTTTGAGGCGGCCGAAGGACTCCGATGGTATGTGCGTGCTTATCGTGGCGGACGGAACGGCTGGCAAGTGACAGTCGTTCTCGCAAACGAGTTGAGCCCTCCGCCGGGTCGCCGTCCCGCCGAAGAAGGATCCTTCTTTCAAGCGACATTCCGTATTTCCGTTGCTCACGGGATCCTTGTCCCCCGTAAGCCACGGCATGGCGCAGGCGATGAGGATGCCAACACGAACAATCTGATCTACCGCGACGCCAAGGAATGGGCGGTGGGGCATACATGCAGCGCCACCTGGGACGACGCGCTCGAGGCGGCTTGGGTCGAAGCCACGTGGATGCCTCTACAGCACGTGCGATCGATGGATGCCGATGGGGATCCAGTATTCGCAGAGGAGTCGAGAGCGGCAACGGGTTCTGATACAGGAGCGTTCGATGCGGAATTACTTGCGAATGAGAAATCACCTGAGCGGCTTCAGCAATGGCTTGAAGTGGTTCCGCGCGCGTACGGCAAATGGCTTGACAATGCCGAACAAGAGGTTTCGCAGGCAGCATCAAGTGGCCGTCTCTCGCAGTCGAACGCTTCCCAGGCTCGAAAGCACATTGAAGGTGCCCGACTTGTTGCACAACGAATGCTTGATGGGGCCGCTGTTGTCGGCAAGAACTCTGGCGTCCGCCGCGCGTTTCAGCTGGCACAGGCTGCAATGGTCCGCCAGAGGCAGTGGACGAAGGCTGATCCGTCAGTCGGTCTCCGTTGGCGGCCTTTTCAACTGGGATTTCAACTCCTTGCTTTAAACGGTCTCAGCCTGTCGTCGGGCGATGGAGCAAAGAAGGCTTCAGCCGATCGTCTGATGATGGACCTTCTATGGTTTCCGACCGGTGGAGGCAAGACGGAAGCATATCTGGCGCTGACAGCCTTCACGCTCTTCATTCGCCGCTTGCGGAATGTGACGCCGGATGCTGGGGCCGGCGTCGGCGTTCTCATGCGGTATACGCTACGCCTGCTTACGATTCAGCAGTTCGAACGTGCGTCTCGCCTTATTCTCGCCTGTGAGCTGATCCGACGTCAGACCGCGGCTGCCGGGGATGCGAGTCTCGGCCGCACACCCTTCTCAATAGGCCTGTGGGTCGGGAGTGGTGCCACACCGAACAAGGTGCGGGAAGCGCGTGGGAAGGCGGAGGAGGCTGCGAAGGCGAGGCAGTTGGCACGATGTCCGGCATGCGGAGAGAAATCTCTGCACTGGGATGCGGCGCCAAAGTCTCCGCGCTACACGGTCCAGTGCACAACGGTCACTTGCCCGTTTGGTGGCTCTGAGCTGCCGGTTGCAACTATCGATGAGGAGGTCTATCGCATTCGGCCCAGCCTTCTGATCGGAACCGCTGACAAGTTTGCACAGATTGTGCGCAACGAGCAGACAGCGACGTTTTTCCCTGTCGACGGCCAGCCGCCTGATCTGATCATTCAGGACGAGTTGCACCTGATCTCCGGACCACTTGGGACTCTCGCCGGATTGTACGAATCAGCGATCGACCTGCTTTGCACAAACAGCGGCGTCCCGCCGAAAATTATCGGCAGCACAGCAACCATCCGGCGCGCAAGCAACCAGGTCCGCGCGCTCTTTAATCGAAAGGTGACGCAATTCCCGCCTCCAATCCTGGAATCGTCGAATTCCGGATTTGCCGTGGAGGACTCCAGGGTTCCTGGCCGCATCTATGTCGGCTTGACATCTGCCGGCCGCAGTCCGAAGTTTCTGCTTCAGGCGATCTGTGCCTCCCTCCTGCAGGTCGCCGATGAACTCAAAGTCGAGGACTCGGAGCGAGATCCATTTTGGACGCTGGTGGCGTATTTCAATTCCCTGCGTGAACTTGGTGGCGCTCTCGTGATGATGCATGACGACGTGCATGACAGCATGAAGCTCTACGCGGGCTTGCACGGCGCGACGAAACGCGATGTCCCTGACGAAGTTCGGGAACTTACCAGTCGCGTTGCCTCAAAGGACATTCCTGGAATTCTGGATCTGCTTGCCAAGCCGTACCCCAACCAAGACACGGCGGTGGTTCTTGCGACCAACATGCTCTCAGTTGGCATTGATATCCCGCGGCTCGGTCTGATGGTGGTGAACGGGCAGCCGAAGGGTATGTCTGAGTACATTCAGGCAACGTCGCGCGTTGGCCGAAATGACGTACCTGGCCTGATCTTTACCTGTTACAACGCGGGACGGCCGCGGGACAGATCACACTACGAAGCCTTTCGGACCTGGCACCAGACACTCTATCGAGACGTGGAAGCAACGAGCGTAACACCATTTGCGCCGCGGGCTCGTGATCGAGCGTTGCATGCCCCGGTCGTGGCACTGATTCGACAGCGTGTGGCAAGCATGATGGCTTCGACCGATTTGGCGAGCGCGGACAAGCATCAGGTCGAAGGACTGATTGACCAACTAGTCACGAGAATCCGGAGCGTGACTTCGCAAGAGGACGCCGAGGATGCATTGAGAGAAATCCGTCAGTTCCTCAACAACTGGGAAGCCCGCACAGATCTGACGGCTTACTGGGATGATTGGCACGATGACACTAGCCTTCTGATTTCTGCGGAACGCGCGGCGACAATCCGTGCGGTACGCGGCGCCTTTACTGGCAAGGCTCGCCCGACGCCCAATAGCCTCAGGGACGTTGAGCCAAGCGTCACTGTTCGGATGTCCGATTGAGGGAGCATGGCGACTTACAGTGAACTGAGACGCAGTACTCTCGTTGGCGTATTTGGACCCGGCGCAATTGTTGATGTTCGAACCGCTTCAAACGCCGCGGCGTCGGGCCTTGTGCCGGGTCTGGAAGCCTGGGACGACGTCGCGAAGAACCGGGGCCTGATGCATAGGCAAGTAATTCACGAGCCGAGATTGCAGAAGCGGCTTCACGTCGGCGGTTTTCGCCTGCCTCCTGTGCGATCCGGGAAGAGCGGCGAAGAGAACGTCGATGTGCTTCCGATCATCCGGTTTCCGCGCTGGCTGCAGTGCCCTCGTTGCCAGCGATTGAGAGAGGAGGACCGATGGAATGACAAGGGACCTGGTCGGCCGGAGCGCTATTGCAAGAAGTGCAGCGACGATGAAGGTGCGGACGCGTTCGTGGTTCCGGTGCGGTTCATCGTTGCGTGTGAGCGGGGGCACATAAACGACTTTCCCTGGCAACGTTGGATAGGTTGTGCGTGCAACGGACCAGACCTGTACTTGAGAACGACCGGCGCTGGTCTGGCCGGGAAAGTTGTCGAATGCACCAAATGCCGCAGCTCCCGGTCGCTCGAAGGCGCCTTCAGCAAGTACGCCTTGAAAGACCATCGCTGTTCAGGCGCGAGGCCGTGGCTGCCTGGACCTGCTGAAGCCTGCACGCGCACTCCACGCGTCCTGCAACGCGGAGCGTCGAACGTCTATTGGGATGCCACGGAATCGGCTTTGGACATACCACCATTCTCTGCAGATCTGGCGGACGTGTTCGGCAGATATGCGGAGGAATTCCAGGATCGGACACCTGACGAGTGGCCGGCGCTCATCGATTTTCTGAAGCTTCCGCAGAAAACAAGTCTCACCAAGGAACAGCTTCTTGATTACCTCGGCAAGTACAAGAGAGCTCTTGATGCCGATACTTCTCCTCGGCTCGAGTCGGCAGAATATGAGCAGCTCGATGCTGCCTGCGGTCAGAGAGTGGACGAAGGCGAGTTTCGTGTGAGGCCGGGAGCTGTCCCGCCAGAACTGGCTCGCTGGATTTCAGGTCTCGCACTGGCCGACCGCCTGCGTGAGGTGCGTGTACTGACCGGTTTCACCAGGATACATCCTCCAAGCGGTCCATTCAGAAACGCAACGCAGCGTTTGGCTCCGCTCTCGACCATGAAGCTTCAGTGGCTGCCCGCCATTGAACTGCTCGGTGAAGGAATCTTCGTCCGTCTGAACATTGATGCGGTGTCCAAATGGGAGGTTCAGCCGGCGGTGACCGCGCGCGTGGACGCGCTTATGAAACGGATCCGTGCAGATCTGCGAGAAGACGAAAGCTTGCCTGACTGTACTGCGAGATGGCTCCTGGTACACAGCCTCGCGCACGCCTTGATCCGGCGGCTTTCCCTCGATTCGGGATACAGCAGCTCGGCGCTTCGCGAGCGCCTCTTCGTTGATAGCCAATCACAGATGTGCGGCTTCTTGATACACACCGGGTCTCCGGATTCGGAGGGCACTCTTGGAGGGCTGGTCGCGCAAGGGACTGCCGACCGGTTCTTCGATACCGTCAGTGGAGCCATAGCCGAAGCCTCATGGTGCTCGCAGGATCCGGTATGCATCACCGGTACTGCGACGCTGTCCTCGCCGCGTAACTCTGCTGCGTGCCACGCCTGCCTGCTGGTGCCAGAGACCTGCTGTCAAGTTTTCAATCTTCTTTTGGATCGCGCGATGCTCGTGGGCACTCCCGATAATCCAGAACTGGGCTACTTCAGTGGCCTTGTGCGGCAGCTGATGCAGTGATCGCCGCTCGTACCCTTTACCGAGCGTGGCGGTTATGCCGTGCGGCAGCCGTCGATCTGTTCGGCATCGACTCATCCGAGACGTTGGCTGCCATCCCAGGCTGGGACGCGTTGGGCATACCCACTGGGCGAGACCCAACGACACCAGTCTTGGAGATGCTCCGCGCGATCGAACTGCGCCACCGAGATGTGGCGGCAGAACAAGTGAAAGTCAGACTCGTTGCCACCGTGCCGCCGGCGATGAGAGTCACTGCCGCGACTCGGGACGTCGCCGAATCGCTGATCCGCTCGGCTAGTCGCGAATTACTTGTCGTCGGATACAGCGTCCGCGAGCCGGAATTCCTGAGGCTTCTGTTGGCTCGGGGAATGGCTGGCATAACGCTGACTGTGGTCAGCGATCGCGGTGAAGACGATGCCAAGGCGATTCTTGAGGCATGGCCCGCTCGTGCCTCGACACTCCGGGCCTTTCGCAGCATTGAACCAGTTCAGGGACGGAGCTTGTTTCACGCGAAGGCTATCGTGGCCGACCGTGAGCGCACGCTTATCGGTTCGGCAAATTTCACAGCAGGTGGCTTTCGCAACAACATCGAGCTTGGCATCGAATTGGACGGTCCCGTGTCTCTGGAGATCGTTCAACTCATCGAACGTCTCATCGACGGACATTGGGTTGAACCGATACTGCGCGCTACGGATGCTCGTGTGACACCATCATGGTGAACGGCGTAACGGCAGTCCTCATCATTCCTGCCGGCCACGCGCCCTTGATGCTTCTCCACCTGGAACGGCCGCCGCACAGGTGTCCCCTATGAAGGAACGATGGGCTTCTGCGGATTCCGACATCGGGCGATTTGTTGACTCGCATTCAGGCCAAAGCTTGGAAGCCTATCGAGCGCAGCCGAGCCTTATCGAGGAACATTTTCGGCTTGAGCAGGGAGTGCTCACGGGAGGCTACAGCCGACGACAACTGTACGAACTTGTTCAGAATGCTGCGGACGCGTTGACGGAGGCGGGCGGCGCTGGGCGTGTGCGAGTGGTGCTGACGGACGGTGCTCTCTACTGCGCGAACGAGGGCGCTCCAATCGATCGGGACGGAGCGCGGGCGATATTGATGGCCCACCTGTCACGAAAGGGCGGCGATCAGATCGGGCATTTCGGCTTGGGCTTCAAGTCAGTACTGAATGTCAGCAGAACGCCAGAGTTCTTCAGCCGCAGCGGTTCATTCGGATTCAGCGAGGATTCGTCACGAGCACGACTCAAAGACATCGCTCCGGATGTCTCGAACCTTCCTGTGCTGCGCCTTGCCAACACGCTCGACGCGGGCGCAGCGTCTGAGAGTGACCCGATCCTCAAAGAACTCATGGAGTGGGCAACAACTGTGGTGAGGCTGCCGCGAAACGCAGGCGCGTCGAGCTGGCTGTCAGACGAGTTGAACGCATTTCCGGCGCAGTTTCTGCTGTTCTCTCGTCAGATTCGCGAGCTGATTCTCGAAGACCACACGAAGAACATTGCCCGGAAGTTGACAGTCCGGTCGAAGCGCGGAACCCTCGTTCTCGACGACGGCAAACAGCGAAACTCCTGGCGCGTGTTTAGAACTGATTTACCCACGGAGCGACTTTCACCTTCTGCCAGAGAAGATGATGCGAGAGCGCGCGACCGCGGGTCTCTTCCGGTGCTCTGGGCAGTCCCATCCAAGACAGGCCGTGAGAAGAACCTGTTCTGGGCGTTCTTCCCCACCGAGACAGAGACAACCCTGTCTGGCATCCTGAACGCACCGTGGAAGACAAACGCCGATCGGCTCAATCTGCTCGAGGGGCCCTACAATCTTGCGCTCCTCGACATCTTGATCGGAATGGTGATCGAGAATCTCACGACGCTCGCTGAGTCGGACGATCCTGGACGCATACTGGATCTTCTGCCCGCCCGAAGCAGAGATGCTAAGAATTGGGCCGATCGCTATATCGCCGAGAGGCTGGAGGCGAGGCTCAGAGTCGCGCGCTGTATTCCCACGAGCTCTGGTGCCTTCGCAGTGCCGACGGATGTCAAGCTTCGGCCGGACGAAGTTCTTCAGGAGCCGGTTCAAGCCTGGCTCTCGGAGCATCAGGCGCCAGAGCGGGCAGGTCAGTGGTGCGATCGGAGTGTCGAACAGCGTGAGCGACGCGCCCGCGCCGAACGGCTCGGAGTGTCGAAAGCCTCTTGGAGCGAATGGCTGACTGCACTGTCCGCAGCTCGCAGCGTCTCCTCGGCGAAGTCGGCGCTGCACGTCGTGAGGATCGCCTGGCCTGCTCTGCCGCAGTGGACACGTGACCAGATCCGCCGGTCGCCCTTCATCCTCACCGAGAAAGGCGAACTCCATGCTGCAGACAGCAAGTTGTACTTACCCGGGCCTTCACCGGCCGCAGGCGCTTCGGTGCATTTTGTTCATCAGAGCCTTGCGAAGGATCCAGGCAGCAAGGCCGCGTTCGATGTTCTCGGGGTTACTTCTTTCGGTGACGAGGCAGAGCTTGAACTGCTGCTCGCGGCTACACCTGTCAACTGGATGCGTGTGTGGGAATTGGCGCAGGGCCTTGCACGCGAAAGCGCTGTGCGCGTCTTGGTAAAGCACAACGATTCACTACACCTCCGTAATCGTCGCGGTACATTTCTTCCGTTATACGCGGTCCTGCTTCCTGGTCCGATAGTTCCACCGGACGATGAAAGCGATGACGCTGTGATTGTCGACACGACGTTTCATAGTGACCTCAGCCTCCTTCACGCAGTCGGTGCAGCGAGCACGCCTGTTGAGAGCTGGACTGTGAATCCGAACGAACCGTGGTTCAAGTTGTATCTTGCAGCCTCTCGCTCCCACTACTCGAGAGCGAATGACGCGATCCCGGCAGGGGTGTTGGAGCGAATGCAGTTCGAAGAGAACGCGACGACAGGGCCCCTTCAGCCCCTTCTGTCTCTGACCGATCGGGCGCGGGCACGAATGGTCGACTGCCTCTTGCCTTACCTGGGTGGAGAGCGTCCGTGGACGCTTCAACACTCTGCTCAGAAGAATCGATACAAGAGACTGTCTTCTCAAGGCCCGATTCATTGGATGATTCGGGAACACGGGTTCCTGTACACATCTTCCGGCGTGCAACGCACCAAGGCGGCCGTGGCGCCGACTTTAGAAAAGTGGCAATCGTTTTTGCCGGTGGCCTCATGTGGCGACGATGTAGCACGTGAACTCCAGCTGGCTCGGACACTGAGTGGTCTAACTCAGGACTCCTGGCATGCGGCCTTGACAGCCTGTTTGAAGAGCGACGACCTTGAGGCAGTGGCGCAATTCTATGCCGCCGCGGCCGAGCATATTCCTTGGCCGAATGTCATTCGCTGCGCCGTCGGTCCTGACCTTGGCGTCCGGCCGCCACGAACGGTGACGGTCGTTGACGATCGAGCCAGGTTTGATGCGCTACGCAGCGCCGGCATTCCGGTCATTCGCGTGGGTGCCGCAGAAGAAGCTGAGGCGCTTGTATCGTCCTGGGGTCTTCAGACAGTTGATGCGCGGGTGAATCTTGTCGACGAGCAGTCGTCAGAGCCGCTGTTGGATGTCTTTCCCGGACTCGTGCCGTGGTCGACGGACACGGTAGCGGCCCTGAACGTCCGAAAGTGTTCCGAACTGTGGATAGAAGTCGGTGGAGCCGACGGAGCGCAGCGCTTTTCGGTGAGCATCGCCAGACAAGGCAGCGATGTGTGTTGCAGTCAGGCTGTGAGCGACCGCGAAGTCCTGACATGGATCGACAACGAATTTGATCTTCGATTGACGGCTCAAGCTATCGAGGACATAGCCAGAACCTCTGAGACAGAAGCGCGGCGGGCCTTGCTGTCTCGGATAGTCATCGTTGCGAGCCCTGTCGAGAAGCTCGCGATCGCACTCGGCGATCGTCTGAAACGACATCTTCCCAGGTCAGTCATCGAATCTGTGACTGATTCCAACGGCGAACTATCGGTGCATGCGGCGGCAGAAACTGCCTTGGCTGTCTACGGCGTTGAAGTCCTCAAGCAGTATGAGACGGAGCTCACTGAAGCCGGACTGATGCCTCCACGACAATGGAATGGCAGTGCCAGAGCTCTAGACTTTGTAGAAGAGTTGGGCCTGCCGCCGGAGTATGCGGGATTCGAGGCGCCGAGCCGCGCTCCGATGCTCGAAGTGGAAGGACCAATTGTGCTTCCGCCGCTCCATCCTTTTCAGGAGGAGATCGCGAACAGAATAAGAGACTTCGTTCAAAAACCTGGGCGAGGGCTGTTGTCTCTGCCAACCGGCGCTGGGAAAACACGGGTGGTCGTCGAAGCGCTGATTCGCGCGCATTCGACCGGGCGACTCGATGGGCCTGTTATCTGGATCGCGCAGAGTGACGAGCTGTGCGAACAAGCGGTTCAAGCGTGGGGTCAGGCTTGGCGCGCATTCGGACCAGTCAGCCGTCTGAGAATCAGTCGACTTTGGGGCGCTACCAACAATCGAGTCAGGCCCTCTGATGACGCCCACGTCGTCGTCGCTACCTATCAGACACTCATCAACCGCGTAAGTCGTCAGGACTTCGCATGGCTGCTTTCACCCTCATGCATAGTCATCGACGAGGCTCATGAGTCGATAGGCGCATCATACACGGAGATTCTGTCTGCTTTTGGCTTTAGTCCAAAGGAGACGCCTCGACCCCTGATAGGTCTATCGGCCACACCCTTCCGGGGCGCCGCTGATGAAACGGAAACGCGCTGGCTCGTGAATCGATACGGCGGCTACCGGTTCGACCACGGCGTCATGCCGGATGATGACCCCTATACGTACCTGCAGTCGATGGGAGTGCTTGCCCGCGTGGAGCATCAGCTGTTGGCGGGAACCGAGATGCAGCTGAGCGAGCCAGAGCAGGCCGATCTGATTCGGTTCAACAAGCTGCCCGCTGCCGTCGAAGGACGTCTCGGACTCGATGCGGCCAGAAACGAGGTCCTGATCAATTCTATCCTCGGACTGCCGTCGGATTGGCCTGTGCTGTTGTTTGCTGCGTCAGTCGATCATGCTGGACTCATAGCTTCGCACTTGTCCCTGAAGGGAGTTTCGGCGCGGGCAGTGTCAGCCGAGACAGACATGGGCGCTCGTCGCTTCTACGTTGATGAGTTCAAGACTGGCCGGATCAGAGTTCTGACAAACTATGGCGTCCTCGCGACGGGATTCGATGCACCGGCAATCCGAGCGTTGTACATCGCCAGGCCGGTCTACAGCCGTGTCGCCTACCAGCAGATGATCGGACGAGGACTGCGAGGTCCGCTGAACGGTGGGAAGGAGATCTGTCGGATTGTCAACGTCGCGGACAATCTCGGACAGTATGGCCAAGAGCTGGCATTTCGTCACTTCGAACATCTGTGGACGTCTGAGCCGCAAGGATAGAAGTCGAGACCGTACGGCCGCTCGGATCGGAGCGCCGTCCTCGCGCGCATGCAGGGCCGCTGGCGGGCAGGCCCCGGTTGCGTCGTTGGAAATGGCGGCGCGCCGTAGGATTCTTCGCGCATCAAGCTCGGCCATCCCGCAAATCCGGCGCGGTACGCGCACGAATTCTTGGCCTCATCAAAGAACCCTACCGTAGCGTCGGGCGCGGTCGACTCATTCCGACTGAGGCCGACTCTTGCCGATTTTCGGTCCATCCTGTAACATTAGCCTAAGCTCAACAATAGAACGGGTCGTGCTCTAGGGGGGCAGATGACTGAGCCGTGGACTTCCGTCGACGACGTCGCCAAGCATTTGGGGGTGGCGAAGGATTCCGTCTACCGCTGGATCGAGCGACGGAGCATGCCGGCCCACAGGATCGGCCGCCTCTGGAAGTTCAAGATCTCAGAGATTGATGATTGGGTCCGAGCAGCAGGAGCCGATCACACGAAGAAAGAGAACGGGGACAGGTGACATGGGCGCCGGCTTCCGTGATCGCCGCCACGGGCGGCTAAGACTCTCAGGCACGGCAGAACGATGGGCGCTCGAATGTGCTGCAATCGCATCGTCGAATCGCCCCTCGACTGCGGTCGGTCGCGCCAGTAATCGTGATCGGATTCACAGTGAGTGCTGATCCTGGAGCGCCCGCCGCAAGACTCAAGCCGCTGTTCAGACTGGCCGCAGTCAACGGCCTCGAGGCAGCAGTGCGAGAACATCTGCGGCGCGGGGCGGATGTCAATGCGACGGACCAGCGAGGCAGCTCCGCGCTCATGCTTGCGTCCGCTGCAGGACACATAGGCACATGCAGGATTCTTATTGAGGCCGGCGCGAACCTTCAACTCGTCGACAGGGATGGACACGACGCGCTGATGCTTGCCCTCAAGCACGGTCGCGATGACATCGCCGCGCTCCTGCGTCGACACATAAGCGCGCGCTTGACGACTGCCTGTAACGATGGCTCGCCCTCCTTCGCGGAACACGCGCAACCGACTGAGGTGTCTGATGTCGGAGCTTGGGAGGCAGTCGACGAGCCAGTTCTGCCGCAGAAATCTGGCGACCAAATAGTCGCTGACGTGCTCGACGTTCAACGGCACCTCTCAGATCACATTCCGATCGACCGCGATGATGACTGGCTGGATGTTGCCATTGACCTGCCAGAGGTCCACACACGCTTCTTTCGTGACGTGCTTGATGAGGATGAGCGGGCCACGCTACGCGAGATCATCCTCAGTGCCCTCGTCGACGGCCGAATTCCCGCTGCACGGATTGCAGCCATCGATGCCGGCGAAGAGGATCACCGAAGCGAAGATCTGCAGTGCAGCCTGCTCGTGACGCTAGGAGACCTCGGTGTCGTCGTGGATGACGATTGGTCGTTCAGCAAGCATACCAATTATTCGGGCCTTATCGACGGGGGCGACGATGATCTACCGGTCGACGATGCCATGGAGTTTCTGTCAGCCGTCTGGTCTCGTGAAAGTGACCCGCTGTACCTCTATCGCAAAGAGATCGGCACTTCGGATCTCTTGTCGAGAGAAGAAGAGATCGCGCTTGCCAAGGAAATGGAACTCGGGATCTTGCAGGCGATCGATGGGCTAGTGCGTTGGCCGAGGGGGTTGGCGCGAGTACAAGATGCTCTCGAACAGGTCAGGTCAGGCGCGAAGCGGCTGTCGGAAGTGATCGACTACGATCCGAGCGAGCCCTCCTTCGACGAGAGCCTCGGCGATCAAGTACACGATGATCCCTCCGGTCGGTCGCCGGGCGACGACGAGACGCCGTCAAATGACGATCCGGCCCAGATTCCGGAGAGCGTGATTGCTGTGACGGACTCTCTCCGCCGTCTGCTCGGCCAAGACGAGCCGCGCCGAAGAGCGACCATCGGGAATTGCGAAGCCATAAAGCAGCTTCTTTCGCGGTTGTCTCTGTCGCGATCTTTCCTCGAGTCATTGCGTGACGACGCCGACGAAGCCGGCCTCCGTCACGAGGCGTTCATTGCGATGTCATCCGGGCTTGACCGGACGATCGCAGCTTGGCGACGGATGACGGAGTTGAACCTGCGCCTCGTTGTGTCGATAGCCAAGAAGTACAGCCGACGAGGCGTTCCTTTTCTGGATTTGATCCAGGAAGGGAATGTCGGCCTGATGAAGGCCGTCCAGAAATTTGATCATCGTCGGGGATTCAAATTGTCAACATATGCCACCTGGTGGATCAGGCAAGCAGTTACCCGTGCGATCGCCGACCAGGCGCGAACGGTTCGAGTCCCGGTCCATATGATCGAGCGGATTACACGCCTTACGAAGGCACGCGATGCACTCGAACGGCGTCTGGGTCGAGATCCGGAGGAGGGTGAGCTTGCCGCGTTCATGGAGCTGACTCTCGATCAAGTGAGAAAGGCAATCGCGGCAGAGCCTCAACCCTGCTCGCTCGATTGCGCTCTGCCGACGAACCACGGTGCAACGGTCGGTGAAATGATCGTCGACGCAGGCGATAGCCCTGAAAAGCGCCTGCTGCGCTCTTCTTCCATGAGCACGCTTGAGAGCGTCCTAAACGGTCTGACTCCGCGTGAGGCTGATGTGCTCCGGCTTCGATTCGGCCTCGACCAGAGAGGCGATCATACGCTTGAAGAAGTCGGTCAGATGTATCAGCTCACGCGCGAGCGAATTCGCCAGATTGAGGTCAAGGCAATCAAGAAATTGTCCCACCCGGCTCGTGCGAGGAAGCTTCGGATTGCTTTGGGAAGGCCAGCCGCTCGCAACGGACACAGCAAGGGGTCGGTAACGCTGCATGTATCGAGTGAAACGACTGAATCCCGTCACTCGCCGCTCCGCGCTGCTGGCGATTGACCGGGCGGGCCGCTCGACGGCAGCCGCACTGGGCCACGAGATCACCATCCGCAAGACTGCGAGAACGGGTCAGGCGATCGAGCACAAGGTCAGAAGCTCCTCGGCCTACGTCGGACGTGTCGCCCGCAGATCATCGCTGGCGTGAGGGGTGACGTTGTGAAGTGGGCTCAATTCAGGTTCAGGATGTCGGGCTGCCATATGCGCTTCTCCGACTGGGAGTAATTGGAGAATGGAGCTAGAGGAGTTTCTCCGTCAGACTCAAGGCGAGGTCCAAGCGGAAATCAGCGAGCGTCTTGGCGCCTCGGGCGAGGCCTACCCATATCCGCAGTCGGTGTTTGCCGAGATCGTGATGCAGCACATGTCCGACGTCGGCATGACGTTCGAGCCGGAAGTGTGTCACTACTCGGCGAAACTGGGGAATGCAAAACTGCTTCTCAGCGGGTTCGCACTCTCGGATGACGGTGAGCAGCTGGATCTGTTCGTGAGCCTGTACGCCGGCGCGGAGACGGTAACGCCTGTGCCGGATGCCGAAACCAAGGCGGCCGCTGAGCAGTGCCTCCGCTTTCTCGCGAAGTGTGCCAAGGGTGAACTCGCGGGGACAATGGATGAGTCGAACGACGCGTTTACGCTCGCCGTTGCGATCCAAAAGTCGTATCCCGATCTGGATCAGATCAGAATCTACGTTCTGACGGACAGACAGGCGAAGGCGAAGTTCTTCAAAGCGAGAGAAGTGAGCGGCAAGACGGTAAAACTGGAAGTGATGGATATCGAGCGCCTCTTCCGCCACTGGTCCGAGGGAAAGGCGAGGGACGAAATCGTCATCAACTTTGATGAAGTCTCTGGTGGCGCTCTTCCGTGCGTCTACGTTCCGGGAGAGATGACCGACTATGACTATGCCTTGACGGCTATACCTGGCGAGGCGCTGAGGTTCATTTACGAGAAGTACGGCGCTCGATTGCTCGAGGCAAACGTTCGATCGTTTCTAAGCGCGACAGGCAAAGTGAACAAGGGCATCCGGGATACCCTCCAGGGTGCGCCTGAGCGCTTCATGGCCTACAACAACGGCATTGTGATTGTTGCGGATGAAGCGAGCTTGGGAAAAACTGGAGATGGTGGTCCGGGGATCGTCTGGCTGAAAGGGATGCAGATTGTCAACGGAGGTCAGACGACCGCCTCGATCTACTTCACTAAAAAGAAAAGCCCAGAAGTCGACCTTAGCCATGTTCGTGTGCCAGCAAAGATCATAGTCCTTCGTTCACAAGACGCGGTGGCGGAGGAGGCACTTATCGCTGACGTGTCACGCTTCGCAAATACACAGAACTCCGTTAAACAGTCGGACCTCTCTGCGAACAAGCCTTTCCACGTTCAGCTTGAGACCCTCGCCCTGACTACGTATTGTCCCGACGGTGTCGGGCGATGGTTCTACGAACGGGCAGCGGGCAGCTACGCCACTCTGCTCGCCAGGGAGGGGACGACGCCGGCGAGACTCAAACACCTTCGCGAAGTGGTGATCCCGCCCTCGCGCAAGGTCACCAAAACCGATCTGGCAAAGTACCTGAACGCATGGGGACAACGGCCGGACTTGGTCAGTCTGGGCGCCCAGAAGAATTTTCAGCGTCTGATGGAGAATCTGTCGGACCGGGAAGGTGAATCTCCCTCAGCGCTTCCCGATGTGGCTGGCTATAAAGCCATGATCGCGAAGGCGATTCTCTTTAAGAAAGCGCATTCAGTTGTCCGTCCCATGTTCCCCGCATTTCAGGGGAACGTCGCCGCCTACGTAGTAGCGTTGGTAGCAAATCGCTTGGGCAATCGGATCGACTTTGACAAAATCTGGAAACGACAGGCGATATCTTCGGAGCTTGTTCACCAGATCCAGATCTGGGCCAAGGAGGTCGATGAAGTGCTTCACCGATCAGCCCATGGAAGAATGATATCCGAGTGGGCGAAAAAACCGGAATGTTGGGATGCGGTGCGCGACGCAACCTACTCGGAGCCCATCCAGAGCATTCCTGATTTGAACTGACAGCGACGTGCCGGCAGTCTCGAGTCAGTGCAGCCGGCAGTCAATGGTTCAGGCCGGTGAAGACTGTATTTGTCTGGATTCGGAGTGAGCCCAAGGGCATGATGCCTTGTCGAATCCCAACGATTCCAGCAGGGTGCTGGCGATTGCCCAGGCGAGGAGAGGTGGAACGGCATTCCCTACCTGACGGAACCGTTCGCCCATGTTTCCGTTGAACGTAAAGGCGTCCGGGAATGACTGGAGCCGTGCTGCTTCGCGAATGGAAATCGCACGTGCCTGGTTACCGTCGTAGTGAATGTGCGAGTAGGCGTCTTTCGACAGATGTGCGGGGACTGTCCAGGCGGGCTGGTCAGGCCGCAACTTCCGCCACTTGTCGATGAAGACATCCTCCGGGTAGGGTGGGACGAACCGCCGTTCGAGTGCCCGGTACTCTGGAGAACCCAGCATCGGCGCCTTTCCTTGCGTGGCAAGGTGCTCGAGCTCATTGTGAAAACGAGCTCTCGAGATCGCCAAGGCTGCAGGATAGCGGTCCCCGAAGTCCATCCTTCGGAAGGTTTCATAATCCCGAGGCGTCCTGCGTATGACATGATCCTTCAGAGCATGCGCAGCTGGAAGGCCGGGCCACGCGCGCATGATTCTCGCAAAGTGCGAGTGCGGCTCGCGCACATATTCCACAGTTTCTACATTGCGCCCCAGTCGTCGCGAGCCACTCACCAGATGGTTGGTTATCAGCGGCAGGTCGCCAATAGCCTCCGACACTGTAGTGGCGGTGATTTCCGCTCGGCCCGTCTCGACGGGCAGCTCCGAATGTCGGATGAACGGGAGGGGTGCCGTCCACTCTGAGCGGGGCCTGAGGTAGCCGGATGGCAGTGCCGCAACGTGTGTCGCTGGCGGCATGACGGGGAAGATATCCAGGTCGTCCCGGATCCCGATGAAGAACAGCCGCTCGCGAAACTGTGGTACTCCGTACCATACGGCGTTAAGTACTGCATATCCCACCTGGTATCCGCGTGCGGCCAGATCGGCTGCAGCGTCGTCGGCGATGTTTCTTCCTCCGACTGACAGCATGCCCGGCACGTTCTCCATCACGACAGCCAGCGGTCGCCACAGCTCCGCTGCGTCAAGGAAACGGACGTACAGGTCGTTGCGCGGATCGGCTTCGTGCCCGTCCTCGGTGAGGCTATCGAGCTTCGCCCGGCCAAGCCGCGAGAAGCCTTGGCAGGGCGGGCCTCCTATCAGGATGTCTGGCCTGCTGCGAGTAACGAGTCGGTCCAGATCCAGATCTTCAAGGTTGCCCTCGTCGCCAGAAAGCACAAGTGGTCGGCCGTGCGGTTGCAGCCGGCCGATGTTCTCGGAGTACGTTTCGGCTGCCGTCTCGTCAACGTCAACGGCTGCGAGAATGTCGCTGCCGGCGGCGTGAAAGCCGAGGCTGAAACCTCCGGCACCACAGAACAGGTCCACGACGCTGGGGCGTCCTTGACCGCGGGTCGTCACTAGTGAACAGTGGCACGCGACCGCTTCCGCGGCAAGAGGATCCTGATACTGGCTCCCCGACGTCGCCCATCGGTCAGAGCGTGAATCTCGCCCCCGTGCACCTTCACGATGCTCCGAGCGATCGTGAGGCCCATTCCTTGGCCACCTTCTTTGCCTGAGAAGAGTGGCTCGAACACACGCTCAGCCACGGCCTCGGGAATCCCTGGCCCGTTATCAGAAAAAATGATCTCGCACTTCTGTTCAAAACGGCGCGCGCTGATTCGAATCCTGGGTTGCCTGATTCCATGAAGCCAATCAAGAGAGTTCGTCGCGAGTATGTGGAGCAGCCGATGGAACGTCTCCGGCCTCATCTCGACCCGCACGACATCAGAGGCTCCGGATACGATTTCCATTTCCACGCCTGCCGAGCCCAACACGGGTTCCATCAGTTCCCTGAAGACCGTGAGCTCAGAGCTCACGTCCAGAGCACGTCGCCGATGATTGGCGCTGGCCTCCATCGGGCCAACCATTGCCAGACGGTCAGCCACAATATCGATTGTCTCCCCAAGTTGGGCTACGGCCGCAAGGGCCGTTCTCCTAGTGGAACGACCAGCTCCTTCCCGAATCCTGTCGCTCATCTGCCGGAGCTTATCTAGATGCGGCTGCAGGGACCGCGAGAGTCCGATCGCCGCCTGTCCAAGCGCAGCGAGATCTGAATAGCCCTCGAGGAATCGCTTGTGCAAAGCTTCCTGGCGTTCGAGTGATTCTCTCGCACGTACAGCCAGCTTCAACAGCTCATTGCGAGTGGATGGGTCGACCTTCGTTGCCAGCTTCTCCAAGGCGGCGGAGACGGAATCCTTGTCCCGCTCGTGAGTTCCGGGGCTCGACGTGATCTGAGTCGTCGGATGGCGCTTGGCCTGTCTTTCCGCCTCGAAGATTTGAAGCACAAAATACAGTAGACGCCGTAAATCTTCGTACGCCCGGTTGTGTAACAGACCCTCGCGATTGGTCTGATCTGCTAGATCGGGGTTCCCGTCTCTTGAAATCTCAACGAAGCCGACAACCTGGTTGTTGCTCAGGCGTGCTACTGGGTTGTTGACTCTCCGCTGGTCAAGCCTGAGCCAATCATCATGCGGTTCTCCGTACGGCCAGACGCGGAAGCCGTCACGGTAAACACTGATGCCGGACCATTCGCGAAGCCACGCTCGAACCTCCATTCGGGGACCGACCCGCGCTACCGCTTCTGTCTCCAGGTCGAATCCGAATATCCTGATCTTCACCGGACCGCATCTCAGGTCGCTGGTACCGTTCCACAGGTGCTCAACCGATCTCGTACCGTTCACATTGACTTCAACGGTCGCATTGCCGTCGAACAGGGCCTCGATCCGGTATGGGGCACGGTCGAGGACATCCGTACGCAGTTCTCCCGAATACTGCGGAAACTCGTCTGATTCGATACGGATCGTGAAATTGTCGCCGTCACGGAATGGTGATCGCAGACGCGAGAGCCTCGTCGACAGACGTCGGAACATTCGCTCGTTCCAGAGGGCACGAGGACGAGCAATGCGAAGAATCGTTCCGTGCTTTGGAATGACACTCGCCGGGCGCAGTTCCCACCGGCTCTTGACCTCTGACATCAGCAGCACATCATTGTCGAAAGCGTCCCAGTCGAATAAGGCGACGACCTCGTCTCGCTGCCCCTTACGTCTCGAAATCAGTTCGAGTTGCGCTCCGAGTTTGTCCGCAGCAAATCTGCCGACTCCCTTTTCGCCCAGCATGCGTCTCCCGCTGCGTGTGAATCGGGATGAGGGCTTTGCTTTGGAGGTGGCGGCCGGCTGCATCCAATGGCCAAGGAGAGTGTCGAGATCCATGCCGGAGCCGTCATCGCGGACAACGATCTCACCCTCAGGAGACGTGACTCCTTTGAACTCGACCACGACGGTCGACGCATCTGCGTCGTGCGCATTCTTGACCAGCTCGGTGACGGCCAGCACATCATCGCTTATGAGCTCAGAACCTATGAGCTTCAAGAGCCTGGCACGTGGCCGGAACTCAACAACGCCTGAACGGTACTCCTGATTCACAGACACCTATCTCCTCCTGAGCGCCTGAAGAAAAGTCCGGGCGATCTTTTCTGCGAGCAACGGAGGCACCGCATTTCCAAGTTGTGTCCACTGGTCTGAGGGCGAACCGCAGAAAGTGTAATCGTCACGAAACGACTGGAGGCGTGCGGCTTCTCGAATGGAAAGCGATCTAACCTGCCTGGGGTGCACGTACCCGTTTCCGTCCTTTGCCAGATGCGCAACGATTGTCTTTGAGGGGCGATCGCCGCGCAGTCTCGCGTACTTGTCGTCAAATACGTCTCGGCGATACCGCATCAAATCAGCACGCTGATGCCTTTCCAAGATATGGATACTGTCTTCGCCTGGCCGGAGCAGTGAGTACAGCTCCAAATCCCGTTCGTTGTGGTAACGCACGGTGTGGTTGTACAGGAGTCGCGAGTCACTCAGGATGCCGAACTTGGTCAGATATCGACGATAGCGAGATTCCGTGGTCGGCACGGCGCGGACGAGAGATTCGACCGCCCGGCCCTCTCCCGCTGCCCGCGGCGGCAGATCGAAGATTGCATCATCGAGCGTGACAGGCGGCAACGCGTCGACATCAAAGTCCTGCCGGTGATCCTGATACTCTTCGACGGGACGCGCCGGCAGCTCTCCGGTGGAGGCGACGAGGAAGTACCGAATGCGGTCCTGGGGAACCCCATGGGCTGAGGCATTCGTTTGCCAGATCGCGGTCTTGAATC
>JADMIO011485844.1_pt1 | contig 58822 bp, 54 predicted proteins | sample 8958161 | NCBI WGS metagenome assembly JADMIO01 (sample SAMN16585339, study PRJNA669376) | soil metagenome | isolation source: Crop rotation soil | place: USA: Cullars Rotation, Alabama | collected 2011
GCCGCGACTTCAAGTCACGTGAATTCCAAGCTTCGGATCCCACTGTGCTGGAAAGAGGCGGCCCTCCGGACCATTGCCGCCTCGGCCGCGCTGCGCGCCAAGCGGCAGCTGGTCGGCAGCGTGCTGCGGACGCTCGACGTCGACGTCGGCCGGCTCGGGCTCGTCCCCTCGACGCCGACGAGCCAGCGCACGGTCTACGACGCCGAGCACGGTGGGCGACTCCAGCTCCCCGGCAGGCTCGCGCGCGCGGAGGGCGAGCCGCCGTCCGACGACGTCGCGGTCAACGAGGCCTACGACGGCGCCGGCACGACGTACTCGTTCTACCGCGACGTCTACGAGCGCGACAGCATCGACGCTCGCGGCCTCGAGCTCGTCTCCTCGGTGCACTACGGGAGCCGCTACGAGAACGCGTTCTGGGACGGCGCGCAGATGGTCTACGGCGACGGCGGCGGGCAGCTGTTCAACCGGGGCGCGTTCACGCACGCGCTCGACGTGATCGGCCACGAGCTCACCCACGGCGTCACGCAGTACACCGCCGGGCTCGAGTACAGCAAGCAGTCGGGCGCGCTCAACGAGAGCTTCTCCGACGTCTTCGGCGTGCTCGTCAAGCAGTTCGCGGCGGGGGACGTGGCCGACGAGGACGAGTCCAAGTGGCTGATCGGCGCCGGCTCGCTGGTGCCGAAGTGGGGGCGGGCGCTGCGCTCGATGAAGGCGCCGGGCACCGCGTGGCAGGGCGACCAGCAGCCCGGCCACATGGATCAGTACGTCGACCTCCCCGACGACAACGATCCCAACAACGACAACGGCGGCGTCCACATCAACTCGGGCATCCCGAACCGCGCGTTCTACCTCGCCGCGACCACGCTCGGCGGCCACGCATGGGAAAGGGTGGGGCGGGTCTGGTACGTGACGCTCACGGACAGGCTGCAGCCGACGTCGGTGTTCGAGGACGCGGCGACCGCGACGGTCGAGGTCGCGCGTGGACTGTTCGGCGACGAGGTGGAGCGAGCGGTCACGGGCGCCTGGACCGAGGTGGGGGTCCTGTCGTCGTGAAGGTCTCGATCGTCCGGGGCGGCGGCGTGGCGGGAATCGCGACCCGCACGCAGCTCACCTCAGACGCGCTCCCGCGCGAGTCCGGCGAGCGGCTCCGTGAACTCGCCGCCGCCGTCGCGCCCGCGGACGACGCGGGCGGCCGCCGCCCGGACGAGCTGCTCTACAAGGTCCAGGTGAACGGCGTCACCGCGACCCACACCGAGTCGACGCTCCCGGAGCCGGTCCGCGCGCTGATCGAGTTCGTCGACGCCCGCCCGGAACGCCAGGACGCGTTAGTTAAAGGGGCCAGGCCCCTTTAGGTTTCGAGCGGGCGGTCGGGGTCGCGGCTCCAGAGCGACCAGGAGCCGGGGAACAGGCGGCCGGTGCCGAGGCCCGCGTGCTCGAGCGCGATCAGGTTGTGGCAGGCGGTGACGCCTGAGCCGCAGTAGGAGATGACCGGCTCGGCGCCGGTGATGCCGGCCTCGGCGAAGTTCGCTCGGAGCGCCTCCTTGTCCAGGAAGCGCCCGTCGGCATCGACGTTCTCCCGGCAGGGCACGCTGCGCGCGCCGGGGATGTGACCGAAGCGCGGGTCGAGGTCGTCGGCGGCGCCGTGGAAGCGGTCGCGCTGGCGGGCGTCGATCACGACGTGGGTGTTCGTGTCCGCGGCCTCGTCGATCGAGGCGAGCGCGTCCTTGGGCCAGTCGCGTGCGGTGAAGTGGGCGGGCGCGCGGTGTGGCGCCTCGGTCTCCAGCGGCCCGTCCCAGGTCTGGATCCCGCCGTCGAGGAGCGCGGCGTCGCGGCCGGTCGCCCGGAGCATCCAGACCAGGCGCGCGGCCATCACGCCGCCGGCGTCGTCATAGGCGATGACGGTGTCCTCGTCGCCGATGCCGACCTCGGCCATGGCGTTGGCGAAGTGCTCAGGCGTGGGGAGCGGATGGCGGCCGCCGACGGCCGGGTCGAGGTGGGCCGCGAGCGCCTCGCCGAGGTCGACGAACACCGCGCCGGGGATGTGGCCGCCGTCGTACGCGTCGCGCCCGACACGGCCGTCCAGGTAGGAGCGGACGTCGGCCACGACCGCGCCCTCGGGGATCTCTGACACGACGGGATCGATCACGCACGAGGACGCTAACAGGGGCCTGCCGGGGGGTTCCTCCCGGCGCCGGGGCGCGCGCGGGCGTCCTGACCGACCATGAAAGCCCTCCTCATCACCGCCCTGGCGACGGCGCTCCTGGTGTTCGCCACCTCCGCCAACGCCGCCACCACGAGCGTCCGCATCGGCAACCCGGTCGCGGCCGGCAAGCTCCTGACCGCGCTCCCGTCCGGCGCGGTCGAGATGCGTTTCGCCGGCACGCCGGCTCAGGTGTGGGCGAAGACCGGCGTCGCGCCTGGGTTCGTCAGCTTCGCCGCGCTCGGCCGCTGCCTGACCGGCCGCTCGCCGTCGCTCGTGACCGCCGACCCGTGCACGGGTTCGCGCAACCAGCAGTGGCGCACCGACGCCGACGGGTTCGTCTTCAACCGCGGCCTCGGGCTCGCGCTGGAGCTCAGCACCGCGGGCGTGCGGCTCGCGCCGTTCACGGGTCTGGCGAATCAGCGTTGGGTGCAGATTCCGGCCTGATCACGTAGCGGAACGCAGGGTCGACGTCGAGCTGCTCGTCGTCGTATTCGATGGGGGTGTGCAACAAACCGTTCCCCACGCGCACGATGTGTTGCGGACCCCCGGGGTTCTCGGGGTCGAAGAGCTCGTTCATGTGGCGGTGGAGAGAACCGCCGGGCGCGCTGATACGGTCGCGCGCCTCATGCCGCTCGTCGCGCGCTTCGACACGCCGGGCTCGCTGCGCGACGCGCCGCCCGGCTCGGCGTTCTACGACAACTGGCACCGACGGGTCGCGCGGCTGCTCAAGGACTTTACGCCGGCCAACGGCGGCGAGTTCGTCGATCCCAGCGTCGTTGCGCTGAAGCCGGTGGGGGAGCCGACCTACGCGTGGACCGGATTCCCGCGGCCGCACCTGGTCGTCAACCACCGCGACGACCGCGAGGCGGCGTTCAAGGCGGGCGAGGACCGGCTGGCGCAGCACGAGTACCTCGAATGGCATGTCACCCGCGACGCGCGCGGGCAGATCACGAAGGTCACGTTCACCACCGAGACGCCCGAGTACTGGGAGGCGCTCGCCGAGACCGAGCCGCAGATCCTCCTGGCGCGCTACCGCGAGCTGGTCTCGCCGCAGGTCCAGATGGCCGACCTGTTCGCCGGCGGGCGCTATGTGCGCGACAACGTCTGGAACCACGCCCGCGGGATCGTCCACTACGTCATGAAGATCAACGGGATCGCCCCGCTGGTCAACGCCGAGCAGGACTCGCCGATCCGCGGGCGGGTGGTCGACAACTACGACGCGCTTCCGTTGCGGTTCGCCAACGGGACGCCGCTCTATACCGCCGCCGACGCGCGCTTCTCGCTCGACATCGGGGTGCTGCAACGGCAGGGCCTGTCCCTGACCGTGCGCGAGCCGCTCGGCCTGTACATGATCGAGTGGGATGACACGGGGTTCATTCGGCCGGACGGTCGCCCGGTGGGTGACTATTGGCGGGTGGTGCGGGGGAAGGTGGGCGCTGCGCTGCGCCTGGAGTATGCGGTGCCTCCGTCGGAGGGCTTCGTGGTGAGCGACGTGCGGATCGGCGGGCGGCCGATCCGGTACGGCGGCCAGCTCGCCGAGCAGATCACGGTCATGGCGGGCGGCGTGGCGGGGCGGCGTTCTTGAGGCCGGAGGTCGAGGCGGTGCTGTCGCGCTTGGCGGCGATGACGCCCGTGCTGCCCGCCGGGATCGCGCCGAACGCGGTCGGCGCGGTGGGCGAGCCGGGGGAGCCGGTCTACGACGCCGCGTTCCTGGGCGACGTCCAGGGCAACGTGATCCCCGGCTTCAACAAGGACCACCAGCACTTCCTCTTTCTCAAGCTGCGCGATGCCGCGCGGGCGCGGCGGTGGCTGGCGCAGCTCGCGCCGAAGCTGACGACGATGGGGGAGGCTTTGGCGTTCAAGCGCGCCCACCGGACCGCGCGCCAGCAGACAGGTCGGCGCGAGCCGCCACTGAATTCGACCTGGATCAATGTCGCCTTCTCCTTCGAGGGGATCGCGGCGCTCGCGGGGCGGGCGGAGGCGGCGAAGTTCGGCGAGCAGAGCTTCAAGGACGGGCTGGTCGCTCGATCGGCGTACCTCGGTGACCCGCCGGGCGTGGCGCGGGCGTGGCCGGTCGCGGATGTGCTCGTGATCGTGGCCGCCGACGAGGTCGCGGACCTCGACGCCGCAGTGGCATCGTTGCGGCCGGACGGGTTGCGGGTCGTGTTCGAGCAGCGTGGCGACACGCTGCCGGGCGCGTTGCGCGGCCACGAGCACTTCGGCTTCAAGGACGGGATCTCGCAGCCAGGGGTTCGAGGCCGGGCGGGCACGGAGTTCATCACCCCGCGCTTCCTCGCCGCGGGCGACCCGCATGCGCGGCTGTTCGCCAAGCCCGGCCAGCCGCTGCTGTGGCCGGGACAGTTCCTGCTCGGCGAGCCACGCCAGGACACGCAGGACCTCTACGCGCCGGCGGCGGGCGCCTCGAACTTCCCGGCGTGGGCGCGGCGCGGGTCCTACCTCGTCGTGCGGCGCCTGCGGCAGGACGTCGAGGCGTTCTGGAGCTTCGTGGTCGACGACGCGGGCGGTGGCGACCCCATCGCGCACGCGGCGAAGCTCGTCGGGCGCTGGCCGAGCGGGGCGCCGCTCGCGCGCGGCGCCGACGACGCCGCGCTGGCCGGCGACGAGCTCACCAACAACCACTTCCTGTTCGAGGACGACACCCGCCCGTCGGTCCTGCGCCCGATCCCGGGCTACGCCGGCGATCGGTATCCGCCGGCCCGCGGCGACGTCCTCGGCCAGGTCTGCCCGCACTTCGCCCACATCCGCAAGGTCAACCCGCGCGACGCGGGCACGGACATGGGCACGCCGGCCGACACCCTCCTGCGCCTGATCCTGCGCCGCGGCATCCCGTTCGGCCCGCCGCTGATCGGCGGCGGCGACCCCACCGCCGAGCGCGGCCTGATGTTCCTCGCCTACGGCGCCACGATCGAGGACCAGTTCGAGTTCCTCACCCGCCGCTGGATCAACTCCGCCCTGCACCCGCGCTTCGGCGGCCGCGATCCCCTGATCGGCGCCGACCGCCCCTGGGTCACCCCAACCGGCGGCGGCTACTTCTTCGCCCCACCGATCAGCGCCGTCGCCACCGTCCTCTCAACCTAAAGCGGACCAGGTCCGCTTTATCTTCGCCGCACGGATCGGCGGCCCACAGCGGCTACCACTCTAAAGCGAATCTAAAAAGGGACAGGTCCTCTTTAGGTTTCAGGGTGCGGATCAGGGGGCTCACCGAGGTCGGGGAGGGGGCGATCGCGGATCTTGGGGGCATGCCTCCCCAGCATCTCGTCCACCTCGCCCAGGACCGTCGCCGATATGAGCAGCTCGTCGCGTCGCGGTTCAGCACGTTGTCGATCCAGGACGCCGAGGACGTCGTCTCCGAAGCGCTGATCGCCGTCGCCGACCGGATTCCCGAGGATGCCGGCCGCGCGTGGTTCGCGCGGGTCGTGATCAATCGCGCGGAGGACTTCCGCCGTGCTCGCGACGGTCGTCCTCGCAAGGGGCCGGGTCGCCGTCAGGTTCCCCTCGAGGCCGCGTTCGACCGGCCCGCCCCGGCGCCGGAGGACCCGCACGACCGCGAGCTCGCCCACGCCACCGTCCATCGCGCGCTGCGGCGCCTACCCGCCGAGCAGCGCGCGCTGCTCTCCCGCCGCCACCTCGGTGGCGCGACACGCGGGGAGATCGCCGGCACGCTCGGCCTTACGCTCTCGCAGTACGAGACACGCCACACCGCCGCCTGGTCCGCGCTGCGCCACCTCGTCGCCGCCGAGGAGCCGACGCCGCGCTGCCGCCCGGTGCGGCGCGGCCACGTCTCACCCGCCCACGCCGAGGTCCACCTCCTCGAGTGCCTCAACTGCCGGCTCGCCGCGTGACCTCCTCGGCGAGCGCCCGCAGCGGCGCGACCGCCTCCGAGCCATCGTCGTGCCAGGCGACCGTGTGGCGGGAATCGCCGTCCTCGACCGTCAGCTCGTAGCGAGGCAGGTCGGCACCGACCACCTCCGGCGGAGTCGTGGCGAGCAGCGAACGCACCGCCGGGTCGAGCCGGTCCACATCCACGTGGACCGGCTCGTGCTCGATGCCGGCGAAGCCGCCGCTCTGCCTGAGGGTGAGCCTAGGCAAACGGTCCCTTCGCGAGCGCGTCGATCTCGGCCATCAACTCGTCATTGTCGCCGGCGAACTCGGGCAGCTGCATCGTGCCGCAGCACGTCGAGCGGTCCTGGACCGCGTCCGGCGCGTCGGTGAAGGCGGCCTCCAGCTCGGCGGACTCGTCGCCGCCGTTCATGCTGATCGCCGTCGCGGAGACCACCTCGCGGAACGAGAACGCGTTCACGATGGCCTGCCGGTACCCGGCGGGCTTGCCGTCGGCGACGACGATCCCGAGCATCTTGTTGACGACGTTGGCGTACGTCGCGGCGGTGTCGGGCGCCGCGCGGACCCCTCGGATCAGCACCGACGCGAGGTAGGAGGCGACGTCGTGCAGCACCACCGCGTCGTCGCGGCGGTCCGGGTTGCGCTCCATCGCGAACAGGTCGGCGAGCACGTCGAACATGCCGCCCGTGAACACCTGCGAGATCGCGTGGACCTCGGTCCCGACCTCTGAGAGCTTGAGGTTGTTGTCGGCGTTGCGCAGCCCGTTCGGCCGCCCGAGCGCGAGCCCGAACTGCTCCGCCAGATCCGAGAGGAAGTTCTTGGCGTGCAGGTCGGCCTTGGTCTGAGCGATCAGCGCCTCGCACTGGTCGAGCTGGTTGAGCGTGAGGAAGATCGCCGTCAGGTCGCCGAAGGACTCGTGCAGGCCGCCGGTCTGCGGCGGGTTGCCGGCGAGCAGCCAGCCGGGCTTGAGCGCATCGAGGATCGCGTGACCCGTCTCGTGGGCGACGATATCCAGCGAGCGGCAGGTGAACACCTTCGCCGGCGGCGTCCCCGCATCGAAGAAGAAGAACTTCAGCGCCTTGTCGCTGCGCGAGTAGAACGCGTTCTGCGTCACCCCCGCCCGCGGGAACACGCTCAGCGCGGTCGCGTTGCCACCGGTGTTCCACTGCCACGGCAGCGTCACGCCGCCCATGCCGCGCTCGTACATCGTCAGCGTCATTCGCACGATCGCGAACGTGTGCACGGCGTCGAACGCCTCCGGCGAGGCCGTCGGATCGACGAGCAGGTCGCCGAACACGTTCGGGGTGACGATCGGCAGCCCGGCGATCGTGATCCGCGCGTCCTTCGGTCCGGCGAACACCCGCTTGGGCAGGAACGCCTTGCGCACGGCGATCTCGGCCACCGACGGGTCCTGCTTGTAGATGAACACCCGCGCGCCCGGCGTCGGGATGGGCGGGGGCGGGGCGGCGGCCCGCATCGGGCCGGCGAGCGCGGGGCCCTCGTCGACCATCGGCGGCGCGACATAGTGCTCGACAACCATCGAACGGAGACGCTCGCGGGCGTGGCGTTCCGCGAAGTCCTTAGTGGGGAGCGGTACCTCGGGCAACTGCATGTGGTCCTCCTTGAGCCTGGGTCGGGCGCTCAGTGATGGTCGCTCGGTGAGGGCCGCCGTTCGGTTGACCATTCGGGAAACCGCACTGCGACCCGACGCACCGAATTCGGCCCGGTCCGCACGCTGACATCGCGGCTCGATAGAACCCCTGGCCGTGATCGATCCGTCCGTCCAAGCACGCTTCCCCGCCTACGCGGCGGCGGTCGTCGTCGCGTCCGGGGTGCCGAACGGGCCGTCGGACGCTCACGGCGACGCGCTCCTGCAGGCCGCCGAAGCCTCGCTCCGCGCCCGTGGGCTCGGCAAAGCCGCCGACGACCCGCACATCGCCGCCTGGCGCGCCGCGTTCAGCGCGTTCGGGGCGAAGCCGTCGCGCTTCCCGTGCTCGGCCGAGGCGCTGGCGTCGCGCGTGCTCAAGGGCGGCGAGCTCCCGCGCGTGAACCGGCTCGTCGACATCTACAACGCGGTCAGCGTCACGCATCTCGTGCCGGTCGGGGGCGAGGACGCCGACCACGTCGCGGGGACGCCGCGGCTGGTGCTCGCCGACGGGAGCGAACCGTTCGACGGTCCGGATGGACCGCCGAAGCCGGGCGAGGTCGTCTGGCGCGACGACGAGGCCGTCACCTGCCGGCGCTGGAACTGGCGCCAGGGCCGCCGGACCGCGCTCACCGAGCGGACGACGCGCGCGCTGTTCATCCTCGACGCGCTCGCGCCCGCTTCGCCCGAGCCGGCCTTGGCCGACCTGATCGCCCACCTCGAAGCGGGCTGGCCGGCCTGCACGATCGAGAGGCTGGAGTGAAGTACCTGCTCGCGCTGTTGTTGGCGCTGCTCGCGCCCCCGCCCGCGCCGGACGCGCCGCTGCCGCGCTCGCCCGCCAAGCTCGCCGCCGCGCTCACCGACACCACGCACCGGCTCCGCGCGGCCGAGTGGGACGGGGGCGGCGCCGTGCCGGACGAGTACACGCTGCTCGCACTCCACCACCAGCGCATCCTCCGGCTGATGGCCGAGAAGCGCGCGCTCGGCGACGCGACGCTGGAAGCGCTGCCCCGCGACGTGCTCGGCGAGGCGCGCGACACCGTGGCCGCCCGCCGCGCGCTCGACGCGATCCCGCGCGGGAAGCCGCCGAAGGTCCGGGTCGCGCAAGCGGCGCCCGCGAGCACGTTGCGCGCCGCCTACGACGAGGGACAGCGGCGCTTCGGCGTGCACTGGTCGGTGCTCGCCGCGGTCAACTTCGTCGAGTCCGCGTTCGGCCGCGTGCGCAGCGCGAGCGAGGCGGGCGCGCGCGGGCCGATGCAGTTCCTTCCCGCGACGTGGCGCGAGTACGGGATGGGCGGCGACGTCGACGACCCGCGCGACGCGATCCTCGCCGCGGCGAACTACTTGCACCGCTCCGGCGCATCGGAGAGTCTCGACCGTGCGTTGTTCGCCTACAACCACTCGAATGAGTACGTCCGCGCCGTCAAGCGCTTCGCGGCGCGCATGCGTGCGGACGAGCGTGCCTTCCGCACCTACTACGCGTGGCAGGTGTACGTGCGCACGCCCGGCGGCGGGTCGCGCCGCATCACCGGCCCGTGACGATGCGCCTGGCGCCATGGGCGATCGGGCTCGGGCTGCCGCTCGCGCTCGTCATCCTGTTGCGCTCGGCGCCCACGCTCGACGCCCGCTGGGAGGTCGACCCCGTCCACTTCTGGATCGTGCTCGCTGCCGGCGTGGTCAATGCCGGGCTGGCGATCGCGATCAGCGAGGCAGGGCGCAGGAGGCGGGACGCGCGGCTGCTGCTGATCGGGCTCGCGTTCCTGGTCAGCGCCGGCTTCCTCGGGCTGCACGCGCTGGCGACTCCGAACGTCGTCGTCGACGGCGGCAGCGCGGCATTCGTGCTCGCGACGCCGGTCGGGCTCGTGCTGGCGGGCGCCTTCGCCGCCGCCTCGGCGGTGGAGTACGGGCTCCAGGCCTCGCTGCGGATCGTCGAGCTGGCGCGCTGGATGCTCGGCGGCGTGCTCGCGGTGCTGGCGGTCTGGGGCATCGTCTCGGTCGCCGGGCTCCCGCCGCTGCACCATCCCGTCACGCCCGACCAGGTCGAGGCGCCGCTGAGCGCGCTCGCCGCGGTCGGCGTGGTGCTCTACGGCTTCGCCAGCTGGTCCTACTTCCGCGTGTGGGCGCGCCGCCGCACCGGTCTCGCGTTCGCCGTCGCGTTCGCGTTCGGCCTGCTCGCGGAGGCGCTGATCGTCTCGGTGCTGTCGCTCCCGACGAGCTGGCGGCTGAGCTGGTGGGAGTGGCACGTGCTGATGACGATCAGCTTCTTCACGATCGCCGCGGCCGCGAACTCCGAGTGGTACGAGGAGCGCTTCAGCGGCCTATACCTGGACGAGACCCTCGCGGGCCGTCGCGAGGTGAGCGTCCTGTTCGCCGACCTGAGCGGCTTCACCCCTTTCAGCGAGGCCCGCGGGCCCGAGCAGGTGCACGCGATGCTCGTCACCTACTTCGGCGAGCTCGCGCCGATGATCGACCGCGAGTTCAAGGGCGAGGTCCAGGACTTCGTGGGCGACCAGATCTTCGCGATCTTCAACAAGCGCGGCGACCAGCCCGACCACGCGCTGCGCGCCGCCCGCGCGGCGCTCGAGCTGCAGCGCCGCGCCGAGGCGATCCGAGCGCACCACCCCGAATGGCCGCGCTTCCGCGCCGCCGTCAACACCGGTCCGGTGCTCGCGGGCGTGGTCGGCGACCGCGGCCACCGCATCCACGGCGTCTTCGGTGACACCGTCAATCTCGGCGCCCGCCTGGAGGGCAAGGCGCCGCCGGGCGGCGTCGTGATCGGCAGCGCCACCTACGCCGCGCTGGACGAAGCGGAGGTCACCGCGCTCGAGCCGATGCAGGTCAAGGGCAAGTCCCAGCCGATCCAGGCCTACGTCCTTCACGGTTTCTACACATGACGAACCCGGGGTGGAGAAGTTCCACCCCGAGGTGGATGTCAGCGGCGGTCCAGGTGCGGGAAAGTGACCCTACGATGACCCGCCAGTTCACATTTCCGACGGTGACCGAGGTCCCTCGTGGACCGGCGCCGAAGCGGCCGCCTCGTCAACGTTAAACCGGGGGGCGGAAGCCCCCGGTTCTAAAACCAAGGCAAGCGCCCGCTGTTGGCGGGCGCAGGCGGCTTGGGCTTAGGCTTCAGAGCTCCAAGCCCAGGCGCCAGGTGTTCGGGCTCGACTTCCAGCTGCTGCTCGTCGTCACCACTTGTAGCCCCACTTGTAGCCGTACTTGAAGCCATCCGCCGTTCCGTATTTGAAGCCCATCGTGATTCCCTCCGTCGTGTCCGTCTTCCTCTGACGCCGGGAAGCATCGCCGGGGCCGGCAACGGGGCGGTAACGCCGCGGTAATACGGCCTCACCGCCCCGGACCGCTCACGGTGTGGTGGTGGAGAGCGTGAACGTCAGCGTCCGGCTGTAGGTGCCGGTGCGCAGGGCATCGCCCGCGTCGATGTGCTGCTTGAAGCCGACGGTCACGACGTCGTTGGCCACCGGTGCACTCCAGCTCGACCTGCTGAACGACACCGAGAGCGCCGACGGCAATGAGAACGCCCCGTTGGTCAGGTGACCGGGGTCGCTCACCGCCAGCGCCGCGTCGCCCGCGGAGCTGATGACCGTCGCGGTCGTCGATGCCGTGTAGTCCTTCGCCACGCCGGGCGTGAACGCGCCGAACGACGCGGGTGCGCCGAGCGTCAAAGACAACGTGGCCGGGACCGTTCCGCCGACGTCGCCGTCGACCGCGGTCGCGTTCGGGCCCGCCATGTACGGCGTTCCGACGTCACCCGCGTTGCACGCGTACGGGTGGTAGAAGGCGCTCCCCTCGACGCACCGCCACATGCTCTGGTTGGTCATGCTCGGCGCGCCGGTGACCGCGCCGAACTGCGCCGGGCCGACCATGTAGGACGGCCCCGTGTCGCGGACCTTCGTGGCCTGCTCGAACGCGAACCCGTCCGCCAGCAGCTCGGCCTCGGCGTTCGGCGCGCCGATCAGCACGACGCCGATCGGGTCGCCGCCGGTGGAGCTGTCGCGCACGCCGTAGCCCGCGGGCACGGTGAGGACCGGGTAGCCCGCGCGGTCGGCCACGCCGACGAGCGCGTTGCCGCCGGGCACGAGAATCGCGGAGCTCGTCGCCAGGATCGCGTCGAGGACGGCCTTGCTCTCGGCCTTGCCCTTGGCCAGGTTCGTCGCGTAGGCGGCGTCGTCGCCGGCCGGGGCGGTGAGCCCGCTCTGACCGAACTTCAGACCCTCCGCCGCGTGTGCGGCGTTGTAGTCGACGACCGCCGGGAGCGACTTCAGGTCGCGGTGCAGCTCGTACGGGACGATGCTCGGCGCGGTTGTCGCCGCACCCGGCGTGACGGTCGTCGTGGTGGCGCCCGCCGCCCCGACGGCGCTCACCGCCGCCGGGTACGGCGCCGTGGTGTTGGCGATCACCGCGATCTTCTTGCCCGCCAGAGCGCCCGCCGACAGGCCCGACGTGTAGTCGCGGCCCGTCAGGGCGCTCAGCGACGCGGCGGTGTCGAACACGGTCTGCCCGATCGGTCCGGGCGCGTCCTGCGACGTGGCGACTCCGAGCACGCCGTCGTGGCTGACCACGCCAACGGTCGGCTTGAGCGCGACCACGCCCGCGTTGCCGGCGGGGGCGATCAGCTGCGCGCTGTCCGTCGAGGTCTCGAGGCCCACGGCCAGCGGCGCGAAGCCGGCGGAGACCGCCGCGGCGGAGCCGCCGGACGAGCCGCCCACGCTCTTGTTCGTGTCCGCCGGCAACAACACCTGGCCGCCGAGCGAGGAGTAGCCCTGCGGCATGTTGGCATCGACCACGCCGCCGAGCTCGGTCACGTTGGTGTCACCGAGGATCACCGCGCCGGCGGCGCGCAACCTGGCGACGAGCGCGGCGTCGGCGGCCGGCTTGTCGTCCTGCAGCGCGATCGAGCCGCCGCTCGTCGCCAGGCCGATGACGCCGATCGTGTCGTCGACGAGGACCGGGATGCCCTCGAGCGGCCCGCGGGCGCCGCCGGCGGCGCGGCGTGAGTCGCTGGCCGCGGCCTCCTCCAGCACCGACGGGTTGATCGCGCGGACGGCCTGGATCGCCGGGCCGTTCGCGTTCGCGAGCGCGATCCGCGTCAGCTCCGCCTTGACGAGCTGCTGCGAGGTCAGCGTCCCGGCCGTGAGCTTGGCCTGCAGCGCCTGGGCGGAGGTCGTCTCGAGCGGGAAGCCGAGGATCGTCTTCGTGCCGGAGAGCAGTGACATCACCGACGCGTAGTCCGGGTTGCAGTGACCGCGGCTCGCATAGGGCTCGGCGGGAACCGTGCGCGCGCAGCGATAGGACGCGGGGTTGACCTCGCCGACCGGCTTGCGCAGCTTCGTCGCCTGCTCGATGACGTAGCCGACGCCGATGAGGTCGCGCTCGCCGTACGGGCCGGCGAAGACGTCGACGCCGAGGTTGCGCCGCTGCGTCGTCGTGTAGCCCATCGGCACGACCAGCTCCGGGTAGCCCGCCTGTGGCGTGCTCGGGGCGGACCCGATGATCGCGATCACGGGGTTGACGGTGCCGTCCGGGCACGTCGTCGTGCCGTTCGCGACGCCCGCGGGCGTCGTCGAGTTGGTCGTGACGCCCGCGCCCGGGCAGTTCATCATGGCGTCGACCGCCGAGTGATAGGCGGCCTTGCGCAGGACGAGGTTGGTCTGGAACTGCGTCTGGTTCGTCAGGCCGAGCGAGGTCGGCGCCATCGGGTTGGTGATCGTCGAATCATCGGAGAGCGACTCGCCGGCGTGGGCGGAGTTGCCGTCCTTCGCGCCCTCCTGCGGGTTCGTGTTGTCGACCGCGACCTCATCCACGAGGTTCTTGACGGGCGCGCTCGGGCCGAGGCCCTTGTAGTACTCGTCGATCGTCGCGTGCTGCTCCCAGCCGCTGGGCAGCGGCGCGAGCGTGGCGACGGTGGTCGTCGGGTCCGGCACGAGGATCGCGCCCGCATCGGCGAGCGCCTTGACCGCGGCGGCGTTGGCCTGCTGCTGCGCGGTCGGCGTGCACGTCGGCTGCGGGGTGCACTCGGTGTTGTTGTAGCCGATGCGCTTGCCCTTGACGAAGTTCAGGTCGAGCGCCGAGGAGTAGTCCGGCAGCGTGAAGCCCGCGGCCGGCTTCGGGATGTCCGGGCCGAAGTAGTCCGGCCCCATCAGGTCCAGGTACTCCTGGTTGGCCGTGGGGTTCGAGCCCGGGACCTCGGCGATCGACTGCAGCGTGATCGCGGCGTCGGCGACGGTACGGACCATCGGGCCGGCAGTGTCCTGCGAGACGTCGATCGGCGCGATGCCATAGCCGGGAACGAGCCCGACCGTCGGTCGCAGGCCGACGAGCGACTGCGACGTCGACGGGCTGATGATCGACCCGCTGGTCTCGGTGCCGATGGTAAGCGCGGCGAGGCCCGCGTCACCCGCCGCGCCGGAGCCGGACGAGGACCCGCTCGGCCCCTGCGCGGCATCGTTGGCGTTGAGGACCTGCCCGGTCAGGTTGCTGAAGCCCGACGGTTGGCTCCCGAAGCTGTTCGCCCACTCGGAGAGGCCGAGCTTGCCGAGGATGATCACCCCGTGCGCCTTGAGCTCCTTCGCGACGCCGCTGTCGTTGGGCGGGAACGAGTTGCGCAGCGCCCAGTCGCCTGCCGACGTGTACATCGGAGTGGCATCGATGATGTCCTTGAGCAGGATCGGCAGGCCCATCGCCGGGCCGAGATTCTTCCCGTGCGCCCGCGCGTAATCCGAGTCCGCGGCCTGCTGGAGCGCCTCCGGGTTGATCTGCGTGACCGCGTTCAGCCCGGGACCGGCCTTGTTGATTGCGGCGATGCGGGCGAGATACGCGCGCACCAGCTGCACGGAGGTGACCTGGCCGCTCTGCAGCATCTGCTCGGCCTGGGCACCGGACAGGTTCTCGAGGTCGAGGATCGGATCGGCCTTGGCGGCCGGGGTACATGCGAGCAGCCCGGCGGTGGCCAGGCAGGCGGCGACGAAGCGACGCAAGAGCGTCTCCTTGGGCAGATGGACAGAGCGGGACCGGCGGTCCGGAACGCTATGTCCAGCTGTTCCCCGCCCGGAATGGACTTCCGGGCCAAGCGCCTACCGACCGGCGGTCGATCCCTTCATTTTCAACTCAGGAGAGCCGGCGACGCGCTCCTCGGTGCCGGCGAGCACGCCGCGCGCCCAGCGCTCGCTGAAGCCCGCGAGGATCGCGATGGCGATGAAGAAGTGGGTGCCGGCGGCGCCGTCCGGCACCTTGAGCGGAATGAAGCCGCTCTGCAGCAGCACGTAGACGACGGTGCCCGACAGCGCGCCGAGCAGCGGCCGCAGCGCACCGGCCGCGACGAGCGGGCCGCGGCCGGACTCGGCGTTGGCGAAGAGCGTGTGCAGGCGCAGGTTGCCCGATGTCATTCCGTACAGCACGCTCAGCAGCGCGCCCATGCCACCCGCGATCAGGCTCGTCAGGTACATGCCGGCCTCGTCGCGGAGGTCGGGAAGCATCGAGAGCCCGAGCGAGAGCAGGGCGCCGACGCCGGCAATCACCGTGAGACCGCCGATGACGCCGCCGAGGTAGCGCATCTGCGCTCGACGCTGGGCGGCGCGGCGGAAGTAGCCGTCGGCGCGGTCGAGCGCGGCGGTCAGATACTCGATCCGCGTGACCTCGCCCTCGACGTGGTTGGCGGCGTTGCGGTCGAGTTCCTTGAACAGGCCCGAGATCACGCCGTAGAGCATGCGCAGGCAGAGCGCGCGGTCGCGCCCGGCCTCGAAGGTCAGATCGACCTGGCGGTAGAGCGAGATCGCGCGGAACAGCAGTTCCTCGACGTCCTGCTCGAGGTGCACGTCGGGCGCGGCCGAGATCTCCAGCCGCTCGCGTCCACGGTCATTGACAAGGGCGACGGCCACGGCAAGCCAACTGCCGTAGTAGCGCTCGAGCACGTCGTTCTGGGTCTCGAACGCGCGCACGAGCATCGCCGTGCGCTCGGTCTGGGGTCCGCTCCCGACGCCGATGGCGTCCTCGAGCGAGACCGTGCGGCGGAAGCGTCTCTCCGATGTTGACTCCGTCAACGTCGCTTCAAACAGGTGCTGCATCTCGGGCCGAGCCTCCTCCTTTCACAAACCCGCTGCAATCACCCCACAGGACCAACCCGCTCACCCTCGATCCTCGACGTTCGGTCAGGTTCAGCGGTTGCCCGCGCGGACACGAGAGCGGACGATGGCGGCCGTCATGGACGTTTGTACGACGCGAGTGCGTGTCGGCGCCGTCGTGATCGGGGTGGGGCTGCTCCTGATGCTTCCTGCCTTGGCGCGCGCGGATACCGCCCCGGTCATCACCCAGGCTCCGGCGATCCTGGGCTCGCCGCAGGTCGGCGCCGTGTTGACGGCGAGTGCTCTATGGACCGGGGACCCGGAGCCGGTCGCGACCTGGGCGTGGCAGCGCTGCGCGAAGACCACCGGCAGCTGCACCGCGATCGCGGGCTCGGCGAAGGACCGGTACGTCGTCTCGGCGGAGGATCTCGGCGCCTACCTGCGGGTGCGGGTGAAGGTGACCAACTCGGCCGGGTCGGTGACCGCGCAGTCCAAGCCGACGTCGCTGATCCTCGGCGCTCCCGAGCCGACGCCCACACCGACCCCGTCGCCGACGCCGACCCCCACACCCACGCCGACCGCGACGCCGGTGCCGACCCCCGCGCCGGCGCCCGTCGCGACCCCCGCGCCGGTGGTGACCGCCGCGGCGCCGCTGCTCCCGCTCTCGTTCGACCCGTTCCCGGTCGTCCGCATCCGGGGTGAGCTGACCCCCACCGGCGCCCGTGTGACGCTGCTCAGCGTCCGCGCGCCGAGTGACGCGCGGGTCGACGTGGACTGCACCGGCAAGGACTGCCCAGCGCGCCACTACCGCTCCTCCGGGGGAGATCACCGGCTGCGCAAGTTCGAGCGCTCGCTGCGCGCGGGCACCCGCCTCCAGGTCCGCGTGACCAAGCCGGGCTACATCGGCAAGTACACCGAGTTCGTGATCCGCCGCCACGCCGAGCCGAAGCGCTCGGACCGCTGCTTGGCGCCCGGCGCGACCCGACCCGTCCAGTGCACGTGACCTCGCTCGCGCTCCGGGCCGCGTTGGTGGTGGCGTTCGTCGCCCCGTTCGCGATCGCGTCACGCCCCGACGCGGCGTCCCCGTCGGATGCCGACACCGGCCGCGTCCCGGCCCCCGCTGCAGTCCGCCCGTTGACGACGGTGGCTCCGCTGCCGGCCGCCGCGGGAGCCGACGCGCCCGCGAGCCGCCCCGCAGCGAAGCCACGCGCCGCGGCGAAACCGCGCCGCGTCCGTAAGCGCCAACACCCCAAGCCTCGCCACCGAGTGGTGGCCGTCGCCCCGCGCTCGGCACCGCGTGCGACCGCGGTGCAGACGCCGGTCGCACCGCCCATCACGCAGGCCCCGGCGCCGATCACGACGCCTGCTCCGCCGCCTCCGGCCAAGCCCGTGCCCGCGAAGCCGGCGCCCAAGCGTGAGCCGCAGTTCGACAGCTCCGGCGGCTTCGGATCGGACGGCTGAGGCGATGATCTGGAGACCGATCGGCGCGCTGGCCGCGATCGTCGCGCTCGGCGCGGTCGCGGGGCAGGTGGCCAGCGGCGGCCCCGACCCGGTGCGCTCGTTCCGTGTCGGCGGGGCGACGCTCGGCGTCAGCGGCGACTGGCGGCAGGTCGACGCGAACACGCTCACCGATGGACGGCAGCATCTGCGCGTGACGCTCGGCGCGCTCGAGCAGCCGTCGCGGACGAGCGCCCGTCTCGGTGGCTACCACGCGTGGGCCCACGGCACGAGCCGCATCCTGCCGACGACGCGAGGCGCCCTCACGGTCGATTGTCGTTGCCCGAACGCGGTCCGTTCGGTGTCGGTCCCCGGCGCCGCGATCCTCACGCCCGCTCCGGACCTTGCGCTGCGCCTGCGTGCGCCCAAGGTCTTCGCCGCGCTCGACGCGATCCGCACGCAGGAGCGCAACGACTGGACGCCCGCCTCGGCCGCGCGGCTGGCCGCGGCGCACCGCACCGCGCTCGCCGCCCTCGGCCCGCTCGCCACGCCCGCGCTGCGAGAGGCCCTCGACGACGCCGCCGGCGCCTACGACACGCTCACGCAGACGCCGACCGCGTCGCCCGCGGAGCTGACGGCGAGCGATCGAGCGCTCGACGCCGCGGTGGCCGCGCTCGCCCGCGAAGGCGCGCCGGGCGTGCAGCAGGCGACCGCGGCGCCCGCGAGCGGCGGCGTCTCGCTCACCACACTCGCGCTGATCCTCGCCACGGCGGTGCTGATCAGCGCCCTCGCTCCCGCAACGCTCCGCCGCCTGCGCCGCCCACGTCCGGCCGCCGCCGCGGAGGAGGGCGCCCCGGCGAAGGTCTGTCCGCGCCGCAAGCCGATCGTCCCGCCGCCCACCTACGGGCGCTGGAACGAGGCGCCGCGTGGGCCGGGCGCCGCCCAACAAGAGGACGGCGCCCCATCGATCACGGCGTCGTCGTCGACAGCGTGAACGTCAGCGTCTTGGAGTAGGTGCCGGTGCGCAGCGCGTCGCCGGCATCGATGTGCTGCTTGAACGCGATCATCACCGGATCGTTGGACGCCGGCGCGGTCCAGCTCGACCTGCTGAACGAGACCGAGAGCGGCGACGGCAGCGAGAACGCGCCGTTCGCCAGGTGACCCGGGTCGCTCACGGTCAGCGCGGCGTCACCCGCCGTCGAGACCACGTTGGCGCTGCTCGACGCCGTGTAGTCCTTTGTCACGCCCGGCGTGAACGCCCCGAACGACGCGGGCGCCCCCAGCGTCAGCGCGAGCGTGGCCGGCACGGAGCCGCCGACCGTCCCCGGCGCCGACGTCGCGAACGGCAGCTTCGGCGCGACGGACGGCTGCACGTGCCCGGACGCCTTGGCCTCGAACGCGTACGCCATCCCGAGCAGCTTCAGATCGTCGAACTCCTTGCCCTGCAGCTGCAGGTTGATCGGCTGTCCGTGGTCGTTGACCCCCGCCGGGAAGATCACGGTCGGCACGCCCGCGGCCGAGGCCTGCGGGTCGCGGCGGCCGAAGCTCGGCTGGATCGAGTCGTTGAGGTGGATGTCGCTCAACTGCCCGGGGAACACCACCGCGTCGACGCCCTGCGCGTCCATCCACGCCGCGAGCTGGGTCCGGTAGGTCGCCCGCGCGGCCTGGAAGCCCGTGACCTGCTCGGGTGTCATCGCCCCCGTGCCCGTGTACGGCGACGTGTTGCGGAACTGCGGCAGCCGGAGCGGGCTGCGGATGATCGACGGTACGTCCGTGTACGGGTTGTCGGGGTGGGCGAGGATCCACTGCCTCCAGCCCTCGAACCCCTTGTCGCCCGGCGTCGACGCGGGCCCGCTCGGCGGGTCCGTGATGGGCTTGACCGTCGCACCGGCCTCCACGAAGTGCGCGAACTGCGCCCGCATGGCGTCGCTCGTCCCGGTCGTCCCGAACGGGTCGTTGAATGCCGACGCGGGCACGCCGATGACCTTGCCCGCCAGCGCGTCGGCCTTCAACGCTGGCGTCCAGTCCGCGGGCCGGTGGCCGTTGGCCACGTCGTCGAGCGGGTCGGAGGGCGCGTCGATCGCGGTGGCGTTCAAGAGCAGCGCCAGGTCCGGGAGGGTCCGCGAGATGATCCCAGCGTAGTCCTGCACGTAGGTCAGTGGCATCACGCCGTCGGTCGATTGCATGCCGTCGGTGCCGCGCAGCGACACCAGCGAGGCCGCGCTCGAGGGTCCCCACAGCGAGTCGCCGGTCTGGGTGCCGAGAGCGGCCGCCGCGAAGCTCGATGCCACCGCGACCGCGGACCCGCCGGACGAGCCGATCGAGGACTTCGACGGATCGAACGCGTTCCACACCTGCCCGGACGCGCTCGGAGAGAAGTGGCCGTCGGTCGCGAACTCGGCGAGGTTGGCCTTGCCCATGATGATGGCGCCGGCCTCGCGCAGCTTCGCCACGATCCACGCGTCCTTCTTGGGCTGATAGCCCGCGAAGACCAGCGAGCCGCCTGTGGTCGGCATGTCCTTGGTGTCGAAGATGTCCTTGGCGAGGATCGGGATGCCGAGCAGCGGCCGCGTGTCGCCGGCGGCGCGGGCGTCGTCGGCCGCCTTCGCCTGCGCCATCGCGTCCGGCGCGACCGTGATCACCGAGTGCAGGCCGAGCGGCCCGCCGTCGTAGGCGGCGATCCGATCCAGATACGCCCGCATGATCTGCTGCGCGTTCGTGGCCCCTGAGGCCATGTCGGCCTTCAGCTGCGTGATCGACTTGCCCACCACGTCATACGGCGAGGTCGTGACCGCGCCCAGCGACGGGTCCTTGACCACCGGTCCGAGCGCCGGCGCCGCGGCTCCGCCACAGCCGGCCACGGTGAAGTTGGCGATCCGGCACGACGCACCCGCGGCCAGATCGCCCAACGCCGGCGCCGCGGCCAGCGCGGCCGCCTTCGCACCCACGGCGGCGACCTGCGAGCCGGCCGCCGGCGTCGCCCCGCCACCCGCCGGCGCGCGCGTCTCGCTCAGCCCGGTGACGACGAAGTGCACCAGCGAGCGCGTCTCGCCCGCCGGGATCGTCAACGTGTTCACGAAGCCCGGATGGTTGGACTCGTCGCCACCGGTCGGCAGCGCCACCGTGAACGGGTCGCGCAGGAAGTTGCCGACGCGGTCGACCGCGCCCGCGACGGTCGCGCTGGTGCCGTTGACCGTGGCCGAGCCGGCAGCCCCGCCGGGCGAGTAGAACGACGCCCAGCCGTCCGCCGCGGTCAGCGCGCCGTCACCGGAGGCGGTCGCTGCGATCGCGCTCTGGTTGGTGCCGGTGTTGTAGCCCACCTGCCCGCCGAAGGCGACCTCGATCGTCACCGGCGCGGCGGTCGTGTTGGTGAACGAGTCCAGGAACCGAGCCCACGAGTCGGTCGTGTTGAACAGCAGCGACCGCTTCACGGCGACGCCGCCGATCTCGACCGCCGCCTTGCTCGAGAACGCCGTCGCGCTGTCGGGCGTCAACCCGAACCCGCGCAGCAGGATCCCGTTCAGCCGCGGGCTGCCCGGCACCTTCATGCGGATGCCGCCGTAGCCCTGCAGCGAGTTGGTGCCGGTGTTGTGGATCGAGCCCGTGTCGACCCCGGGTACGAGCGCGTCGTTGACGTTCCAGGTGTCGCCGTTGGTGTTGGTGACCGTCGTCCAACCCCACGCAGGGGACGACGAGGCAGCGATCAGCGCTGCCACGGCGACGACCAGTCGCCGAGTACGTGCGTGCAAAGAACCCTCCGATTCCGACCTAAGACCCTTCGCGGCGCGACGCTATCGCCGCGATGGGCGCGCTCCCTTGTACCGCCGGTCGGAGCTGGATCGGACCCTCGGTCCTGGAGTGCTACTGCTCGAGCGTCTCGTGCGTGATCGAATCGCGCATGAACGCGAGCACCGTCTCCTGCTCGCTCGTGACATGCGCGTCCGGCGACGCCGCGACGATGCGGCCCTTGGCCGCGTTGCTCATCAGCCGCAGGTCGGGCCCGCCGTCCTCGGAGACGCGCGCCATCGCCCAGCGGCCGAAGGTCCGCTCGTGCGTGCCCTCGTCCAGAAGCGCGACGTCAGCGTGCCGCGGATCGCGGGCGATCGACTCGTAGAGCCCGCGGACCGTGGCCTCCTCGCCTTCGAGGACCTGGGCGAACGAGTCCTCGGTGATCACCAACGCTCCGGTCACGCCAAGCCGCCGGTTGTTGGTCCGCGCCGTCGTGAAGATCGCGCCCAACTGCTCGCTTCGATCGGGGTCGGCGATGCGGCTGTGGCTGCGATAGATCAGCCGGAACACAGGTGCTTGCGCGTTGCTCATGGAGTCGCTGATACCAGCGGGCGAGGGGTCGCGTCCAGAACCTCCACGATTGCTGATCCAAGCTGACGTGTTCGCACTCAGGTGCGCACGGCGGCCGCGGCGACGAGCATCCGACCGCGAGCGCGGTGAACAGCGCGACCATGTCGCCGACGCCCTGGAAGCCCCGAACCGGTCGAGCGCGACCTGCGCCGTCAGCCCGCCCGCCTCGATCTCACGCAAGAGCCGCTTGAAGTCCGAGACCTGATCGAGCGGCGGGACGATCGGTGTCCGCGCGAACGCCATCGTCTGCGAGCCGGTCGACAGCACCGCCGAGTCGGCCAGGAACGCCACTTCGACCTCCACGCCGTAGACCGCCGCCACCCGCTCGACCGTCTGCTCGGCGCGGAACGTCACTTCGTAGCTCCACGAGAGCAGGACCTCGGTCAGGCGCCGCAGGAGCGCAAACGCGTCGTTGACATCAGGCGACGATGTGGAGGTCGTGGCTGGTGTTGTTGAGCCGCCGCCCGCCGTCATCCGTGGCGACGACGATGTCCTCGACCATGTACGGCGGCTCGTGCGTCGTGATACCGACGCGGTGGATGAAGCGGTCGCCGTAGCCGGCGTCGGCGATCACCTTGCGCGCGGCACGGTCGATGTCCTCGCAGGGAACGCCGGGCCGGACGGCCTCGAAGCCCGCCTGCTGCGCGCGCCGGACGATCTCGAACACCTCGCGCTCCTCCTCGGTGGGCTCGCCCACCCGGACGGTGCGCGTGGTGTCGGACCCGTAGCCGTCCTTGAGCCCGCCGAAGTCCAGGACGACCATGTCGCCCTGCTGGATCGTCCGCTCGCCCGCCTCGTGGTGCGGGTTGGCGCCGTTCGGGCCCGAGCCGACGACGGTGAAGTCGACCTGCGAGTGCCCGTGGGCGCGCAGCGCCGCGGTCAGGTCGGCCGCGACCTCGTTCTCCGTCCTCCCGGCGAACTGGACCTGGACGATGTCGAGGAAGCTCTCATCCGCCGCGGCGCCCGTTCGGCCTCGGCGACGGCGCGCCGCATCCGCTCCGCGTAGTCGGCGGTGGTGAACTCGATCATCGCGCGCCGTGCTTCTCGAGGAAGAGCGCTCCGACAGCGCGAGATGCTCGATCTCCGACGGGTCGACGCTCTCGATGGGCGCGTGGATCAGGCACCGCGGCTCCTCGACGCCCAGGAGCATGATCTCGGCGTCCGGGTAGGCGTCGGCGAGCACGTTGCAGAGCGGGATCGAGCCCTCGGCGCTGCGGGCGCTCAAGGAGGCCAACGGTGGCTTCCCGTGCTCGATCAAGCTGACCCGCGAGGGCTCAGAGGAGCAGGGAACGGGTGGCCTCGAGGCGTTCGTCCCCGTGAGGTGCACGTCGATGTTGCCCTTGCAGTCGGCCGAGCCACGCCCGTACCAGCGGCCGTCGCGCTCGGTCAGCTCGAACACGGGGACGTCCCACGCGTCCTCGCCCAGCGGCGGCTGCACGTCGTAGTGGCAGTACAGGAGCACGGTGGGGGAGCCGTCCGGTCCGGGAGCGTGGCCGTGGACGCACTTGGAGCCGTCCGGGGGTGACCGACGTGCCGACGTCCTGCAGGCCTTCCGCCGCGAACGCCTTCGCCACCCAGTCGGCGGCCTTCTCGCATTCCTCGGGCGGGAACTGCTTGGGGTCGGCCACCGACTGGAACGAGACGAGCTCCGCCAGGTCGTCCCGTGCGCGGTCCATCAGGTCTCCGACCGCGGCGCGTAGTTCCTCAAGGGCACAGGTTCTCCATTTCGTCATGCGGGCACGGCCGACGAGGACGCCGACGCGGTCGTGGACGTGGGGGGAGGGACGGGAATCGTGTGCAGGCTCGACGCTGCGGCCGCGGCACGGTCGACGGCGCGCCCGTGGTCGCGCGCCCGCAGCCGGCGCAGCAGCACGACCAGCGCGATGCCACATGCGCACCAGATCGCCATCGTCAGCGAGGCGGCGCCCAGACCCGCGGCGAGGGCGTCCGCCTTGGACTCGCCGTCCTCGACGTGGCTGTTGATGACCGAGTTGAAGATCATCGCGATCGCCGCCACCGCGACCGAGCCGCCGATGTAGCGGGCCATGTTCGAGATGCCGGAGGCCTGGCCGACCTGGTCGGCGGACACGGCCGCCGTCGAGCCCGCCGAGGCCGGGCCGTTGGAGATGCCGAGGCCGACCGCGAGCGCGATCAGCGGTCCGACGAACGCCGCGTACGTCCACGAGGACTGCACCAGCGCGAGAATCCCGAACCCGATCGCGGAGATCAGGAAGCCGAGCGCGACCGCGCGGCCGCCGCCGATCTTCGCGGCCAGCGGGGTGATCAGCGGCGTGATGGCAATCATCCCCGCCGCCGCCGGCAGCGTCGCCAGGCCGGCCTGGAACGCGTTCAGGTCGAGCGCTGAGGGGTCCTGGAAGTACAGGCTCAGCACATACATCAGGCCGTTGATCGTCCCGGCGACGATCAGGATCGCCAGCGTCGCGCCGACCAGCACCTGGTTGCGCAGGAGGTGCAGGTCGACCAGCGGCGCCTTGGCGCGCTGCTCGACGCGGACGAACGCGAAGGCGGACACGATCGCCACGGCGAAGCAGCCCAGGGTCGCCACCGAGGTCCAGCCCCAGTCGACGCCCTTGCTGAGCGCGAGCACGACCGGCGCCAGCACGAGCGCGATCAGCACCGAGCCGAGGTAGTCGATCGAGCGCGAGCGGTTGGGGTCCGAGGACTCCTGGACGCGCGCGAGCGTGATCGGGATGCAGATCGCCGCGATCCCGGCGTCGATCCAGAACAGGCCCTGCCAGCCGGTGAGGTCGACGAGCACACCGCCGATCAGCGGCCCGAGCGCGCCGCCCGCCGCCGAGGCGGCACCCCAGATGGTGATCGCCCGCATCTGGCCCTTGCCGGACGAGGCGACCGACAGCAGGCTCATGCCGCAGGCGAGGATCGTCGCCCCGGACGCACCCTGGATCATGCGTCCGCCGACGACGCCGGCGGCGCCGGTCGAGAGTGCGATCAGCACACAGGAGGCGATGAACAGTCCCAGACCGGCGAGGAAGATCTTCCGGCGCCCGAGGACATCGCCGAGGGCGCCGGAGGTGACGATCACCGCGGCGCCGACGAGCGAGTAGCCCGTCACCGCCCACTGCAATTGCGCGACTGGCGCGTCGATGTCCTCGCTGATCGACGGCAGCAGGATCGTCACGGCCGACGTGTTCGCGTTGACCACCAGCGCGGAGACGCAGGCGGCGAAGAGGACCCCGCCGGGAGCGGGACGATCCGGACCGGGCATCAGCTCTTGATCGTGTCGTCGGTCTTGAGGTCGTCGACCGCGTCCTGGTACTGCTGCAGCTTGTCCGGGCAGTACGTCTCGAGGATCAGCGCCTCGCCCTGCAGGACGCGGCGGTCGACGATCACCGCGCGCCGGCCCACGTTGGCGCGGTTGGTGAACTGGTCGAGCAGGCGCGCCTTGCCGAGCGCGTTGGCCGGGTTCGCGCACACCGCGCCGCCGTCGGTGCCGAGCGCGCGGACGATCATGTCCTGGTCGGGCGCGGTCAGCCCCGCGGCCTCGTACTTCTGGATCAGGTTCTGCGCCAGGCGCTCGGATTGGCGGTTCTCCGGGCCGCCGTCGTAGGTGAAGATGATCCAGAACATCGTCCGGTGATCGCCCTTGGCCTCTTGCCCCTGCTTCGGGTTCTGCTGGATCGCGGTCATGACGTCACCTCCGCGTCCGCGGTCTTCCAGCTCGGCTTGCGGAACTCGAGGAACAACCAGGACGGGAGCAGGCCGAGCAGCACGGTGCCGCCGAGGATCAGCGCGACGTACGTGCCGGTGCTGCCGTTCTCGAACTGCGAGTGCGGGACGAACCCGATCAGGATCGCCGCCGACGAGGCGAGGAAACCGACGACGCACAGGACCGTCAGCATCGGCGCCTTGTAGCCGCGCTTGACGTCCGGCTGCGTGCGACGTGGTGATCGCGCCCTGGACGACGAGGATGTGGACGGGGATCTCGTGCTCGTTCATCGTCTGGAAGAACGGCGGCAGGTACCCCTCGCGGCGGGCGATCATCAGCAGGCCCTTCGATCACCACACCGGTGTAGACGCCATTGGTGGCGAGATCCGGATTGAAGACCTAGGCCAATGTGCTCGCCACAAACGCCCACAGCGTCGGGTAGCAGAAGATCGTCATCGCGAACTGGCACCAGACGGCCAGCAGGCCCCACGGGCCCGACAGGCCCTCGCTGACCCAGCGGAACACGCCGCCGCTCCAGCCGGATGCGAGCTCGGCGGCGACCAGCGCCTGGGGGAGGAGGAAGACGATGGCCGGAACGACGTAGAGGAACACGCACGCCAGGCCGTAGACGGCCATCGCCGGCGGGCTGCGCAGGCTCGCCACCGACGACGTGGTCATGAAGGCCAGCGTCAGCCACGTGATGTACGTGGGCTTGACGAGCGCCACCCTGGCCGGTGTGACCGCCGCTGGTGCCTTGTCCCGCCGGCACGTCCATCGATGCCATCTCGAACGACCTCCCTCGACGCCCTCGGTGAGCCGAACCGTTGCGCGGTGAGGCTGAGCCGCATCATCCGTATGAGGTGATTCGGGCCAATCAGGGCCTGTCAGCGTCTGAGTGGTGACGGTCACCCGAGCAGGCCGCGATCGATCCCGACGACGGCCTGCGGCGGCTCGACGAGATCCGGGCGATGCGGCATCGCTTCGGCGTCGCCGGGGTGCTCGGGCACACCGTCCTGACCGCTGGGCTGGCACTGATCTTGCAGCCCACGCTTCAGGCGCTCGGCATCGCCGCGGTCTTCGGCGCCCTCGTCGGGGCGCTGAAGCCGCTCGCGGGAAACGCGCAGACGATCGGCGTGCTGCTGCCGGTGGCGGCCGCGTCGGCGGTGAGCGGGCCGGCGTTCTGGATCCTCTTCCCGGGCGCGGTCAGCCTGATCGGGATGGCCGAGTTCGTCGGCTCCGACCGTCAGGCGAGGCTCGACGTCTTCATCGCGATCTCGGTCGGCATGCTCGTGGGAACGCCCTGGTGCTGAGATTTACAGCACATTCTGTACGTAAAGCCAGTTGACTGTCGGACATGGCGAAGCGCGAGGGGCACGAGGTGTTGCTGGGGCGCCGTGAGGAATGCGCTGCGCTGGACCGGTTGCTCGTCGACGTGCGCGAGGGACACAGCCGGGCGCTCGTGATCCGCGGCGACGCCGGCGTTGGCAAGTCCGTGCTGCTCGACCACGTCGCCCGGCAGGCGAAGGGGTTCCGCGTCGTCCGCGCCTCCGGGGTCGAATCCGAGATGGAGCTCGCGTTCGCGGGGCTGCACCAGTTCTGCGGGCCGCTGCTCGCCCACCGCGAGCGCCTGCCGGCGCCGCAGCGCGACGCGATCGCGACCGCGTTCGGCCTCAGCGCGGGCGGGGCGCCGGACCGCTTCTTCGTCGGTCTCGGAGTCCTCGGGCTCCTGTCGGACGCGGCCGTCAACGTTCCCGTCGTCTGCCTGGTGGACGACGCGCAGTGGCTGGACCGGGTATCGGCTCAGACGCTGGCGTTCGTCGCCCGCCGCCTCGTCGCCGAGTCGGTCGCGATGATCTTCGCCGTCCGCGACGAGAACGGCCACGACGAGCTCGAAGGCCTCCCGTCGCTCGTCGTGCGCGGCCTTCCCGATCATGACGCGCGCGCCCTGCTGGACTCGCAGCTGCACGGTCCGCTCGACGACGGCGTCCGCGACCGCGTCGTCGCCGAGGCGCGCGGCAACCCGCTGGCGCTGCTGGAGCTTCCGCGTGGGATGAGCGTCGAGGAGCTCGCGGGCGGCTACACGATGCCCGCCGAGCCGCTCACCGGCCGGATCGAGGAGAGCTTCGTGCGCCGGCTCGACGCCCTGCCGGAACAGACGCGGCGGCTCGTGCTGATCGCCGCGGCCGAGCCCGTCGGTGACCCGGCGCTGGTCATGCGCGCCGCGGAGCACCTGGACCTCGACCGCGGCGCGGTGGAGCCCGCCGACGCCGCCGGGCTGCTGAGCTTTGGCGCCCACGTGCGCTTCCGGCACCCGCTGGTGCGCTCCGCCGTCTATCGGGCCGCGTCGCACGAGGACCGCCGGCGCGCGCACCGCGCGCTCGGGGAGGCGACGGACCCGGATCTCGATCCGGACCGCCGAGCCTGGCACCGCGCGCAGGCGGCGACCGGCCCGGACGAGGAGGTCGCGGCCGAGCTCGAGCGTTCCGCCGGGCGCGCCCAGGCGCGCGGCGGGTTCGCCGCCGCCGCCGCGTTCCTGGAGCGCGCGGTCGAGCTCACCCCCGACCCGGCCGAGCGCGCTCAGCGCGCGCTCGTCGCCGCGCAGTTCAAGCACCAGGCGGGCGCGCCGGAGGCAGCGCTCGCACTGCTCGCAATGGCGCAGGCGGGCCCGCTCGACGAGCTCCAGCGCGCCCGCGTCGACCTCGTGCGCGGGCAGATCGCGTTCGCGGTCAGTCGCGGTACCGATCCCCCTCGGCTGCTGCTCAGCGCGGCGCGGCGGCTCGAGACGCTCGATGACCGGCTCGCTCGCGAGACCTACCGGGACGCGCTCAATGCGGCCTGGTATGCCCGGCGCCCTGGGGGCGACGCCGGACCGGTGGACGTCGCCCGCGCGGCCCAGGCGATGCCGCCGTCGTCGGACGGCGAGCTCTCGACCGACCTGCTGCTGCAGGGCTCGGCCCTGCTGGTCACCGACGGCCCGGCGGCGGCCGCTCCCGTTCTCCGGCGCGGGCTGACCGCGTTCCGCGACGCCACGATGCCGACCGACGAGCGGCTGCGCTGGATGTGGCTCGCGTGCCGCTCCGCACACAACATCTGGGACGCCGAGCTGTGGGACGCGCTCTCGGAGGAGTTCCTGCGGCTGGTGCACGACGCCGGCGCGTCGAGCCTCCTCGGCCATGCGGCCGCGATGCGCGCCGGTGTGCGCCTGTTCGCCGGCGAGCTGAACGCCGCGTGGTCGCTCGTGGGGGAGGAGGAGGCGATCCAGAAGGCGATGGGCATCTCGCGGCCGTCGTACCCGGGCGTGTCGGTGTCGGCCTGGCAGGGGCGCGAGGCCGAGGTGCGCGTCCGCATCGACAGCAACGCCGCCCGTGCGGCGCAGGTGGGCGAGGGACAGTGGCTGACGCTCGTGCACTGGGCGAGCTCGGTGCTCTACAACGGCCTCGGCCGCTACGAGGAGGCACTGCGCGAGGCCGAGCGCGCGGTGGAGTCCTCGCACGAGTACGGGATCGCCAGCTGGGCGCTGCCGGAGCTCGTCGAGGCGGCCGTGCGCTGCGGGCGGCCGGAGGCGGGGGAGTCCGCGCTCGTGCGGCTCTCGGAGATCACCCGGGCGGGTGAGGCCGACTTCGGCCTCGGGATGGAAGCGCTCTCACGCGCGCTGCTGGAGGAGGACGAAACGCTGTTCGAGGAGGCGGTCTCGCGGCTGGACCGCGGCCCGACCACGGCGTTCCTGGCCCGCGCGCACCTGCTCTACGGCGAGTGGCTGCGGCGCGAACGCCGGCGGCTGGACGCCCGTGCCCACCTCGGCGCCGCCCACGAGCTGTTCGCCTCGATGGGCGCGGCCGGGTTTGCCGACCGCGCGGAGCGCGAGCTGCGGGCGACCGGCGCGACCGCCCGCAAGCGGACGGTCGAGAGCCGGGACGAGCTCACTCCGCAGGAGCTCCAGATCGCCCGGCTCGCGCACGACGGGCTCTCCAACCCCGAGATCGCCGCCCGCCTGTTCATCAGCCCGCGCACCGTGGAGTACCACCTGCACAAGGTCTTCGCCAAGCTCGAGATCGGCGGGCGCACCGAGCTCTCGCGCGTCCTGTGATGGGGCGGCCTGACGGCCGCCCCATACGGCTCAGACGGCGATCTTGAACTGCCGGACGAGGCGCTCGAGGTCCTCGGCCGTGGTCGCGAGCTCGGAGGCGGAGGAGGAGATCTCCTGCGCCGACGCGCTCGTCTGCTCAGTCGACGCGGACACCTGCTCGGCGGAGGCCGAGGAGGACTGCGCGACGTCGGCGACCTGGACGATGTCGCCCTGCATCTGCTCGGCCTCGGCCGAGATCTGCTGCACGGACGAGGCGATCTCGACCACGCGCTGGGACATGTGCTCGACGGAGGCGCCGATCCGCTGGAAGGCGTCGCGGGCCTCGGCGACCGTGTTGACGCCCTGGTCGGTGAGCTTGCCGCTCTCGGCGACGACGGAGACGGCCTTGCCGGTCTCGCGCTGGATCTCCTCGATCAGCGTGGAGATCTCCGCGGCCGCGGCCTGGGAGCCCTCGGCCAGCTTGCGGACCTCTTCGGCGACGACGGCGAAGCCCTTGCCCTGCTCGCCGGCGCGGGCGGCCTCGATGGCGGCGTTGAGCGCGAGCAGGTTGGTCTGCTCGGCCAGGCCGGTGATCGTGTCGACGATGCCGCCGATCTTCTCGGAACGGGCCGACAGCTCCTGGATCGCGCTCGAGACCTCCTGGGAGGCGTCGGCGACCTGGCGCATGGCCTCGGAGGCCGAGTTGGCGGCGTCGACGCCGTGCTCGGCGACCGCGCGCGCCTCGTCGGCGGCCTTGGCGGTCTCCTCGGCGGTCTGGGCCGAGACGCTCGCCGCGCGGGCGGCCTCGGCGGCCGACGTGCGGGCGGACTCGACGATGCGGACCTGGGTCTCGGCGCCGCGGGCGACCTCGCCGACGGCGGACGCGATCTCCTCGATCGCGCGGGTCGTCTCGTCGGACGTCTGCGCCATCTGCTGCGACGCGGCGGACACGGTGCCGGCGGAGATCGAGACATGGCCGATCGTCTCGCCGAGCTTGGTGCGCATCGCGTTGTAGGACTCGACCGAGCGGCCGGCGTTGGACAGCATCGCGTTGAAGGTCTTGCTGAGGCGGCCGAGCTCGTCGTCCGCGTTGACCTCGACCGGGGTGGTGGAGGTGGTCACGGTCTGCGTCAGGTCGCCCTCGGCGCAGGACTCGAGGCCGGACGAGAGCGCCGCGAGGTCCTTCTTGTTGAGCGACTCGAGCCGCTGCTGCAGCTGATGCACCGGGCGGGTGACCGAGCGCGTCACGATCACGGCGAGCGCGAGCGCGACGAGCACGCTGAGCAGCGCGGCGATCAGGATCGAGCGCTTGGTGGCGCTGATCGCGTCGGAGGCCTTCTTGCCCTCGCCCGCGGAGTAGGCGATGACGCCCTTGGAGCTGGCCGCGACGCCCGCGCCGATCTGCTTCTGAAGCTTGAGGATCTGCTCGGTGTAGAGCGTGCGCGAGGTCGTGCGCTCCTCGACCTTGTCGACGGTCTCCTGGCGCGAGGCGTCGAGCGCCTTCTTGGACAGGCCGACCAGCGCCATGTATCCGTCGCGGAGCTGCTTGACGCCGTCGGCGGCCTTCACCGTCTCCGGGTCCGTCGCCTTGCTCAGGACGTCGATCATCCCGGCGAACGCCTTCTGATCCTGCGCGCTGAGCGCGTCGAACTGCTTGGCGACCTTGTCCTGGTTGGCCAGGTCACCGTCGTACACGTAGAGGTGCTGGGCCACGAGCTGGCCCTCTTCCGGCATGCGGGCGGCGATGCCGTCCACGGTGGCGGTGTACTGCGGGACGTCGACGGCGAGGCCGTGGACCTTGGTGTCGAGGTTGCCCGTCGACTTGAACGCGACGACCGAGACGACCAGCAGGCCCAGCGCGAGTGCGCCGAAGGCGATGCCGAGCCGGACGGCCAGACGCAGATTACGGAGCTTCTGCATGGGGTCCTTGGGTGAGGCGGGTACGGGAGACGAAGTGCTCCCTGGGTGATCGGCACGGAAGGTCCGCGGGTTGACCTTTGCCTTAGGAGTCACAATCTGCGTGCCCCGTTCGATGGTGGTCAGTACATGCGCGACACCGACGAAGCGCTTCTGCAGTCGGGCGATCTCGAGGACTTCGGGCGCTTCTACGACCGCTACGTCCGCTCGCTGCTGGCGTTCTTCCAGCGGCGCACCGGAAACCCCGAGGTCGCGGCGGACCTGACCGCGGAGACGTTCGCCGCGGCACTGGTCGCCCGCAAGCGCTACCACGTGCAAAGTGCGGGCGCGGCCGCCTGGCTGTTCACGATCGCCCACCACAAGCTGACCGACTACTTTCGCCGCGGACGTGCGGAAAACCGCATGCGCGAGCGCCTCGGAATGGAGCCGGTGGCGGTCGGTTCCGAGGACGCCGAGCTGATCCGCTGGCTCGGCGACGAGGTCGCCGTGCAGCTCATCGAGGGCCTGCCTCCGGAGCAGCGCGAGGCGGTCCGCGCGCACGTGCTCGAGGACCGCGACTACGCGGAGATCGCCCGCGCTGAGCGGGTCGCCGAGGCGACCGTGCGCAAGCGGTGAGCCGCGGCCTGCGTGTGCTGCGCGACCGAGCCGGAGGGAACCTATGAGCAGCGACTACATCCCCCGTTTGAGGGAGGAGCTCCTTCGCGCGGGCGCCCGCGGACGGACCCGCCGGCGCGTTTCGCTGCCGGTTCGCCCGGTGATCACCGTCGGCGCCGTGGTGGCGCTCGTCGCCGCGGTGCTGGTCCTGATGCCAGGACCATCGAACGACGAGCGGCCGGCGACGTCCACGGTCAGGCTCGGCTACCTCGTCGACCCGGCGAAGGCCGACATCGCGGCGGCGATGCTCCGCGCCCGTCTCGACGCTGCCGGCATCCGTCCGGCGCAGGTGACGCCGGGCCAGGGCGCGATCGACGTCGTCGTGCCCACGACGGCGCGCGCCATGATGCCGGCGCTGACCCAGCCAGGCTGGCTGGGGATCTACGACTTCGAGGGGAGCGTCATCGGCGGCGTGGACCCCGTGTCCTTCTCCAAGGCTCGCGCCCGCGTGGCGTCGTCCGGCGATGCGATCGCCGTGCGGTCGGAGACCGAGCCGAAGAAGTGGTTCGCGCTCTCGGGCCGCCCACCGATCGTGAACGACTACGTGGTCGGCGCCCGCGTCGCCGCCGACCCGTCGACCAGGGAGCCCGTCGTCTTGCTGTCGCTGGATCCTGAGGCACAGCGCGAGTTCGGCGTGCTCACCCGCAAGGTCGCCCGGCGCGGCGCCGACCAGGCCTTGGGCGGCGATCCACTGCAGACCAGCCAGCACCTCGCGATCGTCGTCGACGACCGCATCGTCTCGATGCCCTACGTGAACTGGCGGGAGAACCCGGATGGGATCGACGGTGCCGCGGGCGTGCAGCTCGCCGGCGGGCTGACGCCGACGTCGGCGAAGGTTCTCGCGGCCGTGCTGAGCGCCGGGCCGCTGCCAAGACTGACGGCTCGGTGATCACCTCACGGGCAGCGCGGCGCCGGCGTCCGTGCGACGGCGGATGACGGTCAGCAGCGCGTCGGCGACCTCGGGGTCGAAGTGCGAGCCGCGCAGCCGCTCGATCTCCGCGCACGCCTGCTCGACGCTCCACGCAGGCTTGTACGGGCGCTCGTGGGTGAGGGCGTCGAAGACGTCGCAGACGGCGGCGATCCTTCCTTCGAGCGGGATCTGCTCGCCGGCGAGGCCGTGCGGGTAGCCGGTGCCGTCCCAGCGCTCGTGGTGGGTGTCGACGATGATCTCGGCGACCTGGAGCACCGGTGAGGGAGAGCCTTCGAGCAGCAGCGCGCCCTCGACGACGTGGCGGCGCATGGTCTTCATCTCGTTCGCGGTGAGGCTGCCGGGCTTACGCAGGATGTCGTCGGGCACGCCGATCTTGCCGACGTCGTGCAGGACGGCGGCGTAGCGGATCGTCTCGGCGCGCGTCGCGGGCAGGCCCAGCTCGAGCGCGACCTCGCCGCACATCCGGCTCATGCGGTCGATGTGCTCGCCGGTGTCGTCGTCGTGCAGCTCCGCCGCGCGCGCCAGCCGCAGGACGACCTCGAGCTGGGTCGCGGCGAGATCCTTCGTGCGGTCGTGGACCGCCGCTTCCAGCTCGGCGCTGTAGCGCGTGACCCGGGCACGGGCGGCCCGCTCCGATACCGCGCGGGCGAGCAGCGAGACGGCCAGCGCGAACGCGAGCGTGACGAGTGGCACCGCGACGGTCACGACGATGTCGCCGTTGAACGCGAGCTGCGCGGCGACCGCGTACAGCGCTCCCGCCAGCACCGCCACCAGGCTGCCGCGGAGCGGCCCCAGTGCCTGGATGCTGAGCGGGGCGAGGAGACCGAGGGCGACCGCGATCACGAACGCCGCCCAGTCGGGGATCTCCTGGAGCGGGTCGCCGTGGAGCGCGGTCCAGATCGCGTTCGCCTGGATCTCGGCGCCGGGCATCTGGCGCTCGCCGGGCGCGGAGGTGGGGTGGACGTCCTGCAGCGCCGGCGCGGTCGCGCCCACGACGACGATCTTGCCGCGCAGCTTCGCCTCGTCGACGTGCTTGTTCAGGACGTCCGCGAACGAGTACGTCGGGATCGTGCCGGTCGGGCCGCGGAAGTCGATCAGCGCGGTGTCGGCCGTCATCGGCGCGCCGAAGAGCGCGGGGACGGTCTTCAGGTGGGTGTCCTCGCGCGCGTAGCGGCGGATCGAGCCGCCGGGATCGGTCGGGAACGTGCTCGCCGCGGCCTTCGCGCCCGCGTCGGCGAGGTTGTCGTCGCCGCCGAGGACGCGGGTGCGGCCGTTGTCGTCGACCTCGCCGGTCGCCAGGATCACGTCCTTGGCCCGGTCCACGGCGTCGTAGAGCGCGAGGTCGTCGTCCGGGTCCTCCGACGGCTCGGTGAACTGGACGTCGTAGACGATCCGGCGCACGCCCGCCTGGCGGAGCCGGTCGATCATCCGCGCGTGCAGCGTGCGCGGAAACGGCCACTGCTCGTCGAGCTCTGAGAACGAGCGCTCGTCGATCCCAACGACCGCGATCCCGGACACCGGCTGCGTGCCGCGGATCCCGAAGCGGGCGTCGAGCGTCGTCAGCTCCGCCCGGTCGAGCGCGGGCGTCAGCGCGGCCACGAGGACGACGAGCGCGACCAGCGCGACGGTGACCTTGGCCAGCCGGACCATCTACGGACGCGGTGAGAACAGTCGCTGGCCGGCGTGGAGGAGCTTCGAGAGGCCGCCGCGGCGGGGCCACACCGACACTGCGCCCTTCCGCACGTAGATCGTGGTGCCCGCGCAGGTGTCCTCGGTCCGCCACTCGGTGCCACGAACGGTCGCGACGCTGCCGTTGCCGCGCGTGCGGAACGAGCCGCCGCTGTCCTTGCCCCACAGCGAGCGCTTCTTCTTCTTCTTCGGCTTGGCGGAGATGCTCGCCCGCTCCGAGGCGCTGCAGTCGAGCGGGCCGGCGAGCGCCAGCTCGGTCATGCCCGTGGACGTCTGTGTCACGGTGAACTTGCCGCCGTTGAAGGTCCCGGTCTGCGGCGCCCCGTCCACCTGCGATGCCACACGGACCTTGCCGTCGGTGGTGTCGAGCAGGACGCCGAGCGGGAGCGTCACTGAGCCTTCCAGCGCGGTGTAGGTGCTCTCCGGCGGGACGCGATAGCTGACCTCGCCGCTGACGACCTCCACTTCGACGCTCTTGCCCTCGACCGGGCCCGGCGCGGAAGCGGGGGTCACGGTGGGGGTGGGGGTGGGGCTCGCGGTCGGGACCGGGGTGGCGGTGGCGATCGGCTCCGGCACGCTGATCGTCAGCGGGCGCGACGACGTGCTGCCCGCCGCGTTCGTGGCCGTGATGCGGACGAGGTGGTCGCCGGGTCCGAGGTCCTCCGGGAGCCGCAATCGGACGGTGGCGGTGACATCGATCTGCGCGCGCGAGATCTCGTTCCAGCTCCCGTCCGCCTGGCGCAGCTCGGCCTTGACCGTGGTCGTGAGGCCGTTCGGGTCGACGCGGGCGGAGACGGCTGCGTCGTCCTGCGCGATGTCGGCGATCGCGGGCGGGACCGTGATCTTGACGAGGTACGGGTCGCGGTCCAATGCGACCCACAGGCGGCCGTCGGGGCCGGCGGCGAGCGCGAGTGGCGTCGCGTCGATCGGGACCGTCGTCGGCTCCTCGCCGGCGGCGATCCGCACGACGCCGTGTTGAGTCGCCGCCCACATCGCGCCGTCAGGCCCGGCGGCGAGCGCGGATGTCGGCGAGCCGATGTCGTAGGTGGTGGTCTCGTCCAGCCGGCGGACCGAGTTCCCCTGCGCGTACCACAGGTCGGTCGAGTCGGCCGCCAGCGCGGTGAGCGCGGCTCCTCCGATCGCGCGGTAGCTGAGCATGCCGGACGGGGTGATGCGCCCGAGCCGGTCGGCCTCCATGAACCACAGAGCGCCGTCCGGGCCGCTGATCGGCTGGCGCGGCTCGGTCTGGCCCTGCAATGTGCGGGTCATCTCGTTGCGGGGATCGGGCGTGAAGCGGGTGATCGCGTCGGGCTGGGCGGGTCCGGCGTCGACCGTCATCCACAACGCGCCGTCCGGCCCGTCGGCCAGCGCCGTCGGCCGCCCGTATACGAGCGAGAATCCCGTGAACGGCGAGAGGACAGTGAGCCGCCCGAACGAGCTCGGCGCTCCCGACGTGACGAACCACAGTGCACCGCCGTGGCTGACGAGGTGCGACGGGTGCCGGTTGACCGGGAAGCCGCCGATCCCACCGACGCCCTGCTGCGTGACCTCACCCGCCGTCGTGATCCGCGCGACGCGACCGGGATTGGCCTCGACCGACGCCCACATCGCGCCGTCGGGACCCGCGACGATCGCGTCCGGCGGGTCGGTGAGCCCGGGGACCGGTTCGACCCGCTGCTGCGCGCCCGCGGTCGCCGGAAACAGGCACGCCGATGAAACGAGAATTGCGGTGATGCGGGTCCGCCCGGTCACACGCTTTTCCGGCGCGACTCGAAACAGCGAACATCCCTGCGTCCATAGGCCTTTCAACGGACGGTCACCGTATCCGAACCCCTCTGAAGGCTGGGGTGCTCTGGCCGAATGTCGGGTCTACGAACTCCGCTCTCGGAGCGTCCGCAGCAGGCCGTCGACGATCCGTTCCGGCGGTGGCGTGGTGTCGATGATCAGGTCCGCGGAGCGTCGCAGCAGCGGCTCGATCTGCGCGAGATCGTCGAGCACCTGCGCGAGCTCCGCGTCGCTGCTGCCATACGGGTTGTTCCTGCGCGTCCGCAGCCGCTCGATCAGCGTCGCTCGCGGGGCGGTGAGCAGCACCCGGTAGTCGAACGGCAGCGTCGCCTGCTCCTCCGAGCAACCGGCGAAGAACAGCAGGTCGGTCTCGGTGTCGTTGGCGAGCAGCTCTGCGACGGCGTCGGCACGCCACCCCCAGCGTCCGTCGTCGCGCGGCTCGCTGAACCCGTGGTCGTCGGCGTCATACGCGGCGTACCCGCGGCTCCGCAACTCCGCGATCAGCGAGCTCTTGCCCGCCCCCGACATCCCGGTGATGAGTACCCGCACGCCTCACGGGAGTGTCCCATCAAGGCGTCGGGGTCGGCTGCGCTCCCACGCTCTTGAGCTTCTCGAGCCGTTGCGTCACCTGGTCCTTGACCGACGAGAGCTTGCCCTTGAGCCCGTCGATCGCGGCCTGCGCGTTGCTCTGCGCATTCTGCCCGGCCTGCTGGAGCTGGTCGCTGGCGTTGTTGACGTCCTGCGTGATCTGGTCGAGCTGGGTGGACAGGTCATTCGCCGCCGCGTTGGCGTCCTTGGCCTGCTGCTGCGCCTGCGCCGTCTGATCCTTCTGGTCGCTCAGGTCGGAGTTCAGATTCACCGCCCAGACCGCGAGGCCCGCGGCCACCAAGAGCAGGACCGCGCATCCCGCGATCCAACCCCAGGGACGTTTGTGCGAGCGGGCGGGCTCTGGCGGCGGGCCTCCGAAGCGCGCTGACGGTTGCATGTCCGTGGGCGGCGAGTACTGCTGCTCGACTCGACCGCCGTTTTGAGGGTCGGAAGGCTGGCTCATGTCGGCGAGCCTAATCCCGCGATTCTGCGGGTCACCCGTGCGTGCCGGTGTCCCGTGCGGGTGCCGGCACCCGGGTCAGCGGACGCGGACGGTGACCCGGAACGTCTTGGACGACTTCTTCCGCCCGGGGCCGAAGTACTCGAGCCGCAGGGTGGTTTTTCCGGTGGCTTTGCCTGTGTAGCGGAACACCCGCGTGTGGCCGCCGCCGACACACTCCGGCTCACCTTGCTTCGGGGGCGGGCAATCCGGGTCCTTCGTGGTCGACTTGCCTGTGGTGAGCACCTTGGCGTCGGGCTTGGTCGTCGTCCTCCAGCTGTACCCGCAGCTCCCGCACTCGGCAAGGTCGACGTGGAGTTGCTGGCTCTTGGCGATCGTGACCGTCTTGCCGTTGTCGGCGCTCGTGATCGTCTTGATCGCGGGTGAGGTGGGCGCGAGGCTGAGCGCGACGAGGAACGCGGCGAACATGGAGCGACTCTACAGCTGGAGCGCAATCTCGATGCGCTTGTTTGCGCGGCCCTTCGATTTCGTCTTCGTGACGATGATGCGGCCGATCTCCTTGGTGGTCGCGACGTGGGTGCCGCTGCAGGCCTGCCGGTCGAGCGAGTGGATCTGCACCGTCCGGACCGGGTCCTCGTCGGGTGGGATCGCGCGTCCTCTGTAGATGCCCGGGTCTTCGTCGGCGTCTTTGCGTGGCAGGAAGACGGTCGTGATCGGCAGGTCGCTTTGGACGTACTCGTTCACCCTTTGTTCGATGAGCTCGCCGAGCGAGTTGGACATCGACTCGAGCTGGAGGTCGACCCGCCCCGTCCCGGGACGGATCTGCGCGCCCGTGACCCGCGCCCCGTAGTCGAGCCACGCGACCGTGTTGACCAGGTGGAGCGCCATGTGGGTGCGCATGAGGAGATGCCGCCGCTCCCAGTCGAGGGTGCCGGTGACGTGGGTGCGTGGGGGAGGGGGCGGGGCGTCGAGGACATGCCACACCGTCCCATCGTCGTCCTTGAAGACGTTCGTGACGTGGGCGTTATTGAGCGTGCCGTTGTCGGGCGGCTGGCCTCCGCCTCCCGGGTAGAACGCGGTTCTGTCGAGCGCGACCGCGTCTTGTGTGGCTGCGATGACCGTCGCTTCGAAGGTGCTTTGGTAGGCGTTCTGGAGGTAGAGGAGGTCGGTCGTCATTCCGTCAGTGCGGCGGACCGCTCCCAGAGCGCGGTCGCGAGCGCGTCGTCCTGCGCTTGCGCGCTCGGCTTCGCCGGCTTGAGCTTGTCGAAGTACTGACCCTTGGCGTCGATTGCGTCGAGTGCGAGGTGGACGAGCGGAGCCGCCCCCTGTTGTGGCGAGCCGAAGAACGGTCCCACGATCGTGATCGAGATCCGCGACAGCGTCCCGTCGTTCTTCCCGAACCCCGTCCGGATCACCCCGGGGTGGAAGCAGTTCGCGGTCAGCTCCGGATGCCGTCGCTGCAACTCGCGGGTGAAGAGGATGTTGCACAGCTTGCTGTTCCCGTACGCCCGCCACGGCCGGAATTTGGCGTGCTCGAACATCAGGTCATCGAGGTCCAGGTCCCCGCGCTGATGCGCGTCGGAGGACGTCGTGACCACCCGCGCGTTCGCTGCGATGAGGTTGTCGATCAGCAGGTTCGTGAGCAGGAACGGTGCGAGGTGGTTGAGCGCGATTGTCTGCTCATAGCCGTCGTGGGTGAGGTGCTTGGAGTCGAACTTCGCGCCGGCGTTGTTGGCGAGCACGTCGATCCGCGGATACGCGGTCTCGAGCTCGTGGGCGAGCCTGCGCACCTCGTCCATCTGCGCGAGGTCGGCGGTGTGACCGTTGATCGTCGCTGTCTCTGGCGCTTTCCGTCGTGCCTCGTCGACGACCTGCTGGACGCGGTTCGGGTCACGACCCACCAGCGCCAGGTCCGCGCCCCGCTCAGCCAGCGCAACCGCCGCGGCCTGCCCAATCCCGCGAGTCGCCCCGGTCAACACCACCATCGGCACCTCTCGCAAGCTACCGGGTCCTCGGCCTCGCTAGACTGCGCGCCTCCCCGCCGGAGTAGCTCAGTCGGTTAGAGCAGCGGAATCATAATCCGCGTGTCGGGGGTTCGAGTCCCTCCTCCGGCATCCTCGCAGTTCGCCCTTTTCTTGGCTCTAGCAGGGCTTTCGCCAAGATCCTCGGGCCTCGTGTTCGCCTCAGCGAACCGCAGCAAACCCGTCCGTTTCTGACAGTTCTGTCCCCCGCCTGTCCCCTGGGGCCAGTTACCGCGGGCTGGCGCTAGAGGGGTCATGGCGAACTGGCGCAAGACCCGAACACCGGCGATCTACGTCGCCCATTCCAAGTCGTGCCCGGCGTACTCGAACGCCGCCGCACGGTGCCGCTGCAATCCGTCCTGGCGAGGCCGGGCTTGGGACCCCGTCGCGCACAAGGCGATCTGGCAGAAGTCGACGAAGCACCGCAGCGAGGTGTTGGCGTGGCTCGCCGCGATGGGCAAGGGCGCTGACCACCTGGCCGAGCTCGCGAAGGTCGGCCCGACCTTCGAGGCGCTCGGCGAGCAATGGCTCGACGGCGTCGAGCGCGGTCACATCGGCCGGCGCCGCGGTCGCGGTAAGGCGTACTCCGACATGACGATCGAAGGCATGCGCCGCTCCTGGCGCTATCGGTTGCTGCCCGAGTTCGGTCCGCGGATCGCGGAGGAAATCAGCGAGATCGATTGGCAGCGTTGGATCGATTCGCTCGCGCGCGGCGGCCTGTCCCGCTCGACGATCGCGAAGCACGTCTCGGTCGCATCAGGCATCTACGCCTGGGCGTCGGCGCCGTCACGTCGTCTGGTCCCGCGAAACCCGCTCCGACTCGTCGAGCTGCCGCCAAACGACGAGAAGCCCCGTCTCCGCGTCGCCCTGGCACCCGAGGCCGCGGCGTTGCTTGCTGCCCTCGAACCCGAGGACCGTCTGCCGTACGCGATCGCCTTCTACGCGGGCCTGCGCCGCTCCGAGATCTACCGCCTCGAGTGGGACGACGTCCTCGATGGCGACCACATTGCAACCCGCGTTCTCGTCCGTCGCTCCAAGAGCGAGGCCGGCACTCAGCGCCGCCCACCGATCGCCGACAACCTCCGCGTCGTCCTCGCCGACGCCTGGGAGCGCCGCGGCTGCCCGCAGACCGGCAAGGTCGTCGATCGCTCCGTGATGTCGGGCAAGATCGCCGCGAGGGTCACGGCCGCCTGGGACGCCGCCGGCCTCAATCGGATCACGCTCCACGAGTGCCGCCATACCTACGCCTCGCTGCTGATGGCGGCGGGCTACACGATCAAGGAGCTGATGGAGTTCATGGGCCACGCCGACCTCCAGATGGTCAACCGCTACGTCAAGCTCCTCCCACAGCCCGGCGAAGACGATGCCGCAGACCGCCTCAACGCCTACCTGCGTCGCGCGGCCGAGGGTTGACGTCGCGATCCCCTGCAACGCTTTGGGCGTGAGCGAAGCACCGAAGCCTCTCCCGTCGCAGCGCGGCGAGACGTGGAACGACACCGCGACGATCAACCGGCACCGCCTGATGACGCCATCAGAGCGCGTCGCCAAGGCGATCCAGGTCAGCCGCGCCGCGCTCCGATTCGCCCACGCCAAACGCGTGCCCGATGACCGAGACCTTCGAGCCTGAGCGGATCGTCGCGGCGCTGAACGCCGCGGGCGTCGCGTATGTGATCGTCGGCGGCATTGCCGTCGCCGCGCATGGCGCCATCCGCGCGACTGCAGACGTGGACATCGTCCCGGACCCGAGCTCCACGAACCTCGACAGCCTGGCGGCCGTGCTCAACGATCTCGGTGCCGAGCACCCGGTCGACGATGCTCTCACCGGCGAGTCGCTCAGCCGCCCCGTCTCGTTCAAGCTCCAGACGCGCTTCGGGGACCTCCAACTGCTCAATCGGATGTCCGCCGTGCCGCCGTACGCCCACCTGCGTGATCAGGCCATCACCGTCGAGCTCGCAGCCGGGGTCCGTGCCGTCGTGTGTTCGCTCGCCGACCTCCGCTCCATGAAACGCGCATCGGGCCGGCCAAAGGACCTCATCGACATCGCCGAGCTCGACGAGATCCACGGCCCGGCCTAGTGACGCGCATCCTGCACAAGATCGGTCAAAATGACCTATCTTGTGCGCGGTGCCGGGTGCGAACTACAACGCACTGATGGAGATCGCCGTGGACCAATACGGCTACGTCACCACGGAGGACGCGGCGGCGGTCGGAGTCGTCGCCGACCGTCTGCGCACCATGGCGAAGCGCGGCTTGCTGGAGCGGATCGCGTACGGGCTCTATCGGGTGGACGCGGTCCCGATGGTCGGACTAGAGCAGTACATGGAGGCAACGCTTTGGCCACGCGGCGGAGGCGTGCTCAGCCACGACACCGCCCTGGACCTCCACGACGTGTGCGACATCAACCCGCCGAAGATCCACGTCACGGTGCGCAAGGACCTGCGCATCACACGGGCGGTCCCGTCCGTGTTTCGGCTTCATCACCGCGACCTCGACGCGCGCGACATGACCTACCACAACGGGATACCGGTCGTCACCGTCGCACGCGCGATCCGGGACTGCATCGAAAGGTACGTGGGCACCCATCTGATCGCGCAGGCGATCCCGAACGCCCGCGCTCGCGGAGCGATCACGAAGGCGGAGGAGGCCGAACTCAACCGCCTGGTCGGATTCGACCGCTACCTCAAGACTTGACCTTCCGCCAGTCAACCGCGGGCTCGAGCAACTCGGCCGTCGCGTCCTCCGGCGGATAGCCGTAGGCGTAGACGACGAGGTCGACATCACCGTGATTCGCGCTCTGTAGCGGCGTTCCGGCGGGCACGTTGACGACTCCGCCGGCAGGCAACTCCACCCGCTCCGGCGGCTCACCGAGATAGATCGACAGCTGGCCGGAGAGCACGACGAACGTCTCCTCCTGGATCGGATGCCGGTGCCGCTTGCCCACCGCCCCCGGCTCGTAGCGCCACACGTTCCCGCGCACGTGCGTCGAGCCGATGGCGTCACTCAGTTCAGCCACGTGCCGCGCCGGCTCGCCGGGCTCGTGCGGGCGAGTGATCCACTCGAACTCGTCAGGGCGAATCGCTTTGAAACTCACCCGACCAGCCTAGGCCGCACCGGCTCGATGAGATAGCGCGCGTTCCGCTGCGTCCAACGCTCAAGCTCGATGGGCGGGACGAGGATCAGCTGCCCAGAGGGGATCAGCTTGATCTCGGCCTGCACGAACCGTTCGAAGTGGCTCAAGCTCATTCCGATCGAGAGCGCCGACTCCTCGCGCGTGTAGGCGTATCGGCGCACCGGCTCGATGGGTCGCTGCGGCATCTTCTTCGGCATGTGGTCAGAGCTCCCGTCCACGTTGTTGTCCAAGTACTCGCTGCGTCGCCCGCTCGGCCATCGCCTCGTAGACCCGCTTCACCGAGTCTTCGCGCTCGACCTCGAATGGCCGCGCGCCGTGTGCTCGTTCGGCCCGTGCTCGCCGCTCGTCCGCGACAACCCTCGCGGCCGCCTCGCGCGAACAAGCTGCCTCCAGACGCCGGTGGCGACCCGGTAGCCAGAGGCGGCCGCGCTCCTCGAGCGAACGCCGCTCACGCGTCGCCGCGGCGAACTCGTTCTCGCCTTCGCGCGAGGCGGGCGTGCCGGAGTCGATCGCCAAGACCTGCGCTTGGCTCACCTTCAGGGAGCGCCCGAGTCGCTCCATCGCACCCGCACTCGCCTGGTCGATCGGAGCGAACTCGGCACGTCCGTCGTCCTCGCGCTCGGCGACGTATAGCCGATTCGATTCGCGCCCGCGGCTGAGCGCCACGTACGCCGACTCGTTCCCGATGCCGCCGCTCGCAAGCACAAGCGCGTGATCCACCGTGAGTCCTTGTGCGACGTGCCCGGTGATGGCGTAGCCGTGCAGCAGCGTGGGGTCGCCGTCGCGCGTCGATGTTGTCAGGAACTCTCGGTCGAGCCGCACGCGACGGCCGTCGACATTCAAGACGAGCGCGAGCGCTTCGGGATCAGCCTCGATCACCCGACCGCGCTGCCCGTTGCTGACGCCGAGCCGGAAGTAGTTCTGCTTCACGACGACCCGATCCCCAACGCTGAACGAGCCGCCGGTCAGCTCGACTGCCGGGCCGCTGACGTCGCCACGGAGTCGAAGGGCCGCGCGGGCGCGACCGTTCAGCTCGGCGACGTCAGCTCGCAGCCGAGCGATCATCACGCCATTATCGCTGTCGCCGAGAGCGAGCCAGTCCGCGACGAGCCGTCCACGAACGTCGTCGCTCGTCGGCTCGACGACGACGCGCTCGTGTTGGACGTAGAGCTCCAGCGCTTCGTCTGCCCGGCCCTCCCGAAGGTGATCAAGGGCCACTCGTTCCCAGCGGTTGACCTGCCGCACGTTCTCGGTCAACTCGATCGCGAGCCCTCGCTGCACGAGCCCACGGAACGCACCACCGGCACCGATCTCCGGCAGCTGCCGATGGTCACCGATCAACACGACTTGCCCTCAACGCACTCGACCTGGTCGACGAGCTCCGCAAGCTCCCGAGTCGGAACCATCCCAGCCTCATCGACAACAAGTACGCATTCCCGAGGCAAACCCGCCCCACCTCCGCGGCGAAGATCGCCAAGCAACGCCGCGACACTCGTGCTCTGAATCCCCGCGCCGGTCTGCAGTTCATTCGCGGCACACCGAGCTGTCGCAACGCCTAGCACCGGATAGCCGGCGGCCTGCCACGCCTCTCGCGCGGCACCGAGCGCGAACGTCTTGCCGGTGCCAGCCTTTCCAGCGACGACTGCGACACGGTCGCCGCGGCGGCACAGAGTCTCGACCATCCGCCGCTGTTCGTCGGACAACGTCGACCTGGACGCGATCGCCCGCTCGACGTCGTCCTCGCCGGCCACGCCAACGTCACAGCCACCGGTGAACACCACACGATCGATGAATCGCTGCTGAAGCGCGAGATGCTCAGGCGTGGAGTAGCGCATCCGCTCGAGTGCGATTGGCATCACGCGCCCATCACGTCGCCGAAACACTTCCCGCGGGTCGCGCGCGTCCTCATCGGGCGCGATCGCCACTGCCCGCGTCTTTAGGAAGCGCTTCGCAGCCTGCTCGAGCTCGTTGCCCTCGACACCGCTCCCTGCCGGGAGCGCCTCGCAAAGCGCCTGGACGACATCGCCGCCCGAGAACGTCGCCGATCGACTCGTGATGCCAGTCGACCGCACCAGTGTGTCGAACGCCTTCTCCCACCGCGACTCGTCGATATCACCGCTACGCACACGTCCGACCATCAGCGCGATCTCACGCTCACCGAACCCAAGCTCCGCGGCTCGCACTCTCCACTCGGTGGCGAGCTCGCCAGGATCGATCTTTGACTTGACGGCTCGCGTCGCCAACGCGGCGGCCTCTGCAGCGCGAGCCCCAGACGTTCCCCGCTCTTCCATCGCAGCGTCGATCTCAGCCCGGCGCCGACTGAACGCCTTCATCACGGGGCGCGGCACCCCGACGACCTCAGCGATCCCCTTCCGCACCGGACTCCAGTCGACGCCGCACGTTCGTGTCAGCTCACCGCGCAGCACGGCCTGGTAGACGAAGCTCGCCGCGCGCGCGTGCGAGTACAGCCGCCGACCGTCAAGCGCCGACCAACGCCCATCGCTCCGCGCCCGAGGTTCGCGACGAGCACGTGCGTATGCAGCTGAGGATCGCCGGCCCGTGAGGTCCGATGCCGAAACGCCGCGGCAATCAGCCCAGGTGCCTCCTCGACGATGACGCCGCCATGTCCACGCCGGACGGCGGCCGCGTTCCTCTCCAGATACCCGACTGCTTGGAGCACCGCGATGTCATGCGCGGCGCGAATGCGCTCATGGAGCCGTGGTTCGCCGATCCCGTAGAGCACGCTGACGCTCTTCGGCGCCGAGAACGTGAGATCGAACCCCGCCACGCTCGGGCGACTCGACGACGTCCGCAACTCGTGTCCGTCCTGTGGGTGCGCCCCGGCGAGCACTCGCCGTAGCGCGTCAGCTTCGACGTCGTCGCGGAGCCCGATCTCGCGGCCCGCCAATCCGATCCACCGTCCACGCGCCTCATGCGGGCCGACGTAGTAGTCCTCGACGCCGGTCCCGATGCTCTGCACGACGTCGACCCGCGCCTTCGCCTGATCCAGGTAGTACTTGGCCTGCCCGGCCGCGAGTTTGCCGATCGAGAGCACGGTTCCTCGCCTTAGGCCACCAAGGGGCGCGTTCGGGCATAGAACCTCGTCCGAGTCGCTCGCGATCGATCTCGATTTCGGTCTCCCACTACGTATCTAGCTGACGTGCCTCGGGAGCTTCCGAACGCTTGATTGAGACATCCGGGCTGAGACCGAGGCTGTGGGTCCTCTCACAGATCCATGCCTTGGAGGTCTCAAGCCCGGATGCGGTGCAAGCGTATGTGGCTGCCCGCGTGGCAGCGGATCGAGCTGGTCTCTCTTTGTCTTGATTGGGGGCTCTCTCGCCGCGAGGCGGCGAGCTATCGCCGGGTGAGCGTCTCGACGGTTCAGTACTGGATCGAACGCCACCGCAGCGCGGGCGAGGCCGAGCGCGAGAGCGGCGCATGGGCCGAGGACCGACCGTCGACGCCGCATCGCCAGCCGGCGCGCGTCAGCGAGGCCGTGCACGATCGCGTCTGCGACGCGCGAGAACGGACCGGGTGGGGGCCGCGGTTGATCGCGTCCGAGCTCGGGATGGCGCACGCCACCGTCAGCCGTTGTCTGACGCGCCGCGGCGTCTCGCGCCGACCGAAGCTGCCGCGCGAAGCGGTCCGCCGCTTCGAGTGGCCCTGCCCGGGCGATTTGCTGCAGATGGACACCAAGCGCCTGGCCCGCTTCAGCCGCCCCGGGCACGCGGTCACCGGCGATCGCCACACCACCAGCGCCGAGAAACGCGAACGCGTCGGCTGGGAGTTCTGTCACTCGCTCATCGACGACCACACGCGCCTGGCCTACACCGAGATCCACCCCGACCAACGCGCCCAGACCGTGACCGCCTTCGTCGAGCGCGCGCTCGCCTGGTTCACCGGCCACGGCATCACCGCGCGGCGCCTGCAGACCGACAACGCCTTCGTCTACATCCACAACCGCTCGCTGCGCGAGCTGCTCGCCGACCACGACATCCAACACCGCCGGATCCCGCCCCGCACCCCCAAACGCAACGGCAAAGTCGAGCGCTACCAGCAAACCCTCGCCCGCGAATGGGCCTACGGGCAGCGCTACCGCAACTCAACCTGCCGCGCGGCAGCACTCCCGATCTGGCTCAAGCACTACAACTACACCCGCAACCACAGCTCGCTCTCAAACCGGCCACCCATCAGCCGCGTTCGGAAGCAGCCGAGGCACGACATCTAGCCGGTGAGAACTTCCTCGTGGCCACGCTGGGCGTGCGCCGCTGGGATTCGGCCGAGGCTTGAGGCCCTGAGCCTGGTTAGGCTCCCAGTGCCAGCCGTTCTCGGAAGAGCGCGTCACGCAGGTGGGTATGGCGCGACGGCGGGTCGCGAGCGACCGCCGGAACTACTGCACCCCTGGTGCAGGGGTGTGCTCTGTCTCGCCTGACCGCATCGTCGCTGCTCGATCAAGCGAACCTTCGCCCGGAGGCATCTCCGCTGAGATTTGCCCGGCTTTGCTGCTCTGCGTCGCGGCACCCTAGACGGGTTCGAGCGCGCGGTCCTCCACATAGGCTTGATAGCTTGCCTCCACGGCAGTTGAACCGTCTGGCGTGCGGCTGAGTTCCACCGTGACGAGGCCATCGTCGGGACTCGCAGGGCTCAGCTCTAGCGACAGGTAGTCGAATAGAGCGCGCTCGTGAACGGCGATAAGCACTCGTCGCCCCTGCTCTCTCGTAAGTGTGCGTAGTAGCGCCGCGAACTGCGCTACGTGTACCTCGTCCATCGACTGAACGGGGTCGTCGAGGAGCAACCAGGGCAAACGGGGACGAACTGAGAGATTTAGCGCGAGAAAGAGTGTCAGCGCGGCGGTGTTCAGGTTTCCGGCGCTCAGCATCGCGGCCGGCGATCCGCCCGGTCGTCCATCGCGGTGCACTGTCTCGAGAGCTGCCATGACGCGCTGACGCCTGTCAGGAACTTGGAACGCGGGGACGAATGGCTCTTCCGGAGCGAGGCGCACGAAGAGGTCTCGCCACGCGCGATTGAGCGAATTCGTGAAGACTCGACGAACAACGCTCACACGAGCTTCCTCGGCTTGGGTTCGGAGATCGCGCATGACTGAGCGCCGGCGCTCGAGCTCGGCGATCGCAGCCGCCTCGGCCTGCTCCGCCTGCTCCTCGCTCTCCAGCGTCTGCTCAAGCTGCTGTTGTCGATCATTGACGCGAACGAGTGCGTCAAGGACGCCGTTTGCCGCATGTCGCTTGGCCAGCCGCGCTTCGGTTGTTTCGGCGCGGGCCGTGACTTGCTGAGTTAGAGCGTCCAGCACAGGAACGATTGACGACGTGGGATCTACTGCACCGAAGCCACTCGCTGCAACGAGAGTCTCCGCTGCGGCTCGCAGGTCAGCCGCAGATCGGTCCTGTTCGCGAGCGAGAGTCAGAGCTCGGTTCGCTTCCGTTTCACGGCGAATGACTCCAGCGCCCTCAGCGGTTCCTGCCGCAAGTCGTTCAAGCCGCTGCTGGCTTCCCTGAAGGCTCGCTGCGCGGGCCCGCATGTCAGCCATTGCTTCCGATTTGACGCGTCGGCCAACGAGGGCGGCGCGCTCGGACTCAATTCGGCGAAGGTCCGAGAGCGCCTGTACGCGCGCCTCGGCCAAGCGTTGCAGACGTTCTGCCTGGGCCGCGAGGTCCGAGATCCGCGCCGCGAGACGTGCCGAGAGCGGTCCCGCTGACAGTTCTGCGAAGTCGCGGCCACACACAGGACATTCGTCGCTGTGGACGTGCGGAACAAGAGAGGCCAGCGCGCGTCCAAGATCTTCGGCCGCCGTCGCAGTGCTCGATGCAGCAAGTTGGTCATCAATCGATGACAGCCGAGCGGCTGCTACCTCGCGACGCCGCTCGAGATCGACGATGCGCGTTTGGGAAGCTTCGTCTTGAGCGATCGCATCCATCAATCTCGCGAGTTCGGCACGGACTTGTTCGAGTACTTCAAGACGAACCGCCTCGGGATCAGCTGGTCCAACAGCTGCGGGAACTCCTGGCAGAATGTCGCGCACCAGATCGAGGAGTGCCTCGAGCTCGGAACCGTGGTTAGTCCGCCATGCGTCGGCCGCCGCGTGAGCGGAAGCCGCGTCGGCCTCAAGCGCGGCTATCTCCGCAGCACCAGGTCGCATGGCGAGCGACTTCGCGCGCTTGACAAGAGGCATCAGCTCTTGCCGCGTTCCGATGAGTCCACTGAGCGTGCGCTCGTCGACACCACGACCATCGCTCAACCATTGCCTCGCGCCGCTGCCAGTCAGTGCAGCCGGTGCGCCCAACTCTTCGAGCAGCCCAGCAAGGCTTGATCCGAGCGACGAGGCCTCGTCGATGGCCTCTTCGAGTTCCCGCCGCAGCGCGGCGATCCGCGTCGTACGAGCCTCGAGGTCGCGATCGAGATCACCGTACTGAGGTACAAGACGTTTCACGCGCCGCTTGTCTGTGACCGGGTATAGCCCATCGATCAGCGCGTCCAGCTCGTCAAGCCCAAGCAGGTCTTTGACGAACGCTGTGAGCGGCGATTCGCCGTCATTGGCCGGCTTCTCATACATCTCGAGCAGTCGTCCGAGAGTCCGCTGCTGGAGGTAACACCGTTCGGCGAGAAACCGGGCATCGTCCGAGTCGAGAAGAGGAGCGCCGCGTACTTCAGAACCTTCGATGACGAAGTCGGTCGCGCCCGAGGATCCGACAAGCTCGATCCGGGCGCTGCCCGCGCCGCGGTGAATTAGGTGCTGCCAGTTCTCCGCGTCGATTCCCGACAAGTTGCCGGTCAGCGCGAGTTCGATCGCCGACATGACCGTAGACTTGCCTGCCCCGTTCGTCCCGTGTAGAAGCACAACCGGAGCGTTCAGCGGAATCGCGACGCGACCGCGAATGCTCCGGAAGTCCGAGATCAATATGGTGCGGAGGTCGAGCGAGCTCACGACTCTTCGCCCTCATCCTCGTCGTTCGTGCTGATCTCGTCAATCGGAGAGGACAACAGGCCGCGCAGCGCATCTTCGACCGCCGTTCGTCCAGCCACCGCCGCTGGGAGAACTGCTTGTGCCTCCTCAGGATGGGTTGCCGCAAACCTGTCGCGAGCTGCGACCCACGCGACCATGGCATCGCCATCTTCTGTCGCGATGTCGAGCGGCAACATCACCGCGAGCGCATCGCGCAGTCCCGCATCGTCGTCGTCGCCAGGGCTCCCGGCGATCAGAACGCGCGAGACGCTAGCGATGGATTGAACGAGTTCAGGACCTCGACGCGGGCCAACAAGCACGACGGTAAGCGAGCGGCGCGAGCGAACCAGATCCAACGCGCGGGCCAGACCCTCGATGCGGCGCCGGATCCGCTCGTCGTCGAGATCGACGGCGAGATCGACCACGGCGATGAGGTCGAGCGACGTACGACCCGCGAGCATGGCCGCGAACTCAAACGGAACTCCGCCGACGTTGCTGGGCTGGTCGACCCGCTCGTACCCTGCCGATTCAAGCACCGCAACGACTCGATCGACTGGCCCGGTGGCGCTCACAGCGCTGCCGCCTGTCTAAACCCGTCCCGAAGGGCGGCCAGATCATTCGACGACCCGAGTAGCCCGCTCATATCCACTTCTCGAACCGTCGGACGACCCGCGCGGCCGAATCTCCCCCGTGATGAGCGGACAGATGGCGCCACCGGTTCGGTGCTGTGGACGATCACCACGTCCGATGCACCAGAGTCGATCAGGCCGGCGGCGTGCAACTGAACCGCCGCACGACCGTTGGCCGCGAAGAAGACAGCCGTGTTGGAGCCGCCGGAGGTTACGGTCAGCGCTCCGCTGGCGCCGCTAGCGACTGGTCCGATCCCAAGGGACCATATGCCTTCCGCCTCACCGCGTCCAAGCAGCGCGAGCGCAGCGGCGAGTTCTCGCAAGCCGCTCGTCGTAAGTGCGGGATCGTGCTTGACGCGATCCGCGGGAAAGCTGCTCAGGGGCGTGTACGAGCCAGATGCCGGAGACGGCTCCGCACCGTAACGGAACAGAGACAGTGCTCGACGCACTCCGACCATCGCGCTTCTTATGAAAGCGAGCCTGTCGGGTTCAGCCAAGTTCGACATCCGGTGACATAGCGCACCGATCCCGTTGGCGAGTTCCTCACGGTTCGCATCTGGCAACGGCGCATCGACTTCGGTTAGGTACGCGCGGAGCTTCTCGCCGATGACGAAGATCGCCAGTGCCGTCAACAGAGCCTTCGAGTATGCAGGGATCAACGCTCGATCTATGATCTCGTCGGCATTGGCGTCGTAGTCATCGCCGTAGACGACGCGCAGGAGGTTGACGTGATCGTTGCCCAGCGCGTCGCCGGCAAAGACGTGCGCCGGGGGGTCCGTCGGCCACGACCACTGCATATCGGCCTTGGCCTCGGCGAAGACGCGTTGAATATTTTCGTCCTGCGCGGACAGGCCAATCATGAAAGTCGGCTTCGTCGTCGCCAGCGAGACCATGCGAGCGCGAATGACCTTGGTATCGGCGCTCGTATTCCAGGTCGTTATCTGCGGCCTGGTCGCGACGATAGCTCCGCGGTACTTGCTGGGTTCCCTTGTCGCCCGAACCGCACACCCGTGGAACTTCAATAGCGTCAACGGCCGCTCAGGGTCGCGCAGTTCGGCGGGCAGCACCACGAGCCGCACTACCGCGTCGACGTCACCCGTCATCTCGCCGAGAGCTGTCTCGATCAGCCCGTCCCAGTTCGCTGATATCGCCTCGTTGACCGCGCCTTCGAGCACAAGAATGCCGATGCAGAGATGCTCACAATCCGCATCTATTCCTGGTCCGTACGTTCCGCGCACATCTACAGCGTCCCAAAGCAAGTAGTCGGGGTCTTGCCCTTGGACGCGAATCGCGAGCAGCTCGGAGTATCGGTTCCACAGGCCGTCAACTACCTGGTCGAGCACCGGCCACGTGCTCGGCGCATCACCGAGATCGAACTGTGCGCGCTCGTCGACGCGAAGTCGCGCCATTTCCACGACCGCCGAAAGCGCCTGTCGATGAGGGTCATCAGGAACACTGTGGTCCGCCCGCGCGTGGAGAAACTCAAGAACCTTGCGGATTAGCTCGGGCAATCCAGGAAGCCGATCACGCGAAATCCCAGACCCGAGCCAGAGGACATAGCGACCATCCCCGACTCCTCGCGCGATGGGTGCGAAGCGACCCTCCAACAAGGCGAGAGTCTCCGCGACACTAATCGAATCGGCCGACGGGCTGGCGGATGTGCCAGTCATGTCGTCATGTCGAGAGACGCATGAGCCGCCCCCACACGCACTCTCGGCGGGATGCGCCCGAAACGAGCCCGGAAGCATTGACAGGCGAAGCTACGCCTATCGCGCGAGACGGTTCGGTCCAAGAATGCGGAGATTCCACGTCGCGCTCACCCTATCCAGTGCGCCAGCAATACGCGAGGCCAGTGAAGACTTCGTGCGCGGCCGGCAGCGGGAGTCCATCCACAGCGTGCCGACGTCGCCACGAGAAGCGTTGAAGCCGCGCGTCGGTCTCATGGGGCATGTCCGTCCAAGGTCGTCGTCCCTGCGCTGACGTGACACGTGCGTAGCCGATGGCCTAACGCTCGGGCATTTGCGCGCGTCACGCGCCCCGGGAGCGGCGCTGCTGCTCGTCGCGAATCGCCTCACTCATTCGGGCGGCGATGCCATCGCGATCCAACCACACGGTGCGGTTGTCCTCGCTGATCGTCTCATCCCAGGGAACCTCAAGCTGCATCCTGCGAGCTCGCTGCTTCAGAGAGTTTGTGAGATTCGCCGGGATGTTGCGCGGCGAGTTCGTCCCGAGCGCCTGCGCCAGCTCCAACGAGCCGATGCGCCCGTCGCGCTCCAGCTTCGAAAAGAAGTCCGTCGCCCGGTTCAGCACTCCTTGGCCGAGCTCGCGAACATACTCCGCACATGTCTGGTTGTCGTACTCCATGGCCGGCTTCGCGTCCGAGGGCGGCGACTTCGCGAGTTCCGCCGCAACGTATGGCGCAAGCCACTTCGCGATCAACTCGGCCGTCTCGTCGGGGATGTTCAGCATGAGCAGCTCCTGTTGGTCCGTGTATGCACACAGTAACACACGCGCACACATGTGCACCCGTGTAGACTTGGAAACTACACCAGTACGTCGGGCCAACGTCGAATCGCTAGCCCGAGCGCAGTACAGACGCAGGCGTCGTGCGGCTATGCCCCCTCGGTAGTCTCAAATCCCTGGAAATGCAGCCAAAAGCCAACGCCCGGTCGCATCATCATCCGCGGGTCGGGGGTTCGAGTCCCTCCTCCGGCATTTACGAAAGCCCTGCAAACCGCGGGGCTTTCGCGTCTCAGAGGACGCCGACGTTTCCCCGGGGGGACGCAGTGGCGCGAGCGCGCTGCGCGGCGCCAAGCGATCCGGGCCGTGGCCTCTCTTCCCCCCGCGCCCGCGGGCAGCCCCTTCCTCGTCGTTGAGCGGGCGCTTCTCGCCGGGCGGGCGTTTAGTTCAGGCGGCGCGGCCGTCGCCGAACAGCAGGGTGCCGCTGGCGCTCGCTCCGTGAGGGGCGACTTCTCGCGCACCGGCCTATACCCCTCGACCGGCTATGCCGCCGGGCGGGCCGCGCGGGCGGGCATGACCGCCGCGCCGCCCGCGAATGTGCCGACAAGCCCCTCAGCAGGCGGGACTCCGTAGGTGGGGCTCCGTCGGGAGCGGCTGCGAACATACGTTTCGATGTCCGACCTGACGGCTCCCCGACGAAAGATGTCACCGTTCGCGGCGGAGCTGTCGCGGCAGCTCGCAATGATGATCGAATCAAGCATGTTGCCGAGCCCCGACGAAGAGGCAAACGGCGAGCACGGCGAAGTGTTCACGCGACGCTGGGTCGTCGAGTTGATCCTCGACCTGGCAGGCTACGACCCGGCCGAGGACCTCGCGACCCGACGTGCGTTGGAGCCCGCGTGCGGCTCCGGGGCCTTCCTGGTGCCTATCGTCCAGCGGCTGGTGAAGTCGGCAGAGTTCCACGGCCGCTCCCTCGACGATCTCGGCGAGTCGATCGTGGCGTTCGACCTGTTGCAGGCGAACGTCGCCGCCAGCCAGGACGCGGTGCGCGCCGTCCTCGTCGAGCACGGCGCGAGCGCGGACGAAGCGTCGAGGCTGTCGAGCGCGTGGGTGCAGCGCCGAGACTTCTTGCTGTACCCGCCGGCCGAGCGAAGCGTCGATCTCGTGGTCGGGAACCCGCCGTACATCCGGCTGGAATCGGTGCCGAAAGAGCGGTCGGACGCGTATCGCCGCGCGTGTATGACCATGGGCGGCCGAGCCGACGTCTACGTCGGCTTCTACGAGCATGGGCTTTTCTCGTTGCGCGATGGCGGCGCGCTCGCCTTCATCTGTGCGGATCGCTGGATGCGCAACGCGTACGGGGCGAAGCTCCGTGAGCTGGTGTCGACGGGGTGGTCGGTCGACGCGATCGTGTCGATGACCGGGGTGGACGCCTTCGAGGACGAGGTCGACGCCTACCCGGCGATTACGGTGCTGCGTCGGCGAGCCCAGGTCGGTGGCCCGCTGGTGATCGAAGGGGCGCAGGCTCTCGACGAGCGGGGAGCTCGCGAGATCGTGCGGTTCGCCGGCAATGGGAAGGCCGAGCACGCCTATGGGCGGGGATTCCGGGCGGCTCGCCTCCACGGCTGGTTCGAGGGACGCGCGGGCTGGCCCCACGGCTCGCCCGACCAGCTCGCCGTCCTGGCCGATCTCGAAGCCACGCTCCCGACGCTCGAGGACGCGGCGACCGGGACGAAGGTCGGTATCGGTGTCGCCTCAGGCGCGGACAAGGTCTTCATCGTCAAGGACCCCGAGGTCGTCGAGCCTGAGCGCCTGCTTCCGTTGGCGCTCCCGCGCGACATCGCCACAGGCGAAGTTGTGTGGTCGGGCAAATACCTCGTCAACCCGTGGTCGCCGGTAGGTCTCGTCGACCTGGACGACTGGCCGCGACTGCGCGCATACCTCGGCGAGCACGAGGGGTCGCTGCGGAAGCGGCACACGGCGAAGTCCGGCCGCTGGCACAAGACGATCGACCGGGTCATCGAAGGCCTCGCGGAGCGTCCCAAGCTCTACCTGCCGGACTTCAAGGAGTTCACGTTCCCGGTCCTGGACCACGGCAAGACCTACCCGCATCACAACCTCTACTGGGTAACCTCGGACCGATGGGACCTCCGCGTCCTCGGTGGGCTGTTGCTCAGCGACGTCGCCAACCTCTTCATCGAGGCGTACTCCGTGCGGATGCGCGGCGGGTTCCTTCGCTTCCAGGCGCAATACCTACGGCGTATCCGACTCCCTCGCCTCGACGACGTCGATCCCGCCTCGGCGGCAGCGTTGAGCGCCGCATTCGACGCACGAGATCGCGCCGCGGCGACAAAATCCGCGCTGCCACTGTACGGTCTAGAGACCTTGCCCGGTCTAACTGACTGAAATACGTGTGACAGATCACCGCGCCGTCTTTCGCTTCGCACAAGAACAGTTCTGGGAGGTTCGCCAAGCGCAGGCGGATCGTCAGGCGGCGTCCGGTCGCGTGGACGCCGGCACTCGCGGGCGGGTCACCGGCGGCAACCACATGGACCAGTTCGCGGCTGCGATTAGCAGCATCTTCGTGGTGGAGGGCATCCACCCCTCCTACGTCCACGTCGGCCGGGGGCTCACGATCCCTGGGTATTTCAGACCGACGAAGGACTGGGACGTCGTCGTGTCCAACGGACGCGAGCTCGGTGCCCTGGTCGAACTCAAGTCACAAGTCGGATCGCTCGGCAAGAACTTCAACAACCGGGCCGAGGAGGCGATCGGCAACGCAAAGGACGTGCGCGTGGCGTTCACGAACGACCTGCTCGGCTCCGAGACGCCATACATCGCGTTCCTGATGGTCCTCGAAGACACGCAGGACGCTACCGACCCGCGCACGACGAGCACATCGTTCTTCGACGTCGACCCCGAACTGCGCGACACACCGTATGCCGTCCGCTACCAACGGCTGCTGTCCCGTCTGGTCCGGGAGCAGCTCTACGACGCCGCTTGCCTGCTACCGGCGACCAACGTCGCCGGCACACCGCTCATTCACGTCGACGAGGAAGTCGGCCTCGAGCGCTTCCTCGCGAGCCTGGTCGCGAGGGCGCAGTACTTGTCGCTGCGCCCCGGCTGGACGGAGCGGACGGACGCTTAGGGCACCCACTCGAGCTTCTGGCGCCTAAGGCTCTGGCCCAGCACGTGTAGCCGGACCGACCCGAGGTAGTCGCCGTCCCGCATGTACAGATCACAGTCGAAGTGCTTGTAGAGCCACCACCGGCCGTGGCTTGAGCGCTCGCGATAGCCCGTGCCAAGACACTCGGCGCGATCATAGCCAGCGCCGTCGCCGACCTTCTCGATGGCGAGTTCCGCGCGCGCCTCGCTCCAGAGCCATCGGTTATTAGGGTGGGCGCTGGCCAGTGCGGGCACCGCGAACAGTGTGGCGGCAGCAAGCGCACCGCCGAACAGGATCTTCTTCAAAGGGGGTTCTCCGAGAGGTGGGTGGTCCGGGTTGCCCCACACATATCGGCGGCGCCACCCCTGGTTACTCAAGACCACCTAAGACTTCGAGGCCACTTCCCGACGGGCTGCGAAAGACCTGCGAGCCCCCCGAAGCGGACCGCACTCGCCGCCGCCGGCTCGCATGCGGAGGGGAGGTGCCTGGAACCGCCACCGTTCGTGAGGACGCCCACTCGCTCGGCGAAACACCCCGAAATCGGCAGTAACGCCGGAATAAGTCGACCACCCTGCGCGACCGGCGCCAGGACCCGCCCGTCGCGGATTCTCGCGGCGCTGCGGCCTTGGAAGGCTCGAGGTCGCGGGATCGGTCGGCGGCTCGGCGGCACGGACGCAGAACGAGCGCGGCGAGGCGAACGGTAGCCTCGTCGCATGTCGCACCCCACCGATTCGCCCGGCCCGATCCGCTCGACGTCGAGCTCGCGGAGCTCGCCGCGCAACCGCTGCCTGTCGAGGCCGTCGACCCCGACACGGGCGTGATCTATCGGGACCATCTGGCCGCCGCGCAGGTCGAGCGCGACGACCCGCGCTAGACGCCGCCGCGCGGGAGCGCCATGATCCATGCCGATGATGTTGTGACCCGCGAGCCGCGCCGGGGCATGCGTCGGCGACGGAGATCCGTCGAGGCGGTGCGCACGAAGCGCGGCCCGCAGGGTAGGCAGCAGCATCCATCGGTGGAGCGCGATGCTCACCGACGCCCGGTGGAGCTACGGCGCGACGTCCACGATCCCTCCGAGCCGCCCCCGCAACGGTGAGCAGGGCGCGAGGCCCCCGAGCACGGAGCGACCAGAACTCGCTCTGACTCATGAGGAGGGCCAAGTTGCCCTTCAACTCCATTGTCTCGCGGGCCGACGCCGACCCGCTCATCCCCGATGACGTCGCCGACGAGACCATCGCCGCCGCGACCCAGGAGAGCGCCGCGCTCTCGCTGTTTCGCCGTGTCTCGCTCGGCACCAAGATCACCTCGATGCCCGTGCTCTCGGCGCTGCCGGTGGCGTACTGGGTCAATGGCGGCGGCTACCGCGACCCGCGGGCCAAGGCCTTCATCGAGTCCTGGTTCTCAAAGCTCAAGCTGCGCTGCATCTGGCGGCACGAGTTCGAAACCCTTGAGCAGGCCCGCGCCGCGATCGGCATCTACGTCGACCGCTACCACCACCACCCGCACACCAACCTCTACAGGACTCCGAGCGAGGTCGCCCAGACTTGGAAGATCACGACGACCACCTAACCCCGCGGCCCCACTGACAACAGCCACGGGGGTCTACGCCAGTCGGCCGACGAACGCGTACCTGGAGTTCACCGTTTAGTCTTGCTGCAGCGTGCACATCGTCGAAACGACCGTCCGACCCGCCCGGATCGCTTACGTCGTCTCGGCCTCCGCGTCCAACCGTGTTCTGAACCGGACGTTCCGGCTGCTCGGCGGACGCTGGGGCGGAACGTTCGACCTCCTCGTCCGAATAGCTCTGAACGCCGATATCGAGCCCTTCTACCGCGCGGCGCTGCGCGCAGCGGACCCCGACTACGTCCTCATGCTCGACCCGGCGCTGGATCGCCATCCGCTGTCGGAGCAGGTATCCGCTCTAGGACTCCAACCGTTCGCTACCGCCCGTCTCCGTGAGCAAGCAGAAAAGAGGCGAGGATGGCAGCCACTGTTCATCGAGCGCCCGAGCCGCCCCGATCCAGAGATTGGAAGCGGTCAAGTGCGTGACCCGTCTGGCCGGACCATGTCCTGGCGCTCGGCGGCTACCCTCGGCCTCCCAAGCTCCGCCACCCGAGCGACCGTGGTCAAGACCACAGATCGGAACGTCGAATCGGCCGCACGGCGTAATCGATTCGGGTTGAGCGCCGAGGGCAGCGACGATCGGTGGTTGCTCTTCGGCGACCACGACGACATCGATCTTGCCGCGCGCTACTGGTGCCTACGCGCACTGGGTTGTCGCCCCTCGTGGCAGCAGCCGGCGGCTCTCGACGCTGACCGTATGCTCAGCGCCACGCGTCGCGGGATGAACTTCGTCCACGCACCTGGCGTCAGCGACGCAACCCTCGGTGGAGCGGTGGAGCGGTGGAGCGCGCGCGGAATTCGCGTTGAACGGGCGCCCGAAGATCCTTCCGCTCATCTCGACGATGCCGGACGCCACTACCTGTCGGCCCACGTAGAGGGCGTCCCAGGTCACGGCGGACTCCTTCGAGTGTCGCTCCCGGCACCCCCAGTGCTCGGGGAGCAACTAAGCAAGACCCTCGACACTGTGGCGGAATTCCATCTCTTGTCGGGAGACCCCCGCGACCCGGACGGCATAGTTCTGTCACGTGACGAAGCGTCGCGTCGGCTAGTGACGAACGACGGCGACTCAGTACCGACCAGAGTCACTCGGCGCGGCTTCGCGCAACGACGGCCTTTCAACGGGGCGGAGTTGGTCGTGCTTCCCGAGGTCCACTACCGCGATGCCGTCGAAGCCCCGTTTCTAAACGCCCGCTACACCGTTCAGCCTTCCGACAAGGGGCTCTACCAACAGCGATCTCTTGAGATGGCGAGAGGGCTGCGATACCTCGCTTGGCTGCTGCGCCAGCGCGACTCTCACGACCTTCTCGCGCTATTTCGCGAGTATCACCTTGCTCCAAAGAAGCCGCCGTCTGGGTATCGGCGGGCCGTCCGTTTCGATGATCTGCAGCGGCGCCTACATGTACGCGTGCGAGGATCGCGCTTTCCAGCACATTGGGATCCTAAGCTTAGAATTCCACGTGGACAAGTTGTCGCG
>JADMIO010796511.1_pt1 | contig 58821 bp, 67 predicted proteins | sample 8958161 | NCBI WGS metagenome assembly JADMIO01 (sample SAMN16585339, study PRJNA669376) | soil metagenome | isolation source: Crop rotation soil | place: USA: Cullars Rotation, Alabama | collected 2011
TTGATTAGCACCTAATGTATTTTCTGTTGATTGATTAGCACCTAATGTATTTTCTTTTGATTGTGAAGACTGCAAGTTGTTTTCATTTGATTGTGAAGACTGCACGCTATTCTTGTTGACTATAGTTATTTCATTTAGATTTACATTCGTCAAATCGACATCAATTTTGAAATTATTTTCGCTGATGTGAGCCTTTTTAGTAGTAACATCTATCTGAATGGTACCTTTGCTAATTTGTCCTCGTATTTCTCCATCCGGAAATGATTGTGTGTGGATATTAACATATGCGGAAGACTTTTGGATCAAATTTACGAGATCCGAAATGGATTTGCCCTTTAAAGGACCCTCTAATTTATCTGCTGTAATGCTACCTTGAACCAAAGCGCCGTTCACACTATCTTTATTGCCTTTGAAAAGTGTTACTACCACAGGACCGTTATCACCAATTTTGCCTGAGTGGATATGAGCTTGAGTTACTTTTTTGAGACCTTCTGCTTCGATTTGGTACCAGATCTTTGTCTTTGCATTATTTACGATAAATCCCGCCATACCTGTTGCCGTCACATCATTATGCGAAGGGACTTCGTTCTTTCCGTTTAGTGCCGCAATGTAACCTATTTGTTCTTGGGCATTCACGTGATTTGCTAGAATTACGGCCGCGGATATTGACAATATTGCTGCTAAAGTCAACGCTGTGTAAATTAATTTTGTCATTAATTAGAAAAAGGCAATATTATTTATTAATGACCAGAAGATTACCTTGAAAAAAAACAAACTTCTATTACATTCTAAGTAAAACCATAATAAATAATAATGTACATCATACAACAGGCATTTCGACCTTATGTAAACGACAGTTAATATAAAAATAATTGTCTGTTATTTTTCTCCCATGACTATCAATTATGATTCAGTAATTTGCATTAACGATTAGTGCTGAATGAATTTTGGCGCCTAAAGATAGTAAAAAGTACTGATTAAGATTTAAATCGTGTTCAATAGATATCCAAGTGTAATGACATTTATCGGCGACGTCTATCGATGGCTTTATAGTAAATTCAGTTCCCGACCTACCAATTTTAGCTGGGTCATTAACAATGGGCTTGCTGGCAGCGGGTTACCGTTATCTTTTGATCAGTTTCAATGGTTAGTAAAGAATGGAATCCGTACAATTGTAACAGTACGGGAGATATCGTTGCCTTTGCATTGGTTAACAGATCGGGATCTCGTAAATGCCGATTCTAAAGATAAAGACTTTGAGAAAGTCAACTACTTGCACCTTAGAGTGGAGGATTACCATTCACCCTCTATCCAAGAAATCGATTCAACTGTCAAATTTATCGAAAATGAAATTTTAGAAAAAAGACCAGTTTTAGTGCACTGCGCCGCAGGGAAAGGAAGGACAGGCACAATATTAGGTGCATATTTGTTAAAAAAAGAAAATCTAAGTGCAAAGGATGCAATAACTAGAATAAGAAATCTTAGGCCGGGATCGATTCAGACAGATTCACAAGAAAAATCACTTTACGAATATGAGAAGTATCTTGGAGAAACAAATGTCAATTGAATCATGATGTTGACAAATGTTATAATTGCTATACGTAAGCATTATTTTCAAATTAAAGTACGATAACATTTTATTGATACCAATTATTATTACATAACATGGATTTCAAAAAGTTAGAAGAATTATCATATGAAGCAAGTATTGCACGCAACCAAAATTTAAGATCTAATTCAACAAAAATTGAAGCGGAGATTTTGAAAAACATGACGGAAGGTCAATTAATGTTTCCAGTTGAAGACGAGATCTTGATCACAAAAAATACCGCGTCCTTCGTTTATAAGAATGGTGAGACATATGCTGCACTATTCGAATTTATTGGACGCATACTACATGTAGATATACCAATTAAAATTAATCAGTGCAAATTTGGACCAGGAGGTGTAATTGTATCTGCAAACAGCAAAGAAGAAGCTCAAAAAATCCTCCAAGATTGCACTAATGAATTACAGGCATTAATCAAGGCAAAAGAAGGATACATTGACTAATATTTTATCACATTAAGAATTTATTTTCTTTTAACAACGTCTAGTAGATTTGACAACATGAATGGCTTTAGCAGAATGTCTTTCTGATTCAGTCCTAAGAAATCTTTTCCGTTCAAAATTCTATACGTGGGATCGGTTGTAGTTAAGGCAATTCGTTGAGAGGGATTTACTCGAAGAATTTCATTTGCAAGATCCTTGACCAGAATATTTCCTGACAAATGTTCGTCTAAAATAATTACATCAAAATTTTTGGATTTTATCACAGTCATTAATTCATTACTATTAACTACAATGATAACATTAACATGACAGTGGCGCATGAACTCTGCATAAAGTACCACTAAATCAGGATCGGATTCTGCAATAAGAATTCTGATCACTTGTTCCTCTACTGAAGAGGATGTCATAATATTTTCAGCTAAATGGTTTAGAGTTATCATGATATCATGTACTTTTTCTATTTTTATTCTTGTATTTTGTTTGCTCTCCAAGATTGCCTGGGGATGTGGACAAATTATTGTGATATGATAATCTTTTTTGACCCATTCTTCATGTGTTTCCTGCCACCATTTCTCTAAACTTTCTGAATCCGCAAACGATTTGTTTTCACATAAACAACATGCTGCGTCCGCGACAACAGTTATTTTTAGTTTCTCTCCGCTAACTTTGTTTTCAAGAAATATTTTCTCTATATTTGTTTTTAATTTTTTAAATAGCGTCAAATCACCTGTTAAAGCAGATTGATAGAATGGCTTAAAATCAATAATCTGCAAGATATTGTTGTCTCTAAAGTGTTGATAATTTTTTATCTTGGTTGAAATTTAAGCAATACTTGATTGATGAATTTGATCAAGCGCATACACTGTAGCGTAAATACAGTGCTGTCCGTGCTCAAGTCCTTGGTTTATCAATTCCGCGGCTGCTTGAGCACGTTGTTCCTCATTCTCACACAATAACATTACATGCTTACCATCAGAAATTTCATGTATTTTTTGCATATTATGCAAAATGGATCCCTTCAAATTGACATTTTCTTTGCATTAATTAGAGTGCACTGAATACCTTATTGAACACTATAGTTTATTAGAGTTATTGAAGTTATTCGAGCTTTCCTAAATGGAGAACAAAAGTATTTCAAAAGTTATTGATAACTTGAGTTTAGAGTAAATATGGGTGATAAAGTTTACCATCGCCAGTATTTATCCTGAGATAAAAACTAACAAGCGTAATTAAAATAAAATTAAGATCGTGTGTTACTAAAACACCCATAACCGCGCTGTATTCTACTAGTCAGAGTCTTTCCACATCATTTTCCTCATTTCTTTCCCTACAACTTCCAGCTGATTATGTTCTAATTGATTCATAAACTTCGTAAATGAATTCTTGCCATCTTTTCTATACACACTGGACCATTCATTTGCAAATTCACCTGACTGTATATCCTTTAGAACTTTTTTCATATTTTCTTTTGCTTGAGAATTTATTATCATTGGTCCTCTGGTGAGACCGCCATATCTTGCGGTTTCGCTGACTCTGTTATACATGCCAGTTATTCCATACTTGTATATTAGGTCTACAATCAATTTTAGTTCATGGAGGCATTCATAATAAGCAACTTCGGGTTGGTAACCGGCTTCTACCAGCGTTTCAAATGCGTTAAGAACAAGTGAGTGTGCACCACCACAAAGGTCGACTTGTTCGCCAAACCAATCTGTTTCAACTTCTTCCTTGAAAGTGGTTTCAATTACTCCAGGCTTAGTGCTACCTATTGCTTTGGCCAGTCCCAAAACAGTATTGAGGGCACTTCCAGAATAGTCTTGATGCACCGCAATTAACGAAGGTGTTCCGAATCCTTCCTGAAATAATTCTCTAACCCTTTGCCCCGGTCCCTTTGGAGCTACCATTATTACATCAATATCATTGGGAGGTGTTATCCACTTCCAGTGGATTGCTGCGCCATGAGAAAAATTTAGCGTTTTCCCTTGAGCTAATCCTGGTGCTATATCGTTTTTATATACATTGGCTTGTTCCATGTCCGGAGTTAGGATATGAATAATATCCGCAGATTTTGACGCTTCCTTTACTTCTTTAACATCATGTCCATCTTCTTCGGCAGTTTTCCAAGACTTTGCGCCTTTATACAAACCTATAATGACATTCAATCCAGAATCTTTCATATTATTTGCTTGAGCCCTACCCTGTATACCATAGCCTATCACCGCGATAGTCTTACCTTTAACCGCCTCTAAGGAGACATCATTGTCAAACCATTTTTTTGCAGTCATACTTTCTCATATTCTGCGTCGATATATATGCTATTTAATTGATTCAAATCAATCTCCAATTTACACAGTAGACCCATCAAGATGAATAATATCAGAACAATTCCTGCATTGAAGAGAGATGTGATATTTGTTATTGGATATTACCGAAAATTTTTTGGAACCACAATTTTTGCAAATCGGGCAGGCACGTAATGGCTTTGTCATGAATAGTCAAGCATCATGCATGTTTCCATTATCACTTAATATCTGGATATGATCTAACTTCATTTGCTCCTTCACGCTGAGTTTCAAAAAGTATCTTTATTCGTTGGACTCCATTAAGGTTTGATATTATCCTATGCACCGGATCCGGGACATATTCTTTCCATTGTTTATCCATAACAATATTCATTCTAATTTTAGTTCCATTACAGTTAGTAGAATCGTAAAAAAGTGGCGTTTGAACATCAAACCTTTCAGGGCTACTGGATAAGAGCTCATGAACAAATTTGTTACCCGAGTATATTGAATCGAATTTGGGCAGCATGGATTTCAGATGTTGTACCCAAATTGCATTATTCTCCAAATTCAAAATTGGTATTATGTAGACCTTACTTAGTTCAATATTTGCACCTAACAAAGACTGGTGAATAAAATATATCCTCTCACCTGCGGTGAATGGATTTGAAAAAGTAAAATTAAATTGAGAACTTCCCACCGCAATAATCAATTCGTCACAGTCTTTCAATATTTGTTCTGCAAGTTTTAGGTGGCCATAATGAAATGGCTGAAATCTTCCAATCATTAGTCCGGATTTGGTCAATTTTATCTACTATTTAGTTTATTTACCTGTTCTTTTATTTTGTCTTCATCTATTTTCTTGAACAAAGGTTGGATATTTCCCAATATATGACCTGCCTTTAATGTGATTGCTCCGATTGAATTCCATTTCTGTTCATGAACGTTACCTTCCAAAGAAATTTGCTGCCAAATCTTCTCCGCAGAAAATGGTATAAATGGCTCAAGTAAAATGGATAATGACAGTACTGCGTTAATTGCTACAAAAAGCGAAGATGTTGATTCTTTGGGATTCTTCCAAGGTTCCTTCTTTTGAAAATATTGATTCAATAAAGATGAAAAATTGAGAATACATCTTAAGGCTTTGTCGATTTCGTTCCTGAGAATAAAGTCAGCGACTTTGTTGCCAATGCTTTTTATTTCTTCCAAAATTGTATTATCATAAGCATCGAACTGATTTGGTTGAGGTATTGTATTATCAAAATACTTCTTGATAAAAGTTAAAGTTCTGTTAACAAAATTGCCAATGTTGGCTATTAATTCATTATTTATTTTTTTTTCAAAATCATGCCAGTCAAAATTAATATCATCTTGAGAATAACTGCAAATTGAAGCAATGTAGAACCTTAAATAATCAGCCTCAAATTGATTTACAAATTCCCTTAGTCCGATATACCAATTCCTACTTTTTGAGATCTTATTGTTCTGAAGCATGAGATGACCACGAGTGGGTATGAGATCTGGCAATTTGTATTCTTGCTCTAATCCAAATCTAATTGCCGGCAAAAAGAGATAATGATGATAAACAATGTCTTTTCCAATAAAATGAAATATTTTAGATTTATTCCATTTCTCCCTTGCCACATCTATGCTATCCAATAAATCAATAAATGTGGAAATATAACAGAGATGGTTATCAAACCACCCATAAAACACCTTGTCCATTTTATCATTACTGGCTACAGGAATATTGATACCCCAAGAAATATCTCTTGTAATATCCCAATCTTGAAGTCCTTCCACAATCCAGTTAAGCACATATTTTTTGACGTCTTGTTGGAGAAATTTATTTTCATTCAACCATTTTTCAAGTGTAACTCCAAATTTTGAGAGTTTGAAAAAATAATGATCACTGTTTTTCTTAACTGGAGGTAACCCACAAATGGCACACCTTGGATCTAGTATTTTTTCCGGAATTCGTCCACATTTTTCACACAAGTCCGAATATTGACCCGTTGCACCGCAATAGGGGCATGTACCAACCACGTAACGATCTGGTAGAAATTTTGAGTCTTTCTCGCAAAAGTATTGGGTCACTTCTTTTTCATAAATAAGATCCTTCTTGTTCAAGACGTTAAAGACATATTGTACAAACTGCCTGTTTGTATTAGAACTCGTTTGTGAAAATGAATCAAAAATTATTCCTAAGGATTTGAAATCTTCAAGATCTTTGTCATGCCAATGTTTAACATAGATTTCAGGTTTTGTATTCTTTTTTTCAGTTTCAATGAGGATTGGAGTGCCAAAATCATCTGAAGCGCACAAATGGTACACTTCGACTTCATTTAATTTCAAAAACCTACGAAATATATCTGCAGGTAGATATGTCGACGAAATGTGACCAAGATGTATCTCTCCGTTTGCATAAGGGAGAGCACTTGTTATTATCACACTGTCCTTATTGGAAATTTGCACAGCAGAATCAGTGGTCTTGACAAGGAATTAAAAGTATCTAAATCGTGTTATTGAAGATATAGATTAAACTACTCATAATAAACATCGCTAACTAGTTCTAGACATGCGCTAATTAGTTATATCAAATAATTCATTGTAATAGCGATATGAGTACCTCTGAATTAGTTAATAGAGGAAAAAAATCGTGGGAATGGGGTGCTTCTCACATGAATATAATAAATACAATAATTAACGAAAATATTGCTGACAAACCATTAAAAGGCCTGAAACTTGGTCTCTCATTACACATTACAAAAGAGACATCCGTACTCATAATAGCGCTGATTAAGTTAGGTGCTAAGGTATCTTTATGCTCTGCAAATCCTTTATCTGTACAAGAAGACATAGCAGCATTCCTTTCGTCAAAGGGCGCGAAGATTTACGCTTGGAAGGATGAGACCAAAAAAGAGTACTCTAACAATTTAAGTCAGGTATTATCGGACAGACCGCAAATTCTTACAGACGATGGCTCAGATCTTCATGTCATGGCTCACAATGAGAAAATCCGCGGAGTAATAGGCGGAACTGAGGAAACTACATCAGGAGTAACGCGATTGAAGGCATTGGAAAAAGACGCAAAGTTGATGTATCCTGTAATTGGTGTTAACAATGCAAACACCAAACATTTATTTGATAATAGATACGGGACTGGACAAAGTACCTTATATGGAATCATCAGATTGACTAATGTTCTTATTGCTGGTAAACAAGTAGTTGTATGCGGCTATGGATTTGTGGGAAAGGGCATTGCTTCAAGGGCCAGAGGATTAGGGGCTAATGTTACTATTGTAGAGGTAGATCCCATTAAAGCAATTGAGGCATATATGGAGGGATATAACGTAAAGCAAATAAATCAGGTAGTAACCAGCGCGGATATTTTTATATCATGTACTGGACAAAGGAACGTCGTTACTGCACAACATTTTAAAAGAATGAAAAATGGAGTCTTACTAGCAAACGCGGGGCACTTTGACAATGAGATAGACGTAAAGAAATTATATATCGAATCAGACAAGAGATACCCAATTAGACCGTATTTGGATTGTTTTGAAATACACGGTAGAAAAATATACTTGCTATGTAGAGGTAGAGTGGTTAACCTCGTGGGCGCTGAAGGAAACCCCCCTGAAGTCATGTCCATGTCTTTCGCAAATCAGCTGCTCTCAATACTACACATCTCTAAATATCATAGAAAAATGCAAAAGAGAGTCTATTCGGTGCCCGAAAAAATAGATCTTAAGATTGCAAATCTGTCTCTAAAATATTTAGGTATAAAAATTGATAAATTAACTCAACTTCAGAGAAAATACTCTAAATCTTACTAATTGTAATGGGCCAAATCAGGAATCATCTCTATATATCTTTGAAATGGCGTTTGAATTACGAGAATCATGAAGCCTTCCTCTAAGATTGATACATAATATTTTATAAGAGATTGAAACAAAAAAATAGCTATGACTTGGAAGCGTGCCGCAAGTACCGAAGATTTTGATAAAAAAACTGGAAAGGAGGTAAACCTTGATGGAAATAGGATTGCAATATTTCGAACAAATGGGAAATTCTACGCTACAGAAGCATTATGTAGACATCAGGACGGTTCGATTGCTCCCGGAAAAATAGATGGAGAAGTGGTCGAATGCCCTTTGCATTCTTGGCATTATAATATTCGAACAGGGGATTTATTGGATTATCTTGAGGGAGTCAAACTAAAAACATACAAGGTAGACCTCAAAGGAAAAGATATCTACATAGATGTTTGATTCAATTAAGAAATTATCTTGGAATGTCAAAGTTCGAGCTTGAAAATCTACAACAGACTCTCTGATACTCTTGAAGATATTGGTACAAACAACGATGAGAAAATCCGAATTTATGTTTGCGGGATAACGGTATATGATGATTGTCATATTGGTCATGCCAGGACCATAGTAGTCTTTGACGTTTTAAGACGATATTTAATGTTTAAGGGAGCAAACCTAGTTTATGTGCAAAACTTTACAGATGTGGACGACAAAATTATAAACAGAGCCAAGTTAGAAGGCAAATCGCCTGATGAAATTTCTGCCTTTTATATCACAAGTTATTTTCAAGATTTTAATAAATTAAATGTAATCCAGGCCGATATTTATCCAAAAGCAACTGAAAACATGGACCAAATAATTGAGGCTATAAGAATATTAAAAGATAAAAACTATACTTATACTACTTTAAATGGAATTTATTTCAGAGTGCGATTATTTCCAAATTATGGTAAACTTTCAAAGAAACAAATTGATAATCTAGAAGAAGGTGCAAGAATTGAAGTAGATCATCTGAAAGAAGATCCATTGGACTTTGCGCTCTGGAAATTTTCTTCTGATATCCCAAATTGGGAAAGTCCGTGGGGGAAAGGTAGACCTGGTTGGCATATCGAATGTTCTGCCATGGTATCCAGATTCCTCGGCAATAACATTGAAATTCATGGAGGAGGTACGGACCTAATATTTCCACACCATGAAAATGAAATAGCACAGTCAGAGATATTTACGCAAGAAAAACTAGCAAAAATCTGGATGCACGTCGGCATGATTACAATTAATTCGGAAAAGATGTCAAAGTCCCTCAGAAATATGATTCTTATCAAAAATGCCCTCAAAAAATGGGGGGCTAATGTTCTTAGAATTTACCTCATTTCAAGTCAATATTCAAAACCAATGGATTATAATAATGAGACATTATACGAATCGTTACAAAAATGGAGACAGATTGAGCATTGTGTCTATGAACTAAAAACTACAAGGAATGAATTTGGCAATCTAGACGAATTTGAGGATAAATGTAATAGTTATTTATCGGAGTTTATGACTTCTATGGATAGCAATTTTAATACTTCCTCTGGCGTTACATCGTTTATGAAATTGGTATCATATATTAACAATTTAAGCTCATCTGAAAAACTATCATCAACAGTTTCTGAAAAAGGATTGCGTATTGTAAACACAATAATGAATATCATTGGTCTAAAGATTACAGAAGTTGATATGAATACGAAAAACGATATCGAAAAGATGATCGACGAGAGAAATAAACTGAGGGCTAACAAAAAGTTTAAGGATGCCGATATGTTACGAAACAGGATTTTGGAATTATACGACGTTGAGCTAACAGATCATGTCAACTATACATCATGGAAAAAAAAGGAAATCATTGAATTTGAAAACCAAAATTATGGCTGAAAAATGAATATAAAGTCACAAAGTAATTCTTCTATCAATTCAATTGTAAATAAAGATATTAGAAAAACTATTAATTATTAAATTATCAACTAATTGTAGTTGAATTCCAAAAAATCATTATTAGGTATAGTCATACTGGCAGTGATTGTTTCCATTGGGCTTTTAGTGTTTGCCAATCCTTTTAAGAGTAATACACAGATTTTTGCAGACTCACTTCGGGTTTTAGTATCAAAATCAGGAGACCTAACACACAATTATCAACAGGAAGTTGGAAAGTGGAATAACAAGGAGCTCGACAATTCAACAATGATAACTATTACCGACAAGTACCTCTCTCAATTTGAAGAACTTGAGAATGAGGCAAGAACCTTGAATGTACCAAATGAATATGAAAATATTAGAAATTCGTTTGTTAGTTCAATAGGTTCCGAAGCGTCTAGTTATGAACATTTTAAAAATTACCTAATCACTGGAGATAAAAGTGAAGATCAATTATCAAACGATAAATTGTCTCTTGCTTTCAAACAAGAATTGGTGTATGCAGATTTTCTGTCAAAAAATCATTAGTTTTATTAAGTTAAACATGCGGGATTGAAACAAAAATATACTGCCTAGATATACCGATATTGAGATGTCCAATTGATACATTGTTTTAGAATGTCCGATTCATTTGGCACATTTCTTTCAGTCCTAAAAGGAGTACTGCTAGTTTCTGGAGTATTTCTATTATTGACAAATTACCCTAGTTATGGGGCTGGAAACTTTGAAGTATTGCAAACAAATAAAATTATTGATCAAAGTGGATTGATTCATTTATTTGGTGAAATAAGAAATATATCCGATAATCCACAGCAAGACATAGTGATATTTGCCGATTTCTATGATCAATCTGGAAAGAATATCGGTAATGGAAGTGGAATAGTACCGGTTAGGTCGCTGAATAGGGGCGATATTTCACCATTTGAAATAATACTATTAAACAGTGAACAAACAAAAGACGTTTCGAACTACACTATTAATATTACGAGTAAGGTGGGACTGATAAAAGCAGAAAATCTAGTCATAACGTCTTCTAAATCTCGACCAGATATTTTTGGATATTATTATGTTAATGGAAGGATTTCCAATAAAGGTAACGATACAGCTACAAACACTCTTGCCATTGCATCATTTTATGACAAAGACGGTAAAATAATCGGCCTGTCTAGTGCAATTGCAGAACCTCCAAACATGACTTCGCTTTCTACTTCAAGTTTTACAGTAGTTATGGATGATAAACTACAGTCAACAAAGATAAAGGATTATTATTTAACCATTGATTCGGATCAATACGTTTCATGAAAAATCAGTTACAATTCTGCCAAACATCAAAAAACGATACAAATCAATTTGGTTCAAACACTATTGCCTTCCATAACTAATAATTGCAATCTATCTGATAGTTAAAACTACAGAATTATATTATACTACGGTGAACTTTAATTAATATGGAAATATTTCATCCGTCAGTTTTTCTTGCCATTTTTCCATATTTGTTTATTGGTAGCTTTCCAGTATTCGGGCTAATATTAGTTACAAAATGGATCGTTGATGATATCAAAAAAAGAAGAACGAATTGATATTCTAGTAATTGAATCCGATTTACCTTTGCAGAGGTAATCAGGTTATGAAAATTTATATCTGATATTGAATATCGTCATTATATGCTAAATACTTCTCAAAAAAGATGCGCTTTATGCGAGATTATCCTCCCTGAGGAAAGTGCCATAAGTATTTGCGAAAATTGCTTGAAAAACGCAGATTGTTGTGTTGGTTTGGAAAAACTGAGAGAATAACCTAATTTTATTCTGCCATTTTTAATGTATCACTTATGGTGATGATTCCGATAAGTTCTCCTTTACGGCTCACAAGTACGCATTTTGAAAATCTAACAAGAGGTATGAGTGCCTTGGCAGGAGTCGCTATGTCTACTATCGGTGGCGGAGGCTCCATTATCTGCAAGATGGGGACTTGGTGAATATTTTTCTTGTCGTCGCTTTCTAATACCTTTCTTGCAAGTATATCTTCGCTCACTAGTCCCACAATTTTGGTCGAATCAAAAACAGGTATTTGACTAATCGAATTTTTCATCATTATTTCAATTGCAACTTCTAATTTTTCGTCCTTTTGTACAGAAATCATTTCATGACTACATATGTCTCCGGCCTTTAGGGAAGTTTTTCCCTCTTGAGAGTTAAGCACCTCAAATATTCTTCTAGCTGTATCATAGCTTGGCTTACATCGCCCAGATTCAATCTGATTTATCATTGAAGTACTGATCCCGGATAAGGAAGCCAACTCACGTTGGGTCAATCCTAGTTTAATCCTTCCTTGCTTAATGTAATCTATCCTTGGAAGCATCTGTTAATTACTTATTCTGATATCATATTTTTATAGTAATGGTATCGACATGAAAACTTTTTCAAATGTTGTAACGTTAGCCTTAACCTTATATTATACAGACTTAAAGATTTCATATCATTAGAAATGAGTCAAGACACCCACAAGAAAAAGTGGGATTCTGTGAAGAGATACAAACTAACCAAGATGTTAAATCAATTGTCAAACATTACTGGACATGGCACTGAATTGGTTACCGTGTATATTCCTCCAAGAAGACCAGTTTTTGAAGTCATAGGTCAACTTAGAAATGAGTCTGGTACAGCATCGAATATTAAATCAGATCTAACAAGAACTCACGTGCAGGATGCCCTGAGCAAGACAGTTGAACATCTTAAACTGTTCAAAGATACACCGGAAAACGGACTCGCGATATTTTGTGGTGCGATTCCTAATAATAAGGGAATTGGAAATGAAAAGATAGAACTTTATTCAGTATTACCACCCAAACCAATTCAGATAAATCTGTACAGATGCGACGATCATTTTTGGACAGATCATATCAAAGATATGATGCGAGATGAGAAGGTAATAGGACTTCTTGCAATAGACAGTCAGGAGGCGGGACTTGGGATATTAACAGGTGATAGGTGGGAGGTCATCGATACGCTAACGTCTGGAGTCGCTGGAAAACACAGACAAGGTGGCCAGTCTGCAAGGAGATTTGAAAGACTCAGGGAAAATGAATTGAACGAATATTTTCACCGAATTGCTGAACATGCTCAAAAAATCTTTATCGATGAATACAAGGTTACTGGCCTAATTTTGGGGGTCCGGGACCTACAAAAGAGAACTTTTTGAAGGAAGAGTATCTTGACTACAGACTCCAAAATAATGTTCTAGCGACAATCGACAGCTCCTATTCCGGGAGTGAAGGTGTAAGGGAATTATTGGAAAAGGTAAATGAACAGGGAATAATTTCAGAGTATAGATTGCTGGAGGAAAAGAAATTGGTCAAGAAATTTATGGGTCAGGTATATTCGGATCATGGCCTAGCTGTTTATGGTATCCACGATGTTTTGAATTTGCTAAAAAGTGGTATAGTGGACACTTTGATTATTACAGATGAAATACCGTATATGCATTTGGGGATAAAGTGCAATAAATGCGGAAATATTGAAGAAAAATTTTTAGATAGAGTAAACTTAATCTCTGTTAAGCAAGAAGAAATTTCAAAGTCTTGTCCTAAATGTGGAAGTGAGGATAGAGAAATCACAGAAAACGATATTGTAGATCTTCTTGAAGAATTGTCTGCCAATATTGGTAGTAAGATAGAGGTGATTTCGGCAAAAACTGAAGAAGGTGCTCAATTGGGTAGTTTAGGGAGTATTGGGGCGCTCTTGCGTTTCAAACCATCACATTGAACTTCAGCATACATGGTTATGTCTTTAATTTGCCTTAATACCCTTTAGAGTAAGTGCCGACCTTATTTTTTGAGCAATCTCATCTAACTGTGTGTCTGAAATCAAGTTTCGTGACGGCCATCGTCCATTTGGAGAATCATGATTGTATCTTGGGATTATGTGAACATGCACGTGTGGTACTATTTGATTAGCAGCTCTCCCATTATTTTGGCCAATATTCAGGCCATTTGCGTCTAACGATTTTACAATGCCCTTTGCGAGAAATGAAACCGTAGAAAACAACCTTCCAATATCCTCATCATCCATTGTAAAAATATTTTCATGATGTCTCTTTGGGAGAACCAGGGCATGTCCCATATTGATAGGATACTTATCCATAAAAGCCACAAATTGACTGTCTTCATATATTTTAACGGCGCTTATCTCGTTATTAATAATGGAGCAAAAAATACATTTCTTGTCCGATTTCAATAAATAAAATTCATGTCAATTGCTGATTTATGTTTTTGTCATATTGCCATGTTCCTGCGTGACTTTTAAATAGGTCAAATTTTTTTCTAACTGTAGATGACTGAAACTATCGAAATATACGAATTTAATGTGAAATTCACATTCACTTGTCCAAAATGTGACTACAAAAATGAAGACATTTCTGCTGTGGATATTGCTAATGGGAATTCTGAATGTGGAATGTGTGAGACACTATTTAAGACGGAAGGAATTGATGGCGTAAAAATTTTCGCTCTAGTTGAGTAATAGACATTTTTAGTCGATACTTATACGAGTATCAATGTTATATTAAAATACGCATTAATCTCTATTTCACTGATGGAACTTGTAAGCAGAACCGTAGTAGATGGACCGGCGAGAGCTCCGCACAGGGCAATGTACAAAGCCATGGGCTTAAATGATGATGATTTGTCAAAACCCATCGTTGGAGTTTCCTCTACATGTAATGAGGCAACTCCATGTAATATTCATTTAGGCGACTTGGCGCAGCATTCAAAAGCTGGAGTAAAGGATTCTGGATGTACCCCCAGGGAATTCACTGCCGTTTCTGTATCTGACGGCATTGCAATGGGACACGAAGGTATGAAGGCCTCACTGGTAAGTCGTGAAGTAATTGCAGATTCAATCGAGATTATGATGCGAGCTCATAGATACGACGCCCTTGTTGGAATTTCAGGTTGTGACAAGAGTCTACCGGGAACAATTATGGCTATGGCTCGACTGAATGTTCCCTCCATATTTGTCTACGGTGGTACCATCCTTCCAGGCACATGGAACGGGAAACAGGTTACCATTCAAGATGTATATGAAGCGGTAGGTTCCTTTGAGGCAGGCAAAATAAATTTCGAAGACTTGAAAGAATTGGAAAATGCTGCATGTCCCTCTGCGGGTTCATGCGGAGGCATGTATACTGCAAATACTATGGCCTGTATTAGTGAAGCGTTGGGAATAGCATTACCGGGAAGTGCTTCACCTCCGGCATTAAGCGAGAAAAGAAATCAAATTTGTTATGATACAGGAAAACAAATCTTTCATTTACTAGAAAATAACATTCGACCAAAGGAAATTCTTACGTTTGAAGCCTTTGAGAATGCAATAGCAATTGCAAACGCTATAGGTGGTTCGACTAATGCGATACTTCATTTGCTTGCAATTTCAAAAGAGGTTGGCGTTCACCTAGATCTGAAAGACTTTGAAAGGATAAGGAAAAAAACACCCCACCTGGCAGATACAAGACCCGGTGGCCTTTATGTTATGGTGGATTTAGACAGAGTAGGTGGTGTTCCAATTATTCTCAAAAGTTTACTAAAGAACGGACTACTTAATCCAGATACTGTGACCGTCACTGGTAATACTATGAAACAAAATCTTGAAAATATTATTTTACAAGATTCCCAACCGGTAGTATATTCTTGTGAAAAACCTCTCCACAATGAAGGAACATTGAAGATTCTTAAGGGTTCGTTAGCTCCTGAAGGTGCAGTCATAAAGATTGCAGGCCTCGAACGAACTAAATTTGAAGGTATTGCAAAGGTATTCAATTCGGAGGAAGATGCATTTGATGCGATTTCAAAACAAAAAATAAAGAAAGGTGATGTAGTTGTAATCAGGTACGAGGGTCCTAAAGGAGGACCGGGTATGAGAGAAATGCTTGCAGTAACAGCGGCGCTAGTTGGACAAGGTCTAGGTACAGAAGTTGCTATGGTCACCGATGGGAGATTTTCTGGTGCTACTCGAGGATTTATGATTGGTCATGTTTCACCTGAAGCAATGGTTGGTGGTCCGATTTCATTGATAAAAAAAGGAGATAAAATAAGTATTGATTTGAAGAAAGGAAATATAGATTTGAACATAAGTCCAGTTGAATTCAAAAGGCGAAGAAAAATGTGGAAACCAGTACAGTCTAGATATAGGAACGGAGTGCTTGCCAAGTATATGTTATTAGCAAGATCAGCTTCCGAAGGTGCTGTAACTATACCGCAATTGAAATAAACTCCATTGCTTGTGAGTAATTTAGCTGAACTTAAAAAATCATGATATTTAACCAAATGCCAAAATTTAAGAACCTGTTTCTACTGGCCATTATTGCAATATCTATAATTTCAGTAGTATTTTTTTTATATAGATATGAATCAGTCACAGTTAACTTCTTTCCTCAGAATTCAAATTTGATATACGGCGGCATATTTAACAACGCTACTAGTTTAGCAGAACTGGGAAACGCTACATATTCTTTGGGATTAAGCAACATGTCAGGAGTTAAACCAAATATCTCTACTGTCAATCATAGCAGTAATAGCATAAACAATCCCGATGATGATATTGTTTCGCTAAGCAATCCGGTCGACACACTTACAAAAATGATTATAAATGTATTGGAAAACTCATCTATTGCAGACAGTACCAAAGGCAAGGATTTGGGGCTCAAGAATTACTATCAACTGGAAGGCTCATGGAATCTGGCGATAAAAGGCGATGAATTTTCGAATTTTACGGGTAATATTGTGCTGAATAACGCCCTCAATAATATTACCAAAAATTATTACGTTAAGCTTGTTACTACTAGTGCTAACAACATCACTTATCAAGCACCCAATCAAATCCTCAAAATAAGAGGAACAGGGAATTTGACACTTGATGATGAAACAACCAGAGTCCAATTGTTGGTAGTACTATACAAGAATGAAAACATCTACGTGGTATTTGCCTCAAAGACAGATGAAAATTTGTTCAATAATTTTTTGATCCATGGGGATATCATGCAAAGAAAATTTGAATATTAATAGTGGAAAAATATCGCGTAACTTGGATTACTCTGCTCCTATTAATCCGATTAGATCGAAACCTTCAGAGATCTTTGAGCTTATTTCGGCTATGGATATTAAATGTCCGTCAGGATCTGAGATTATGGCGTGCTTGCCAAATGATTCTTCCTTGGGTTCTTTAAAAAATTCAACATTCTTGTCTTTCAGACTCTTTGCCACTTGTTCTAGATTACTTACCATAAAACCAACCAAAACGCCAGAGTTTTTTGTTCTGCTTTTACCCTTTGATGGGTGTAAGGCAAGTACTGTACCACTTGAAAAGAATTCTACCCATTCAGATGAGGTGTTTTTTATGGGCAATTCGAGAACATCACGATAAAATTTCATAGATTTATCCATATCACTGACGAGTAATATTATTGCCCCAAGTCTTTTGAATGACATAGTACCACAATTGAATGACTCTGAATTAAGAACTTATCGATTTTAGTTTAAAAAAATAACCATTATTATAGTAAATTATATTACATTTTCAATTCTACAAAGACATGAAAAGGGATTTAGGATGTTAGCAGTAAAAGTAATTGATAACAAGATAACTCTGGTTGAATCAGATTTACCGGGTTATAAGGACGATGAAATAGTAGTAAGGATGCATTCTTGCGGGATTTGCGGTTCAGATTTAGAAAAGGTGTATGGAAATTATGGAATGAAATCCTTACGGGTAGGACATGAGCCTGCGGGAGTTGTTATCAATGTTGGTAAAAATATAAAAAAATTCCAGGAAGGGGATCGGGTCTTTGTACATCATCATGTTAGTTGCTACTCTTGTAGGTATTGCTTGCAAGGCAACTATACAATGTGTAACAATTACCAAACCAGTAACATCGAACCTTGTGGATTATCAGAGGAATTCATCGTACCAAAATGGAATATTGAACATGGAGGTGTATTAAAACTCCCTGACACTATCTCATATGACGAAGCAGCTCTAATAGAACCATTTGCCTGTTGCATTAGGGGATTAAACAAAATTTCCATAAAACACGGCGATAATGTGGCAATATTAGGCGCAGGTCCAACAGGTGTGATGCACACATTGTTGGCACGATTGTGGGGTGCCAACAGAATAGTTGTTTCAGACATTAATGAATTTAGATTAGGATTCGTAAAACAATATGATGTGGATACGGTAAATCTCAAAGAAGAAAGCCTTGAGGAAACTATTGATAAAAATACTAATGATTTGGGTGTCGATGTCACAATTTTAGCAACTGGGAGCATTAAGGCATTTGAAAGTTCTCTCAAAATTACAAGAAGAGGCGGAAAAATATTACTTTTTGGGGTTCCCTCAATTGGTTCTAAATTTGACGTAGATTTGAATTCGCTGTATTCCAACGAACAGATAATAATTCCGAGCTACGGGGCTTCAGAAATAGAAACCAACCAGGCATTGTCATTAATGTCCGATAAATCCATTGACCTATTGCCTCTTATCACACATCGTTTTCAAATTAAGAAATCAAGTGATGCCTTCAAATGTGCTCACGAGGCATTCGATGCCATGAAGGTGCTGATAGTAACATCGTAAAAGCGACTTAATCAAAATATAAATAACTTGTAGGGTCAGTTTATCTTACATTGGATTGGGGAATTAAGAATCGCTTATCGAGAATAATTAATCAAAGAAATGGAAAAGCAGTGATGTTGGCGGTGGACCATGGTTACTTTCTCGGACCCACTGAAAGATTAGAAGATCCAAAAAAGACAATTAAACCGCTCTTACCGTATGCTGACTCCTTGATGCTAACCAGAGGTGTTTTAAGAAATTGTGTAGATTCGGAATCTAATATTCCCATAGTATTGCGTGTTTCTGGCGGTACTAGCATATTGGGGGAAGATCTTTCAAAAGAGACAATTACGACATCTATCGAAGAGGCCATAAGACTTAACGCCTCTTGTTTGGCACTATCAATATTCGTAGGGAGTAAATATGAACATCAAACACTAAACAATCTTTCCAAATTGGTAAATGAAGGTGAAAAATACGGGATACCAGTCTTGGCAGTTACTGCAGTTGGAAAAGAAATGGCTAGAGACGCTAGATACCTTGCCCTCTCCTGCAGAATTGCCGCAGAGTTGGGCGCACACATAGTGAAAACATATTATTGTGAAAACTTTGAAAAGGTGGTAGAGGGATGTCCTGTTCCCGTCATAATTGCTGGTGGCAAAAAATTGCCAGAAAAAGATGCTTTAGACCTCACTTTTAATGCTATAAGAGATGGTGCTTCAGGCGTAGATATGGGCAGAAATATTTGGCAATCTGATAATCCTGTAGAAATGATACAGGCTGTAAGATCAATAGTTCACGATGGATTGTCTGTACAAGAATCAATTGAATCATACTTGGCGAAAAAAAATCGAAGGCCTAATGAACTGGAAACTCTAAACAGATAAATATTTTTACTTGATTTAATTTCAAAGTCTAATATGGCAGAATATGAGGGCGGTACATTTAGATGTAAAGTCTGTGCGAAAGAATTTCTAACCAAAAATGAGTGTGATGCTCATTATAATGATGTTCACGACGATGAGATTGCAAACATTGGCGAATAGTTTCTGAATTAACACAATATACTGAATACCTGTTTGGAAATAATGTTAGATTTTTTAGTGACCAAATTAACTTACTGTAAGATCTAGTTGAAAATTGCAAATGTAATATTATTTGAAATTGGGATTTGCATCTTAGAAGATTCAAATTTAATTTATAGTAAGAAATTCGACAACCCAGAATTAGAATATTCATCAATAATGCAAGGTAATAAATCGCATCTCACAGATTTGATTACCCAATTGAAAAATTTTGATCAGGTGAGAGTCAACAACAAAAACTTGATTGATGTTTTTCAACATGAAAATATGGACGTTAAATTAATGTCGGATTCCCGACAGGATGAGATTAATCAAAATAAATTGGATTTAATGATAAAGTTCGGATTTTCTAATAATAAAGAAGAATTATCCGCAGCTCTACAAAAGTTTGCCATAAACCTATCATCCATGAAAGTTAAACAAACTTCTGAAAAATTAGATCAACATTTGGCCCAGGCTGTAAATACTTTAGACGAATTAGACGAAATAATTAACACAATTAGCACCAGAATTCGTGAATGGTATGGTCTTCATTTTCCAGAATTAGACTATACTCTGCAGAATATTATCACGTATGCTGCTATCGTAAAGAATGCAGGACCGAGGGAAAATATTACCAGTGAGCTTTTAGCACAGCTTGAAGTACCAGAGAAGAAAATTGAATTAATTAAACAGGCAATATTAAAAAGTCAAGGCGGAAATTTAACTGAGGAAAGTGCTGAATCGCTCAAAATCTTAGCGTCACAAGTAATGCAGTTATCAGAATTAAGAACAAATTTATCAGATTCGGTAGAAAACTCGATGGAAATAATTGCGCCGAACCTAAAAAACATACTTACTGCAATTATTGGCGCAAGATTGATAGCCAAAGCCGGGAGTTTGGTAAAATTAGCTCAAATGCCATCCAGTACAATTCAAATAATTGGTGCCGAAAAAGCGTTATTCCGTGCACTTAAGACTGGAGCAAGACCACCAAAACACGGTCTCCTGTTCCAACATCCTTCGGTTAACTCTGCTCCAAAATGGCAAAGAGGGAAAATTGCACGTGCCCTTTCTTCAAAAATAGCCATAGCAGTGAGAATTGATGTTTATCGCAATGCTTCATTAGATAATTCACTATTGGAAAAATTAACGAAGCGGATAGATACAATTCAAAGGATTTATCATGAACCTCCAAAAGGAAGAGAATCGTTTGATGAAAGACCTCGGTTTGATAGAAGGAGGCCGAAAAAATCAATGCAATTTAAGAGACGAAAGATGCGCCATGAAAAACGTAGACGTTATTAGTCGTGTTATGGTAAATGGGAAATCTCATTTAGCAACTATTAACATGTTGAAAGGAACCACACACTATGGTGAGAAGCTGGTTTCTAGAGATGGTAATGAATACAGAACATGGGATCCATTTAGGAGTAAATTGTCAGCAGCTTACACCAAAGGTCTGCGATTTGACTTTTCCAAAATTAGAAACATATTATATCTTGGTGCATCAACTGGAACTACCGTCAGTCACCTTTCGGATATAATGGGACTCACTGGTAAAATATTTGCCGTTGAATCCTCTGCTAGAGTTGCAAGAGAGTTAATTTCGAACGTTTCGTCTAAGAGGACCAACGTTATACCAATTATTGAAGACGCGAGAAAACCAAGAAATTACTTTTCTATTTATGACAAAATGGACCTTGTTTATTGTGATATTGCCCAGCCAGATCAAACTAACATAGCGACGGATAATTGCAAAATATATCTTAAGGAAGAAAAACCTCTGCTACTTGTAATTAAGACCAGAAGTATTGACGTCACCATGTCTCCAAAAAATGTGATCTCCCAGGAAATTAAGAAATTAGAAGAGCAATCATTTAAGGTGAAACAAAATATAGATCTAGCACCCTTTGACAAGGATCATGCAATAGTAGAAGCAATTTTTTATCCTGCCTAAGAGTTGCTAAATTACAGAACGCGATAGTATGAGTTGTGCGGGTTTCCATGACTTTCTAGCAAATGGCGGAATTTCTCTGTTTTGTTCAAACCATCCCTTTACAAATTTTATAGTTTTCTTATCCGAAGGATATCCACTGCCAACATCACCGTATTTGAGGCGAATTTTGCTTATTTCAGAATCGCGAATCACTTTTGCAATTATGGACGCACCGGATACGACAACATTCAAACTATCTGCATGGTGCATCGAGATTAATTTCGTGTTACTTCCTTTGAGAAATCGAGTGATTGTTCTTTTATATCTTGATGGATTTACATCGCATGAATCAACATAGGTTTTGTAAGAATCCATATTCCCAATAGTTATTGCCATGGCTTCAGCTTCTAGCACGTTGAGATTGTTTTTTGACACATGAAAATCAATATCCTCTATATCTATTCTACAAACGCAGATTGCCTCTGCAAGGGCAATAACCTGCCCAAATAGCATTTGCCTCTTTTTAGGGCTAAGCAATTTTGAATCTTTAATTCCCTTCTCAACCAATTCTGAGAGGGATTTTTTATTTACACTTATTGCAGCCACTATTATCGGACCTAATAAGGATCCTCTACCGGCTTCATCAACTCCACAAATTATGTTTTTGTGTTCGGTAAACTCTTATCCCCTTCCACTCAAATCAATATTTGTTGCTTTTTATCCTTATCTCTGTAAGGATGATGATATATTAGGAGCCAGAAGTTAATGGATATCCACAAGGATTGAATCATGACGTTTCAGAGATAAAAGAGGGAAAAACATCACTCTTAGTACCAAGTTTGGCGCTAACACAAACCGTTCCCCCTAAGAATCCTGCTTTTTTCAACCCAAATGCAAAATGGAATCGAGATATCTCCATGCTGGTGTACAAAGCTTATTCTTTATGTTCAAAAAATATGACATTAGCTGATTCAATTTGTGGTGTTGGTGCAAGAGGTTTGAGGGCTTCAATAGAGGTCCCACAAATTGAAACAATTTACTTTAATGACTTAAATCCCGTTGCTATCGAATATGCAAAAAAAAGTGCGATATTAAATAAGGTACAAGATAAATGTATTTTTAAGAATATTGATGTTTGCAAATTTCTAAACTTTGAAGAACGTGAAATTCGAAGGTTTGATATTGTCGATCTTGATCCATTCGGAAGCCCATCGCCATACATTGATTGCGTTTTGAGATCAGTCAGCAATGGTGGATTGATTTCTATCACAGCGACAGATACTGCAGTATTGTGTGGCGTTTACCCAAGTGTGTGTTATCGAAAGTATTATGGATTCCCTATAAGAAGTGAATACTCTAACGAAATTGGGTTACGCCTATTAGTATCATTTATAGCGTTAAACGCTGCCAGATTTGATTTATCGGTCGTTCCTTATTTTTGCCACATTAATCGTCATTATCTTAGAACCTACCTGAAAATAATATTTAGTAGTTCACAGGCAAACAATCTTTCATCAAAAATAGGATTTATTAAACATTGTCAGAAATGTAAATCTCGCAGCATTGAGAAGATAAGAGAACAGAATTCAATATGTGATTTATGCGGAGCCAAATGCATTATTGGAGGCCCGCTTTGGACAGATAATCTATTTGATTCTGATTTTCTTGATTCCATGTTAAATGAATTGAAAAATTCCGATGATGACTTTTCTCCAGGAAAGGAGCACGATAGGATGGTAAAAATGATGCAAATTTGTAAATCCGAACTTCCAATACCTACGTATTTTGAAACCGATGGCATGGCGTCATTGGCAAAAAAAAGCTCCATTTCGCTGGACAAAGTGATTAGCACACTTGCAAGTAACGGAATTGCATCGTCTAAAACAATCATGAACGAAAAAGGATTCAAAACTAATGCATCTCCGAAAGAAATAGTCGATCTCCTTTACAAATAAATAGTAATTCATAGAAGTATCGTAATTAGGAGAAAGTATAATTTGATAGGTGCAACTCAGGTTTATTTGTTTTCTAGAGGAAAATAGGCATGAAATTACAAGTTAAAAATTTATCAAAAGAATTTAAAACTACTAGATCAAATAAGACTGAATACGTCACAGCATTCGAAAATATTGACCTTACGATAAACGACGGTGAATTTGTGTGTATTGTCGGTCCCTCAGGCTGTGGAAAATCAACTCTTCTAAATATTCTTGCAGGGCTTGACAAACCCACTGAAGGGGAAATTATTCTCAATGGTCATCAAATCGAAGGTACGGGCCCAGATAGAATCATGGTGTTCCAAGAGAATGCCTTGTTTCCATGGCTTAAGGTAGTGGAAAATGTTGAATTTGGTCTAAAGATAGCCGGGCTACAAAAAGATAAGCGGCGGCAAATAGCCCTTGCTCACCTTGAAACAATGCAATTGACAAAGTTTTCTGATTCCTATGTCTATCAATTATCGGGAGGCATGAAGCAAAGAGTAGCGCTTGCAAGGGCACTAGTTATGGACCCAGAAATCTTGTTAATGGATGAACCATTCGCCTCTCTTGATTCTCAAACTCGAGACCTTCTTTCAGTAGAATTACAACTAATATGGTCTAAAACCAGAAAAAATATTATTTTTGTAACACACAATATAATGGAATCAGTATGTCTTGGAGACCGAGTGTTTGTCTTCACAAGTAGACCAGGAAAAATTAAAAGAGAAATAAAAGTCGATCATCGAAGACCGAGACTTACTGAAGATGACGAGCTAAAACCATACTATCGTGAAGTTTTAGGCGAATTAAAAAGCGAAATCAATGCAGCACGAAAACAAAAAACTGATTAGGTATCTCTTAATTTCTCAACAAGTTGAAGGCCTTCTTCAAAACTATTCGGCGAACATAAAAGTATCTTTTTTGTCAAACTTGCTGCTTGGCGGATAAAATTTTCTGGGCTTTCTTTGTATGAATGCCAATCTAAACCAATATTCTGTGCAGATATTTCGTTTCTGCTTGACGGGCACATTATGCATGGAATAACATCAATACCATAAGGCGCGGACAATTTTACTATCTCTTCCAAATTGTCAATGTTACTTATTGATTGTGTGATAAATGCACGTGGCTTAGCCTCAAGCTTATTTTTAATTTTCACGGTATCATTCACTTTACTTGGGAATGACAAATCCAGTTTAATGTAATTATTAAAATTTTGATCTGAGAGAGTCTTAATTGCCTTAGAAGGCGATATATTGAAAAATTTATTTCCAATAATGGGTTCATCTCCGCGAAGTACTAAGACGCTATATACTCCACACAAAATAGCTTCTGTAACAAACTGCAATACTGAAATTAGATTTTTATCATAAAGTCTGCATGTACAGCTTATTGGCTTTGTAATTCCATTCTTTTTGAGCATCGACACTAGCATTAAACTGGAAACCCTTGGTATTCCAAGAACATTATCAGTCAAATGTATTCCATCTACCAATTCTGATATGCGTTTTGTTTTTGAAATGAAAATATTGACATTCTTTTTTATGATGTCGTTATCATAATGATTATCATAAAGAACCTTTGGAGGATTCATTTCATAAATAATTTTGATCTCCATCAATATCTTACAATATTTATCGTAATTAAATCCTTAATTTATAATCTCGAATTTATGCCTGTAATTTCAAAACTGCTCTCAGATAGATTTTATAATTTATGTTTTTATGTATACACAAGATGATGCTGCTTTGTTTGATCAAAAGCTAGTCAAAGAATTGATCTATCCTTTTTTACGGAAGGAACTTATTTTACCAACTCAAGAAAATCAATTCAAATTTGCTTCGGTAATGCTAATAATTCATTTTACAATGGGCGATCCGCGTATCCTGTTGATAAAGCGGACAAAACTAGTGAAAAATCATGCAGGGGAGATATCTTTTCCCGGGGGAAATTTTACACCGATGGATGTCAGTATGCTTCAAACCGCTATCAGGGAGATAGAAGAAGAACTGGGCCTAAAAATTAACAAAGAACAGGTTATAGGAAGTTTGAATGCAGAAAGAACTCTTACTTCCAGATACATAATCTATCCCTTTGTGACACTTTTAGAAAAAATTCCAAAGATAGTAGTTACAAATTATGAAGTCGAAAAAATTATTGATGCTCCACTCATATCGCTTTTGAAAAGTAGAGAAAGCGATATAAAACATCAGCAAGAGTACTCCATTTCGCAATTACCAAAATTTACGTATAATAATGAAGTTGTTTGGGGTGCGACGGCAAGGATTCTCGACCAACTTGTAAAAATATTCTCTCATGAAATTAACTATTAAAATAGGTACTTAAAAATCACTATTTTTATGAGGGCTGATCATATCGCAAGGAGCGTATGAATATTCAATAAGCATGTACTTCAGATTTGTGTTTTCTCAAACTTCTAAAAGTACCAAACTTCAATGTACACTTGTCGCATTTCCAAAGATTTACTTTTGCCTGGCTATAAAATGTATAAGATTGATTTCCACTCTCATACTTACCCGTGCTGGTATTATAATTCACAGGATTGTAGTTAATCTTGTATTTAATTCTAGATACGTTTATTTTCAATTTGCAAGCTATTGAATTTTTAGTTTAAAAAAAGTAAAGTCAATTGAAGATATAGGAACCTATCAACCTTATTTCACTAACTAATGATCAACAAAACTAATATCTCATATAAGAAGAGTAACAACGTGCATTTTGAGGACCTGAGAGGGTATGTAGAGTCACTTGAAAAGATAGGAGAATTGAAGAGAATCAAGACGAGAGTCTCAGTTGATCTCGAAATTGCAGAAATTCTACGTAGAGTCATGTATAAAAATGATGGACCGGCGGTATTATTTGAGAACGTCGACGGATATAAAATTCCTGTACTTGGTAACGCATTTGGATCATTGAGAAGATTAAAGATTGCTCTAGACATGGAGAATTTTGAAGAAATTGGGGAAAGAATGTCTGCATTGACCAAGTTAAAAATACCTCACGGTTTGCTGAATAAATTCAAGATGCTCCCAAAATTATCTGAGATTGCTGATTATGGCCCCAAAACTGTAAACTCTGGACCAATTATGGAGATCGTCGAGACTACCAATCCCTCGTTGGATATTCTGCCTATCATCAAGTCATTTCCCAAAGATTCTGGGAGATTCATTACCTTCGGGATAACAGTAACTAAGAATCCTGAAACTCAAATTCGTAATATGGGTGTCTACAGATTACAGGTAATCGATTCTAAAAAAGCGATAATGCATTGGCAAATTCACAAGAGGGGTGCGCTGCATTTTGAAATGAATAAAGATAATTCGCAAAAAACAGAAGTGGCTATAGTAATAGGAGCAGATCCTGCAACTGTTTTTAGCGCTGTTGCTCCCGTTCCAGAAGGTCTAGACAAATTTCTTTTTGCTGGGATAACTCGTAAAAAGGGAATAGATCTTGTAAAGTGTAGAACCATAGACGTTGAAGTTCCAGCAAGTTCAGAAATTGTTTTAGAAGGTTTTGTTGATCCCGCTGAGCTTAATATAGAGGGCCCTTTTGGTGATCATACGGGTTACTATACACCACCCGAATCATTTCCCACATTCACTCTTACAGCTATAATGATGAGAAAAAATCCAATTTACCTTACCACAGTTGTAGGAAAACCAATACTTGAAGACGCATATATAGGCAAGGTCATTGAAAGATCATTCCTACCACTAGTAAGGCTCTTCCAACCTGAAGTAGTGGACTTTTCGATGCCTCCTGCAGGTTGGTTTCAGGGACTCGCGATAGTCTCTATTAAAAAAAGATATCCAGGACAGGCGAAAAAGGTAATGATGGGCCTTTGGGGGATGGGTCAATTGTCTCTCACAAAAATACTGATTATAGTAGATCAGGATGTCAACGTACATGATATTAATGAGGTTATCTGGGCAGTGACGACCCGAGCAGATCCAAAGAGAGACACTACAATAATTGATTATGCACCCACAGATACGTTAGATCCAGCATCGCCATTATTGAATCTGGGATCAAAAATGGGTATTGATGCAACTAAGAAAATGAAGGAGGAAGGATATCAAAGACCCATTCAAGAAGAAGTACTACCTGACGAAAGTACTATCAAATTAGTAACAAAAAAATGGACTGAGTATGGATTTGAAGGATAAAAACATTATATGATAAATGTGCAGAGCTTAGATTATTAATCATGAAATTCATTCATAGTGGCAAAGTAAAAGACGTTTATGAAGTAGATGATAAAAATTTGCTATTTCATTTTACAGACAGAGTATCGGCCTATGATGTACCTATGATTACTGAAATAGGAGGAAAGGGAGAAATTCTCTGTAGTTTTGCCCAATTCTGGTTCAACTATTTGAATACTAAAAACCACATGGTACATTTAGAGGGCAAAGACAGAATGATGGTAAAGAAACTTGACATGGTCCCACTTGAATGTGTGGTGAGAGGATATCTATATGGTAGTTTGTATGAAAGGTACTGCAGCCCTGCAAGCGTTCCTAATCTAGGGAACAACTTAAGACTTGCTTCAAAACTTGATGAACCGTTATTTGATCCAACAACAAAGTCAAACATTCATGATCTTCCTATTAATGAGGAGCAAATCGCTACGCAAGGTATCGTGACTAAAGATGAACTGCGATACTTAAAAGACACATCAATAAGACTTTACAAACAAATGTCAGAATTATCCAATAAGGCAGGGTTTATTATGGCAGACGTTAAATTTGAATTCGGGACGGATCCCGAATCCGGTGAGATCATTTTGGCTGATTCATTGGGACCTGATGAATTCAGAATGTGGACTGAAGAATCATACAAGGAAGGTCAAGAACAAGTTAGCTATGATAAGCAATATCTTAGAGATTGGTTAACTAAAATTGGATTCAGAGATGAAGTTAAGCAGGCCTCTGAGAAAGGAACAAAGCCAATACCTCCAGAGCTTCCTATGGATGTTGTTAGTGAATTGCTAAAGCGGTACAGATACGTTTATGAGAAAATTTCAAAAATATGAAAGTAAGCAATCCAATGCCTTGAGCAAACAAGAAAGAACTATTATTCTATTGTTATTCTCAAAATTCCTCTTGCATCAGAAACAGTTAGCAAATTGACTAGATCCCTTGGAATATCAATTGCTGATTTGTCGCAAGAGATAGCGAGTGTTCTAGAATCAGCATAATTTGATTTTCTCAGCACAATATCATGTTTATGGCTAATTGATAGATCAGTGTTGCCAATTCCTGCTAATTCAAATTCAACCTGATCTACGATTATTTTCATTTTAACAAATGTATCGTTAGTTCTTAATTTCTTTTTGACAGAAATATTGAGATCATCGCAAGCTTTGTTAGCAGAAACTCCAATGATACAGTCACCATTTTTAGTTAGATTAGGATCCTTGGTCACTTCGATTGTTCTTGGGTGCAGTGAAAGAATGTTCTTATGACCATAAAAAGTTATTTCTTCCTCCAAATGTTGGTCAGCTTTTCAGAAAATACTTTGACAATTTAAAGTATGATACTAAGGTAGACTTAAATTAACGAATGCAAACAAGTTAGAGCTGATTTGTTACCTGCAGCAGCTGGTTATGATAGAGCAATAACGGTGTTTTCACCAGATGGTAGACTATACCAAGTAGAATATGCTATTGAAACTGTAAGAAGAGGAACCCTAGCAGTCGGAATAAAAAGCAAGAATGGCGTTGTCATTGCGGTTGAAGAAAAAGCTAGGAAATTACAAGTATCTGATGTTACTCAAAAAATATTTCAAATAGACGATCACATAGGAGTCGCAGCAGCCGGATATATCCCCGATGCGAGAACCCAAGTGGATCATGCTAGATTTTTCGCACAAAGTAATAGACTGATATACGATGAACCTGTGGATGTTGAAGGTGTCGCAAAAAATCTTGCAGATATGGCTCAACAATTTACTCAATATGCAGGAGTTAGACCATATGGCGTTGCTTTGATTCTCGCCGGTGTTGATAAGAACGGCGCTTCACTTTATCAAACTGATCCAAGCGGAACGTACATTGGTTATGATGCCGTTGCAATTGGAAATGGAAGTGATCAGGTTAATGAATTCCTGGAAAAAAATTACCACGCCGACATTAGCATGGAAGAAGCAAGTAGCCTTGCTTTGGAATCAATATATCTCGTCAGTGAAGAGAAAACTGGCACAAGGCATATCAAAATGGCACAGATAGATATGAAATCAAAAAGACTGAAGCGGGTTGAAAATAACGATATCGAAACCTACGCTTCAAAATCTAAAGAAAATGCAAGTAAGAGGCCGCCTCAATAATTTTATTTTAATTAATTTTTAATTACTGTAATATTGGTTTAAATATTCAAGAAATATTTTGAATTCTGTGACTGTAAAAACTGGGTCGCCTGCTCCAGATCTGAAAGTTAGTGAATGGGTACAAGGAGGACCTATAAGTTTGAAAGATCATTTAGGTAAAGTCGTGGTAGTAGAAGTATTTCAGGTTAATTGTCCTGGTTGCTTCGTTTATGGAATACCTGAGGCAATTGAAACACATAACAAATACAAGAACGATAATGTTGTAGTATTAGGACTTGCCACTGCTTTTGAAGATTTTGACAAGAATACAATTGAAAATCTGAAATTACTATTAGACGAAAAAAAAGTAATTGGTGAAACCCTTACTACTCTTACATATCAAAGTAAGTTACTAAACGAAGGAAAGCTAGTTTATTCTATTCCATTTCCCGTGGGTATGGATATGCTTGTAAAGGAAAAATTGCCAATAGACGAAAAGAGAATTATGGAATTTGTAAATGCAAACGTGCTTGATTTTGGTTTGTATCATGAAAAAGACAAAGAGCAAATCATTTCACGTGTTAAATCATATTTAGAGACTAAACCCTATAGCCCACTTACTTTCGAAGAATATTCCCTAAGAGGGACTCCTTCAACAATATTCATTGATAAGAAAGGAGATCTTCGTGAAACTACATTTGGATCTACTGGACTAATGGCGACGACTGTGGAAAAACTATTATCAGAATAGACGGTTTACATACATTTGACTAATTTATCAATTGCCATACCTGACTCTTCATTAATAGAATCGCAAACCATTCTAGACAAAAGTTATAAAATTTCGCAAATTGCTCGAGCTTGCTCGATATTTTGCGTTAGTAAAATCTATATCTACCATGACAATAGCGCCAAAGCAGAAAAAGATGACAGAAAAATTCTGAAAATAATACTCGAATACCTTGACACTCCACCGTATCTTCGAAAAAAAATTTACCCAAAAATGTGGATGCTAAAACATGCGGGCAGCTTACCTCCAATAAAATCACCACATCACAAAACACGAGTAGACATTCAGAGTGTAAAAAATGAAATACGGTTTGGATTTGTTGTAAAGCAAAATGACATGTTGTATGTGGATGTAGGACTGGAACAGCTTATTAGATACAATGGAAATCGCCTGGGCAAGAAAGTCTTGGTAAAAATTTCAAAAAATGGCCAGCTTTTTGCTGAGGATATTGAAAAAGAACAAATTCCTGGTTATTGGGGATATGAAATAGAATACAGAGAGTCATTGTCACAATTGTTGGAAACCCAGAAATGCGAAGTCTTGATGACTTCCGTAGAAGGTTCGCAATTTACAAAGCACGTTAGTGAGATGATAAAAAAAATCAAGATATCCAAGGAACTTCTAATCGTATTTGGTGGACCCAGATTCGGGCTGCGGAAAATACTTGAAAGCGAAAATAAAAAGATTTCAGCGAATCAGCATCTGATGAATATGTTTCCTAGACAAGGGACTCAAACAGTTAGGCTAGAAGAAGCAATATTTGGGACTTTATCCATAGTCAATAATTATCTATATGCTTAATTATGGATTGAGAGGAGATATTCAAGTTTGCAGACATGATTTTAACCAATTCAAAAATTGTCCTTAAGTTTAATTTATTAAAGGGATCACAAAAATTCGATTAATCATGGGTCATCGAAAATATAGTGCACCAAGAAGGGGTAGTATGGCATTCTATCCAAGAGTACGTGCGCGAAGTCTCGAATCTAGGGTTAGAACATGGTCAGATCCTAAGATGGAGAAATCATCATTATTGGGTTTTGCAGGCTATAAAGTTACGAATTTAAACGTATTATCTGTAGATGACAGAGAAAAGACTCCAAATTTTGGTAAGAATATCATGAATTCGTCGACCTTAATCGCAACCCCGCCACTAAAAATAGTCGGAATAAGAGCGTATGGAGAAACCACATATGGTAAGAAAGCTATCTTTGATGCATTTGCCAAGGATAATGACAAATATTTAACAAAAAAGGCATCATTCAAATTCAAAGAAGGAAAATTGGATGAGATCAATTCTCATATTGACAGGATTAAAGAGGTTGTTGCTGTTGTATCATCCAATCCCTACTCTGCATCTTTGGCACAAAAGAAACCATTTGTTTGGGAAATACCTATTGGTGGAAAAGATACTAAATCAAAAATTGAATATGGTGTCAGTAATTTTGGAAAACAGGTAAACATTAAGGATGTTTTTGAGACCGGACAATTTATTGACATCTCGGCAATTACACGAGGGAAAGGAGTAGAAGGCCCAATTACCAGATTCGGAGTAAAGAGAAAGCAGCATAAATCTAGAAAGAGTGTAAGAGCACTTGGAACTTTAGGTCCAATCTCTCCAGCTGTTGTTACTTATACTGTCCCGAGACAAGGTCAGAGGGGATTTCACCAAAGGACTGAATACAACAAGAGGATATTGATTATTTCAAATCCTGAAAAAGACAGTGATTTCAAGATTAATCCAAAGGGTGGATTTCAACACTATGGAATGGTTAAAAATGATTACATAATTGTCAAAGGCTCCGTACCAGGTGTTCCTAAGCGTTTGATTAAGATGAGATTTCCAGTCAGAACAGTGAGCAAAAAAGTTGTCGAGCCAAAAGTTTTCGAGGTACTAATGAAATGAAGGTTAGTCTAAAGAATCTTCAAGGAAAAGATGTAGAATCTCTGGAACTGCCGTCAGTTTTTAATACGCCTTATCGACCTGAAATCATTAAAAAAGTGTATGTGAATGTTCTTTCGACGCGATTTCAGCCTCAAGGTAGGTATCCGGCAGCTGGAGAAATTGTTAGTGCAGAATCTCGCAACACAGGTTTGGGAATCGCAAGAATAGCTAGAGCTCGAGGTGAAGGATTTCAACGAGCTGGTCAGGCCGCTGGTGTGGCTGGTGTTCGAAAAGGAAGATTAGCACATCCTCCAGTATCATGGAAAAACACTATCAAAAAAATAAATAAAAAAGAAAGACAGCTTGGACTATGTTCAGCTATTGCTGCTACATCAAATAAAGAAATAATTGAAAAGCGAGGCCATAAAGTCGGAAAAATTTCTGAATTTCCAATTATTGTATCAAATGATTTGGAGAAGATAACAAAGACTGCAGAGCTAAAAAAGACCTTGCTATCATTAGGGCTTGAAGAGGACCTTGCAAGGTCTACAAATATTGTTAGAATACCATCTGGCAAGTCCAGATTACGAGGAAGGAAGAAGCACTCAGCTTTGAGTTGTCTTATAGTCGTATCAAAAAATTCACCTATTGCAAAGTTGAGAAGATCTCTTCCAGGTGTTAATGTAGTTTCTGTGGAAACCCTCAGTATCACGGATCTTGTTCCAGGAACAAAGCCGGTTAGATTGACCGTTTATACTAAAAATGCCATTGATTCTATGAATAACATAAATACAGTTTGGTCAAAAGTTCAGAGCATGGTGAACCAATAATGAGCAAAGAATTAGAAGAAAATCTTCATTCAATCATCCTTCGGCCTTACATTACAGAAAAGACATTCAATCTGATTGAAAAGGAAAATAAGTTAACCTTCATAGTAGCAGACAGTGCAAAAAAAGATGACGTAAAGCAGGCTATAAAAATAATGTACGAATCTGATGTTAGAGATGTCAATCTATTTCGCACAATCCGAGGGAAAAAAGCCATAATTAGATTCACCAAAGATGATGAAGCAAGGCAACTTGCTACAAAATTAGGATTGGTTTAGTTTGATTCATCTAGTTAAATTTAAAAGGAGTATTTTGGAGCTGATAATGATAATTGGTTCGTGAATTCAAATTTAGAGGTTATAACGTTGATCAATTGAAGAATTTATCAATAGAAGCATTACTTCCATTACTAAATGCCAGACAAAGACGATCTCTTGATAAAAGAGTGGGAAAGTACATGGATGATCAAAAAAGAAAATTACGTGAGAGAATAAAAAGCGTAAGAGAAGGAAAGTCCAACGATACTTTACGAACCCATGTTAGAGACATGATAATCCTTCCAGACATGGTTGATATTACTATTAATGTTCATAATGGAAAGGATTTCACTCCTATTGCTATTAAACCCGAAATGATAGGTCATTATTTAGGCGAATATGCTATTACTAATAAGAGAGTTCAACATGGTGCCCCAGGAGTCGGAGCCTCCAGGTCAAGTCTATACGTGCCATTAAAGTGATAGATTTGCCTTCATATTCTTACTCTTTCTCTCAATTTGACAAGAACAAGCACGTGCGAGCAGCACTGAGAGAGACCGACATTTCGCATAAACACGCAAGAGAAATTGGCTTAGCGATTAAGGGTATGTCCTTAGAAAGAGCCAGGAATGTTTTAGATCAAGTTATTGAAAAAAAAGTGGCCGTTCCTTATAGAAGATATCATAATGAAGTTGCTCATAGATCAAATATTCGAGATGGTTTTTCTTCTGGAAGATTTCCAAATAAGGCGTCAAAAGAATTTTTACGGCTTTTAGATAACTTGGAATCAAACGCAGAGTACAAAGGTATGGACCTTGACAGATTAGAGATAGTATCGTGCGTTATTCATAAAGGAACAAAGTTAAAGCGATTTACACCCAGAGCTATGGGAAGATCAAGTCCTAAAGTTGATACATTGACACATGTAGAGATTGTGGCTAAAGAGGGCAGAGTAAGTTGAGCGCAATAAAAAACGTCATGAAGAATAATTTTAGAAACATGGAACTGAATGAATTCCTAAGTTCTACTCTAAAAGATGCTGGATACGGAGGAGCAGAAGTTCAAAAAACACCTATTGGTACCAAAATAACACTATTTGTAATAAGGCCAGGTCTTGTAATAGGGAGAAAGGGCAGTGGGATAAGAGATTTGACAACAAGATTGGAACAACAATTTAACTTAGAAAATGCGCAGGTATCTGTTACTGAAGTAACAAAGCCTGAATTAAATCCGAATATCATGGCCAACAGAATCGCTCAACTAATTGAAAGAGGAACTGCATTCAGAAGAGCTTCATTGTGGACAATAAATACCATCATGGGGGCTGGCGCTATGGGTGTAGAGATTACAATTTCGGGAAAATTGAGAGGTGAACGCGCTCATTTTGAAAAGCACACCGCAGGAGTTATACCAAAAAGTGGCAAGATTGCTGAAGAAGTGGTAAGAAGCAGCATTAACAGCATATTGACAAAAATGGGACTGGTAGGTATAAAGTTGAAAATTTCAGTAAGAGAAGAAATTCCCCGTGATTTTGATTTGAATACAGAATCTCAATCAAAGAGTGAACCTGTAGTTGAAAACCAAAGTGAAACCAAGAGTGAACCTGTAGTTGAAAACCAAAGTGAAACCATGAATACTAGCGAGGACAAAAAAGAGCCATCCGACTCGGATAAAACTGAAAGTAAAGATATTATTAACAATGAAGTTAAGGAAATAGCCGTAAACAAGAGTGAGACTTAATGGCTAGACTTAAATTAAAAACGCTAAGAGAGTTTAATGACGTTGATTTGGAATCAAAGTTATCAGAAATTCGAGCAGATTTATTGAAATTAAGAATTGAAAATTCAAAAGGAACACTCAAAAAGGAAACGGGAAATATGAAATGGAAGAGACGAGATATTGCGCGCATATTATCAATTTTAAAAGAGAGGGAATTGAACAAATGACCTTCAAAGAACATGTGCTTCAGCACGAATTCATAGGTAGAAAAGCACAAATTGAATACGGACCTCCTAAAAATAACAGAATAATAAATGGCAAAATTATTTTTGAAACCAAAAATACTTTTTCAATTAAAGATGAATTGAAATCATATGTAATTCCAAAAAAAGCAATTAATCAATTAGGATTGGCCATCAAGAATGAAATATGTTTTATACATGGATCTATGCTGATTGGGAGACCAGAAGATCGTTTAACAAAGTGATAGTGAATAGATAATGACTAAAAATATAGGGTTAACAGTTTCAGAACCGAAAAGGACTTGCAACGACGAATTATGTCCCTTTCATGGTAAACTTTCAATTAGAGGAAGAGTTTTGACTGGTATTACTGTAAGTTCAAAGGCACATAAGATGATAGTAGTCTCCCGCGAATATCCTAGACTTGTAAGAAAATACAAAAGATATGAGCGAAGTAGCTCCAAGGTGCATGCATTTCTACCATCGTGTATTGACGTAAAAGAAGGTGACGAGGTCAAGATTGCCGAATGTAAACCAATATCAAAAACCGTATCATTTGTAACAGTGGAGGTAATAAAGAATGGCGTCTAAGAGTCGAGCAGTTTCTGCAAAAGGTGTCGAGGAATTCAAACCTTACATTACGAGAGCTTTGCCGATAACTGCAAACTTGGTATGTGCGGACAACACAGGTGCCAAAATTTTAAGGATAGCTCAAGTGACGCGCATAAAGGGCAGACATTCTAGGATGCCGTCTGCGTCTGTGGGAGATTTTGTTAATGTTACTGTAAAAAAAGGAAAACCAGAGCTCAGAAAACAGATGTTTGGAGCCGTAATTATTAGACAAAAATACGCAATAAGGAGACTTAATGGGGTTAGGCTTTCATTTGAGGATAATGCAGCAGTACTAGTTACACCCGAAGGAGAAATAAAGGGAACGGACATAAAAGGACCTGTCGCGGCTGAAGCTGCAGAAAAGTGGCCGAGGATTGCAAACCTCGCATCTTTAATAATATGAGTGATAATGATGTTTTATAACCTGATTTCAAAGCACAAAAGAGACAAGTTCTTGGGAGCTAATTTGTCTGAAAACTTAAGAGAGCAACACAGTAGACGAAGTATGAGAGTAATCAAGGGCGATACTGTTAGAATATTAAGAGGCGAGTATGTGGGGATAGAAGGGAAAGTTGAAAAGGTGAATACGGAGAGAGCTACGCTATCAATTGAAGGAGTTCAAAGAGAGAAAATACGTGGAGGAAACGTGAAAGTACAGATTCATGCTTCAAATGTTCAGATTATTTCATTAAATACAGATGACGAGTTCAGAATTAAAGGAACAAAGAAATCAAAAGATAAAAAAACACCTGTAATAAAAGAAAAAGAAAAGCAAGTAGAAACGAAAAAACCAATTACCAAGGCAAAGGAAGTAGTTAATGGAGAAGAAACATAAACATGGCAAAAAAAGGCGGAGATAAGAGACTAAAAAGACAAGTTGCACCACGCTATTGGCAGGTTAACCGAAAAAGTTCAAGGTTTATCCTCAATACAATGCCAGGCCCCCATACTAGAAAATTTTCATATCCAATTGGAGTAGTATTGCGTGACTTGTTGCATGTTTGCGATAATATCCGTGAAGTAAAAAGATCTCTAAACAAAGGATTGATAAGTGTAGATGGTAAAATGGTTCGTCATCCGAACTTCCCGGTAGGTCTGATGGATACAGTAGAAATAATACCCTCAAATGAATTATATAGATTTGTACCTTCAAAGGGACTTCCATTATTCCCAATAAAAATAGATTCAAAGGAAAAAAACTTGAAGATAGGAAAAATAAAATCAAAAGTTTCTTCAAAGAAAAATTTGTATCAATATTGTCTACATGATGGAAGAACATTTCTATCTGATGCTTCATATAATGTGAATGACACGTGTTTGGTTGAATTACCTAAATTTGGTATCAAGAATCATGTGCAACTCGAGAAAGGTTGTAGCGTGATCGTTACCAGGGGTGAGAATGCTGGTAATGTTGGCAAGGTTGAAGAAATCAAGACGGGGTCATTTTCTCTTCCTAAAAGAGTACTCGTCTCGATGGGTGAAAAAACTGTCGAGTTACCAATTGATATAGTCATGGCTATTGGAACCGATTCTTCATTAATTCAGGTGAGCATATAATATGAGTACAGTCAAAACTATGAAACAAATCAATTTGGAAAAGGTCGTAATAAATATTGGAGTTGGAAAGTCGGGTGAACCATTAGAACGAGCCAAAAACGCTCTGGAAGAATTAACATCTAGAAAACCGACCCAATGCGGCGCAAAAAATAATGTAAGAGATTTTGGAATTCATAAAGGTGAACCAATTGGTGCAAAAGTCACTTTAAGAAATGATGAGGCTATGGAATTTGCCAAGAGAATAATACAATCTAAAAATAATCAATTAAAAGAATCGTCATTTGACAACTTTGGAAATATATCCTTAGGAATCCGTGAACACATTGATATTCCGGGTGCAAAATACAATCCAGATATTGGAATTTTTGGAATGAATGTTTGCATTTCATTATCTCGGCCAGGGTACAGGATAATTAAGAAGAGCAACCCAAGAAAAATGGGTAAAAAACACAGAATTTCAAAGGAAGATGCAATTGAATTTTTCAAGAACTTGGGAGTTGAGATGGTTTAATGCCCAAGCCAAGAGAATATGACATTACTGGGAGAAAACAACGTATCCATGGAAAAGGCACTAGATGGTGTAAGCGATGTGGCTGCTATTCTGGGCTTATCCAAGCTTATAAAATAATGCTTTGTAGACAATGCTTTAGAGAAGTAGCAATAAAATTAGGTTTCAAGAAATATGATTAAAACAATAGGTGAATGAATTGCCAGCATTAAATATCTTATCAAATCTATTTACAACTCTCTATAACAACGAAGTTAGGAGGAAAAAAGAATGCATTGTAAGTCCATCTTCCAGGTTTTCAAGTGAGGTACTACGAGTAATGCAGAAACATCGATACATTGGAGAATTCGAGCAAATTGATGATTCTAGAGCCGGCAAATTCAAGATTCAATTATTGGCAAAAATAAACAAATGCGGAATAATAACTCCAAAATTTAGTGTTGGAAAAAACCAATACCTGAATTGGGAAAGACAATTTTTACCTGCGTATAATATGGGAATCTTGATTGTCTCAACTAGTAAAGGTGTTATGACTCACCACGAAGCACAGGAAATGGGAATAGGAGGAGTATTAGTTGGGTACGTCTACTAGAGAATTTGTTTCGACTCTAGAAATTCCAGAAGGGATTTCTGTATCTTTAGAAGAGAGGACAATATCAGTTAAGGGTAAATTGGGCACCGTAAAGAAAGATTTCTCTAAACTTCCAGCATCATTAACAATAGATAATAACATAGTAAGGATTGAACCGTACGGAACAAGGAGAAAAGATTTTGCTATTTCAAAAACCACGAAAAGCATCATCAATAATATGATAAAGGGTGTTCAGAACGGATACAAGTATAAAATGAAAGTGGTCTTCGCACACTTTCCGATAACCGTGAAGGTTAAGGATAGTAAAGTACATGTAGAGAATTTTTTCGGTGAGAGAAAGGCAAGAATTTCAAAGATAATGGGTGATTCTACAAAAGTAGTCGTAGAAGGAGATGATATTGTAATTACCGGGCCTCATTTAGAACATGTTTCGCAGACAGCTGCCAATATTGAATTATCGACTAGAGTAAAAAACAAGGATCAAAGAGTTTTTCTAGACGGCGTATATGTTTATTCGAGAGAATAGATACATGCTTATACGCCATTAAATTCAGAATGACTTTTATATAGAATATTTGTGCAAGTGAGGATTAAGTGATAACAGTTATTCTTGCTGGCGGCTTGGGAAAAAGATTAAGGCCTTTAACTTCAGATAGGCCAAAACCTATGATCCAAATTAACAACACGCCAATTATAGAATTGCAGGTAAAATGGTTAAAAAAATTTGGAATTACTGATATTATTATTCTTGTAGGCCATCTCAAAGAGAAGATAAAACATCATCTTGCTGACGGTAAAAAATTTGGAGTAAATATCAGTTATATTGAAGAGAACGAACCGCTGGGAACAGGCGGCGCACTAAAAAATGCAAAAGACCACATTATTAAAAACGGAAATTCTAATTCCGGGTTTTTTGTCATCAATGGAGATATCTTGACAAATTTAGATCCTTTTACAATTTCGGAGGAAGGATCAATGACACTTGCGTTAGTTCCTTTAAAAAGTACGTTCGGTATTGTGGAAACAAATGGCGATCTTGTATCGAAGTTTGTAGAAAAACCATTCATTGAGGATAAGTGGGTTAACGCAGGAGTGTATTATTTTTCAAATGAGATTTTTAATTATTTGCCTGATAATGGCAATCTAGAAACTGTTACCTTGCCCATGTTAGTAGAGAAACAAAAATTGAAGGCCAAGAAGTTTTCAAATAATTATTGGCGATCTATAGACTCCCACAAGGATGTTGATGAAGCCTCCAAGGAAATTGAACACGTTTTCAAAAAATGACTGAGAAGATCGGTCAAATCGGCTACAACCCAAGTAGCCTGTTTAATGCTCAGGATATTCTAAAAATTGGTAGGTTACTAGACGATAGACCAAATGTGAGTTCGATCTGGATTCCAGAGTCTTGGGGACGCGAAGCATTTGTAATGTTAGGCGCTATCGCAGCAATAACTCGAAGAATAAAGATAGGAACATCAATCGTAAGCATGTTTTCTAGAACGCCGGCTACATTGGCAATGGCAGCTTGCACTTTAGATAATATTTCCTCCAGTCGCACAATAATTGGAGTTGGTGCTAGCACAGCGGTTCTTGCTGAAAACTGGCATGGAATAAGTTTTGAACACCCACTTAGGCGTATGCGGGAATACCTGAGGTGCTTTAAATCCATCTCCAGTGCAGAAACAATAAACTTTGATGGGGAATTTTTCAAGTTAAAAAATATGCGGATTTTGCACCCGTCATCAAGGAAAAAAATTCCGGTTTATCTGGCTGCAGTGAATTCAGGAATGATTAGTCTGGCAACTAAAGAGGCAGATGGGATTATATTGTATCTTCGTCCATTAGATGAGATAAAGAAAACAACAGTATTCATCAACTCATTATTATCGGGCAAATCTAACTTTGAAATAAGTTCTGTGTTTATTACAGCGGTCTCAAATAAGCATCCGGATTTAGCACGCAATAGAGCAGCAAAGACGCTTGCATTTTATGTTTCCGTAGGCAGATATTATAGCGCATTTTTATCCTCGCATGGATTTGAAAATGAAGTAAAACAAATTACAACAGAATATAGGAAAAATGGTATCGAAAATGCCACTAAATATGTGACAGATTCAATGCTCGATTCACTTACTATCAATGGAACGGTTGAGGACTGCATCAATTCTCTAAAGCGATTTGCCTCATCTGGTATCACCCTCCCCATTTTACAAATAAATCCAGTTAAGGACAATGAGCAATCAATCAAGGACTCTCTTCTCTTAATAGAAAATGTCTAAAATAGCCATAGTTGATGAATCAACTTCAGAATTCACTCGAGATACATCTATGTCCTTACAACAATTGGCATGCGAGCCTTGTCGAACAATTATGCAAAATTCAAAAAAGGCTAATGTCGACATTGACGCAGTTATCTTGTCTACAACCTCTGATATCCAATATGGCGCTACAATAATATCAGAATATCTTGGAATAAAACCAACTATTTCTCAAAGATTGGATAATCTATGCAATTCTGGCACCAATGCAATTGTCTCTGCTTATTCATTGATAAAATCTGGTTTATGTAAGACAGCGTTGGTTGTGGGGGCAGATATGAAACAAACCAAAGGATCTCGTTTAACATGGGATGTTTCGAGAGGAAGTTTTACATCACCCATTTACTGGGCTGCGCTATTTGCAAAAGCTCACATGCGCAAATACGGTACGACAGAAGAACAAATGGCATCCGTTGCCGTTAAAAATAGAAGAAATGCGTGCTTGAATCAAAATGCTTTGTTTCGGAAAAAAATAACAGTTAACGATGTAATGAGTTCAAAAAAACTCGTGGACCCAATAAAATTACTTGACTGTTCGAATATCTGTAATGGGGCCTCAGCAATATTACTTACAAACGAAAATGAGGCCGAACAATATACAGATCGTCCCGTATGGATAGAAGGGATAGGTAGTTCAGTTGAAGCTGCAAGTTTTGGTAACGTCAGCTCTAATCTCTCATATATACAATCTACTCGAAAGGCTTCTGAAATGGCATTTACCATGGCGAATGTTAAACCAAAAAAAATAGACATTGTTGAACTTCACGATGCGTTTACAATAATGGAGATTTTGGCATACGAGGACTTGGGTTTATGCAAAAAAGGGGAGGGCGGAAAGTTTGTATCGCAGCAAAGTATTGCGATCAATCCTCGGGGAGGACTATTAGGAACTGGACATCCGTTAGGCGCTACAGGTATAGCACAAACGGTAGAAATTTGTCAACAGTTAAAACAAAAGGCTGGAAAAAGGCAGATTAAAGATTGTGAGAATGGTTTGATCCATAATATGTCCGCTGCAGGTTCTTCATCACTTGTTCTCATTCTTTCTTAGTATTTATTCATGAAATAGGAGTGCATCTGTTGGCTGTTTGGTACCAAATAAAAATTACATTTCATTTAATCAATTAATAACTGGTTCAATCATGACATTTACGTGGATGATATAATAGAAAAGTTTCTCGATTATCTGAGAAATGGCGATTTCAGGGTCCCAATATGCGATAAATGCCTTACAAAGATTTGGCCACCATCGAATATTTGTAGCAATTGCTTTTCTAAAAAAATCAGAATGTCCAGGTTAGATTTGAAGGGCCGATTAATCGAGTATTCGCGATCATTTATTGGCGACAGAAAAAATTTAGGACTAGTTGAGATATCAGGAATCAGGATTATAGGAAGTTTAAGTCAAGGGAATATGTCTCCGGGCAGCCCGGTAAAATTAACCAAATGTGGTTTAGATAAGGATAATTCGCCCTACTACGAATTTTCATTTCTGTGATTGACATAATACTGTATGATTTAATTATTCATTAATTACTACTAAGAACAGAGATGTCATACGATAGATTTGTGGACGACAGACTGCTGACAAGCAGAGACGTACTGAACAGAGTGCAGATAAAGATGAAACTTCTTGACTACGATGAATCAGCGAGAGATTTTTCGCAAAGGTTTGGAAGCAGAATTCTGGTAAGAAAAGTCCTGTTGACTATGAAAAAGACAGAAACGCAAGAAATCGAAGAAAAGGAACTCGACATCGAGGAGTTAGAAAAGAAAATTAGGAAAGAGCGACTATGGTCTTCAACTAATAGATGGGTTTCAAAAAGTGAAATAAAGAATGGTTACATAGTTGCTTCAAGACACGTTGATCTATTGGCAAATGCGATAGCACTTGATGTAATTCAAATTTAACCGAAAACTATCTTTTGACATCAAAATACAGTATGTAGTTCAGAATCATTATATTTCTAAACTCGAATTATGAAATATTGTGCTGTAAATGTGTTTAATATAAAAATTAGTAACATTCAATGTAGCGACTATCGAGACTCGAACGACCCCGCAGAAACTAAAAGAACAGATAAGCGCCGCTGATCAGACTTGAACTGATGGCCCACTGGTTAACAGCCAGTTAAGCTCCAAAGTAACTAGACTTTGAATTTGCTCTACCATGCTGAGCTACAGCGGCGCATGTTTTACAGAAATTATTACTTCAAATAAATGTTATGCTGGAGAAAAGCCATAAATAAAAACTTTCTAAATTCGAATTTTGAAATATTGAGTAAGGTTTGTGAAAAGATTATTTCTTCCTTGTGATAATAACTTTTACAACACCTAATGCCACTAGCAATATGCCCAATCCTGTAGTACTATACAAAGTAGAACCTCCCCTTGCTCCATCTTGAGAAGCCATTCCTACCATTCCGGCGATTATCAATCCCCCATTGATAAAAAGAAGCACTGATACAAGTGCAGATCTTTCCCTAAATGAAATTGCAAAAGCTATTACCGATAGAATTACTGCTCCACCGCCCAATACACCGCCCCTAATTGCCGCATTTAAGTGCAGAAAACCACTCTTCGCATTATCAGAAGAGGCATTCGGAGCCATTACATCAGCACCATATATTATTAGTAATGCAAGAGAAATGAAAAGTAAGATTATAGATATTTTTGTTCTCATTACCTAAATGGTATTTGTGGATTATTAATAAACTTATTTTGAAAAGCCCTTTCTGTAATTATCTTGTGACTATATCTACAAGAAAATACTGGTAGCATAAATTATAGCAAGATATTGGATATCGGATTGGGAGTCCAATTTACCTTTTTCTTATGGTTAAGAACAACATTTATGGAGAAACATTGCGGGCTAATGTACAAATACTGCAATACTTATGCTCTTCCTATTGAATAGTAATAATCATGATAAAAGATATGTTTGGTATCCTTACACTCAGATGAAACTGTGGAACAGATCAAATAATATCGTAATTGAATCTGGAAACGGTTTTAATTTTATCGATTCACAAGATAGAAGATATCTTGATGGCATTAGTAATATGTGGTGTAATGTTTGGGGACATGATAGATCAGAAATAATTGATGCTATGAAAAAGCAGCTTGACACTCTACCTCATTCTTCTCTATTTGGACTAACAAGTCCTCCATCAGTGAAATTGGCAGAACGTCTTACAACAATGGCTAAGGGAATGGACAAAGTTTTCTACACAGATAATGGATCAACAGCAATCGAAGCTGCCCTAAAAATTGCAACCCAGTATTGGAAGAATAAAGGCATGTCACAGAAAAAAACATTTGTTTGTTTAAAAAACGGATACCATGGTGACACAATTGGTTGCATGTCAGTAGGGTATGTAGATGGTTACTTTTCTCCTTACAAATCGATTCTTCTCAAAACATTAAAAGTGGATTCGCCCACCATAAGACACGAAAAATTTGGTCCCCAAAACTACGACTCGCATATTATCAAGATTGAAAAAATATTAAAGAAACTATCATCAAAAATATCTGCCTTTGTGATGGAAAGTGGAGCTCAAATCGCAGGAGGTATTAACATCTATCCCAAAAATTTCCAAAAAGAAATTAGCAATCTCTGCAAGAAATACAATGTTCTCCTAATTTTAGATGAGATCGCAACGGGTTTTGGAAGACTTGGCAATATGATAGAATATGATGCACAAAACTCAAATCCCGACATAGTTTGTTACGCGAAGGCACTTACCGGAGGATATTTTCCATTAGCAGTAACACTTACAACCAATAATATTTTTAGGGAATTTCTTGGGGATTATTGGGCCAAAAAACAACTTTTTCATGGTCATACTTTTACAGGTCATCCTGTTGGATGTGTTGCGGCGCTGGCTAATTTAGAACTTTATGAAAAGCTAAATCTAATTAATAAAATAAGACATAATTCGGAGAATCTAACTTCTTACTTGAAAAAATTCTCAGAGTTGGAAATCTGTTATGACATAAGATCCAAGGGTCTGCTTTGTGGTATTGAGTTAAGAAAAGATGGTATACCACTCAAGAATGTTGACAAAATTCCTGTTGGCCACTATATTGCAAAGGAATCGTTGAAAAAGGGCGTTTATCTAAGAACTCTTGGAAACATAGTTTCAATAATCCCATCATTGGCGATGGAAAAAAATGATCTTAAACGGCTTGTAGATACTGAATATGAAATAATACAAGAACTCGACCAAAAAATAAGACGGAATTGATGATTGTATTTTGGCTAAATCATGCGAATTTGATTATAAAGTGTAGCCTTTGATATCCCAAGATTTTTAGCAATTTTGTTTCTTGGTATATTCTGGGATAGCATCTTAATTAGAGAATCTTTATCGAGTGTTTTTTTGGGGCGTCCAATATTTTTGCCGGACATTTTCGCTCTTATCATGCCATCCTTTGTTCTTTGAATCAGCATTTCTCTTTCTCTCTCTGCTACCCAGGTCAATATGCCAATCATCAATTTCCGGATGCTAGTATCTGTTGTCTGCAAAAAAAGCTCTTTAGGCGAACATGAAATCAAGGGTGAGTATACTTCTATGGATTTTATCGCATCAAGTGTTTCCCAAAATGTTCTACCAACCCGGGATAATTCATAAACAAGAACAGAGTCGACTCTATCGGTTCTAACAAGATCCATCATCTCTTTGAATGCTGGTCTATTAATCGCAGGGACCTTGCCACTAACAGCAGAGTCTTCAAAAAAATCGAGAATTTCATAATCATTGTCAGCGGCCCACTTTTCTATTGCTAATTTCTGATTCAAGACAGTCTGCTCGTCGGTGCTCACTCGCAAGTATCCAAACGAATATTTCATCTTAATTTCTCTAATGTAGCCTTGATAATTGCATAGGTCAACAAATTTACGTACAGTTAAAAAAAGGTATTACATTTTTTAGACTAAGCAAGAGTAAAAAAATGGTGATTTTTTTGCCCTGTGTAAAAACGGGTCCTTTTTCAGACGGTTGTCTTGCACTTGAAGGATAACGAATTTCGCATTTTCCAGAGTTTACGGCAACAGTAGTAAAAATATCATTATTTGATAGTTTTACTGCTCTTAAGTGGGGTTAAATGGTCGAAAAAAGGTGTCCAGCCCTAGTAATTTTGACAATTTTTCACAATTTCAGGACGTCTTAACCATTTTGCAATTTGATGATAAAATGAATCATAACCATGGTGGGTATTATGAAACTGTCAATATCAAATTATTGATAATTACTCTAGCCAAATCTTGGAAAACATGGACACACTCTACTTATTCAATTGGCCACATAAAGCCAATTTAGTAACTTTTCGCAAATTAAAGATTAATTATGGGTTCCAAAGTAGAACTACTGATGCAAGATTTCGAGTTCATTGATTCTTGTATGAACAAGGTAGTCAATGGAAATACTATTTCCTTTGATGAAGCTGAAAGATTAATTTCAACTAATAATTTGGTAAAGTTAGCCGAAGCAGCCAATAACATAACAAGGAAATTCAGTCAAGATAGTGTAGACGTTGAAACGCTGTTAAACGCAAAATCGGGGAATTGTCCCGAGGATTGTTCCTTTTGCGCGCAGTCTTCTTTTTACGAAACTGGTATAACAAAATATCCACTCCTTCCAGATAATATAATATTAAACAGGGCAATGGAAGCAAAAATGAATGGAGCGGCCAGTTTTTGTCTGGTATGTGCATATAGAGAGCCCCCACAAAATGATTTTGAAAAAATTTGTAATGTGATAGAAAGGCTAAAAAAAGAAGTAGATCTGGACGTTAATGTTTCACTTGGGTTCATGACACCAGAACGAGCTCAAAAGTTAAAATCACTAGGTGTAAAGCGTTATAACCACAATCTAGAAGCCTCCGAAAGTTTCTTTTCTGAGATATGCAAGACACATGATTTTGAAGACAGGATTAATACTGCAAGGATAGTTAAAGATGCAGGATTGGAACTTTGCTGCGGAGGCATAATTGGAATGGGGGAATCTCCAAAACAACGAATCGAACTTGCTTTTTCTTTGGCGGCTCTTGAACCAGACGAAGTTCCAATAAATATCTTGATTCCTAGGAAAGGCACACCAAAGGAACTAGAGAGCGCCCCGATTGATACAATGGATATTATCAAAACTATAGCCGTTTGGCGATTTATAATGCCCAAGACGATATTGAAAATAGCTGGTGGAAGAGAAGTTTACTTTAAAGACAACGGTAAGCTTGCATTACAGGCAGGTGCAAATGGAATTATAACTGGTGGTTACCTTACCACGAATGGAAACACACCAAATAAGGATATCCAAATGATTCATGAAATTGGCCTCGATACGCGAATACATTAGGTCAGATCTGAGTAATCGAAAAAACGACAATCTTTATAGAAAATTAAGGACTGTCCATAACGAAAAAGGACATCTCACAGTTAATGGTAAAAAAATAATCAATTATAATTCGAATGATTATCTCGGTTTGGCTATTAACCACAATATTATAACCAAATTATTAAAAAATTTTAACGAAATATCCCAGTGTAGTTCCAGATTAGTAGGAGGAAATAGTGCAGTCTTTGAAAATCTCGAAAAGACGTTGTCAATGCACAGAAATACAGAAGCGTCCTTGGTGTATACTACTGGATATTCAGCAGTTCTAGGAACTCTAAGTAGTTTGGCAGATATTAACACAACAATTTTCAGTGATGAACTCAATCATGCAAGTATTATTGATGGATGCAGACTATCTGGTGCCAAGATTAAGGTATTTCATCACAACAACATGGAACATCTCTCAAAATTATTGAGAGGAGTTAAGGGTAAAAAAATTGTTGTTACTGAAGGAATTTTCAGTATAGAAGGCGACATGTCAAACTTGAAATCAATTTGTAAATTAGCCAAAGAATTTGCTGCCTTTACCATCATAGATGATGCACATGGCGATTTTGTATTCGGCACGCATGGATCTGGCACTCCATCTGAACTAAATGTAAATGATTTGATTGACGTTCATATTAGCAGTTTAAGCAAGGGATTGGGATGTTTCGGCGGATATGTTGCGTCATCAAAAATGGTCAGGGAATATCTGATAAACAGTTCTAGACAATTCATTTTTACTTCTGCTCTTCCAGCTCATTTGTGTAATTTTGCAATTCAGGCAATTAGTATTGCAAGAAAGGGAGTTCAACAAAAGAAACTTTTCAAAAATATAGAAATCGTACGACATGGGTTGATGAAGATGGGGTATAATATAGGAAATTCAGTTAGCCAAATAGTTCCAATTGAAATTGGTTCTGAAAAGCAAGCAATAGAATTTGCCAGCAAATTGTTAGATAGAGGCATATTTGTTCATCCCATGAGATTTCCAACAGTTAAGAAAGGACGTTCCGTTTTAAGACTTTCATTGAGCGCTTCGCATACCAAAGCAGACTTAATGTATACTCTAGAAGAGCTCTACAGGCTGGGTAGAAAACATGAACTGTTGTAATATAGTAAATACGATAATTTATCACATCTTGATACGCTGAAAAATAAATTGTTACTTTTATTTTTTATTTTCCAGTCTAAAAATGACTAATTAAAATCATATTGCATATTTCATAATTCGAATTTTGCAATATACTTTCCAGACCCGATTATGCCTTGAACTAAAACAACATATTTCATAATTCGAATTTAGAAATATTTATTTAATATGAACTTGCTTATAAAAGTCGTGGTAGAGAAGGAACTAAAGATCAAATTGTCAGTATCTGAACGTCAGTTTAGGGAGATAAAGTATTACTTCTCTCTTTTGCATGCCGAATCGATTGTTTCGGGATTGAAATTTGCATATAATCGACAAAAAGCCCAAGATGGCGGCTATTTGATTCTCGGAAGAAAAAGTTTCGTAAAAAAGGAAACTAGCATGTTAACTAAAGAGCAGGCCAGGTGGAGACTTGCAAACTGGAAGTCAATGATAAGGACCTACAGGAATAAAGGATACAGCTACCCTACAATCAGCAGGATTAAAAAAGATATAAGATTAATTGCTAAATCTGGTACCAAAAAATAGGAGTTTAGTAAGTAGATGCTTCTGTGGTTTTTTCGTCAATGTGCATTGAAGGAAGATCAGGGAATTTTTCTTTCATACTTTGTTCTACTAGAGTAGTAGCTTCTTCAATGATACTTGTTGACTCTTCACTCAATGGTCTTCCGCTATCTACTTCATGTTTAGGAATTTGTGCAGAATCAGACAGTATGCCACCCATTAGATCGGATATCTGAGACAAAGATTGATCTGCCTCTGGAACCATTGATGTTAATCCTCCTTGAATGTTCTTTATGACAGACATTGCGGGAGTTAAGGTAACTACTACATCGCCAAGCTCAGTTATGGTGTTAAGACGTAATTGAATTTGTTCTAATGCTAATTTAGCAGAGTCTACCATCTTGCTCATTTTGCGAATTTGTGAAAGTTCGTTTGATAATAGCTTGGCATATTGGACATCATGATTCTGAATTGAATGTACTATTCTTTTAAAAATAACCTGATCCTTTTCTACAATTTTTCCAGAAATACTTGAGAGCTTTGTAATTTGCATCTCCAATTTCTTTTGTGCTTCCTCAATTCGTGGTTTTAGAGGAGTCTGAGATTTAATACTCTCCAAGATCTTTACAGCCATATTTTCAGACTGTGTTTTATTCCATTTATCCTTAAAGGACATTATTTTCTCAAAAGCCTATCACCTACTTTGTTTATAAGCCCAAATGTAACCGTGTATAGCAGGTGGGCGGTTACAGCAAAAATCGAAATGAGAAATATTGCTTACTTTTTGCCTTTGTCAAACATCTGTAACAGCTGCTTCACTGCACCGTCCATATCCTCCTCTCGAACTTCGGGAGACAAACTATGTTTTAAGAGATTATTGATGGTATTAGAAATCTCTGAGCTTATTTCATCAAAGCTGTCAACATCATTAAATCCCTGTTGATAAAGTCTATTTAGTTTCATAGCATACATTCTGGTCTGATCATTTATCGTAACCTTATACACATTGTCATTTACCTTAATCTCTTCATTAGCCATTATAGCAATCTATAGAAATGACCATGAGCCTCTAACAAAAAGCTTTTGGTGTTAGACACTCGCCTGTGAACGTTCGTGATTATTGCTGATATACAAAATTTATTTAATCTGAAATAATGGACTTTAGTTTTTTGACCATTTTTTCCCCCTCTTCAGTGAGCGAGTAATATCGTACAGCCATTGGTCTTGATTTTGAAGTTGTCAACAAACCGTACTCACTTGTCACCATCCCTGCCTTTTCGAGTTTAGATAGGTGAAATGAGATAATCTTCCTATCCACCTTTATTACTTGTTCTAGATTGCTAGCATATGCCTTTTCAGATTCAAGTCGAAGAAGAATTTTAAGTCTTACAGGATGAGTTGCCGCATGAATTGTCTCATAAATACCATTGTTTTTATCTTTGGTTCTTTTTTTGTCCACTAATAGGCACTTTATATCCTATAATATAAATATATTTTCTATGCTACTTTCTAGCATCCAATACATAAAAACCCATCTAGCTCACAATTACTATCTGCGCTGGATAATTATTATCCGTATATCGACCAGTAGAAAAAAATAAAATTTTACGATTGATACCAATATAGGATATACATTGCATTCAAAATTCAAATTCAAGTCGTCTAATAACACATAAAGAAGGTCATGGTGGGATTTGGACCCACGGCCTAAGGTTTACAAAACCTTCGCTCTGACCAGGCTGAGCTACATGACCGAATAGCCGGATTGCTGAAGTAAATTTTTAATCACGTAATTAAAACTTTGCAGGCAAATAGGTGCTTGCAATGCACCGCCCCGATGTACAAGAAATTCTAAATATTTGTTATTTTTAATACTTGTGTCTCGATTCTCCTCTTTATTGTATCGATGTATATCTCCTCAAGTCTTGTGAAAAGGTATTTCTGCCGCCTAAATCAAAAAGGGAGGATATTTACAAACTGTGCCGTGTTGTGCTGAAGACGAGATTCATCTTGCGACGAGGTTATGTATATGGCCTGTATGTGATGTTTCCCTATGCTCGCATTCTGTTCCTTCGGGTGGATTTAACTCATTTCCGGAAACGCACGCAAAAAATAAATCTCCTTTTTGAATGGGCCCAATTTCAGGCGTCTTTGAAAATTCAAATGGAACGATTATTGTGTTGTGTTCTGATTTTTTGAGCAATTCTTTTGCGTTTATTGTCTTTGATTCAGATTCGCCCTTAATCATAGCTACTACCTTGAGATCCTTTACGTCCTTTCTATCAGAAAGAGGAATCCAGACTCTAATCGTAGGGTTTGTTATTTCCGGACCCTTAACTGCCTGAAATGACCCAGTAGACAATGTCAGCCTTTCCCCGGAACCTATATTTATGACATTTTTTCCATGTGTGTTTTCAATATTGCCCTCTACACAGGAATAAGATTGCATTTTATTTGTACCATTTAGGGAATATGCACATACAAAATACTCATCCCTATCGCCTACGCTAACAATGTCATTTTTTTCATTGAATTCAAATGAAACAGAAGCGCTTTTAGAATTTAGATCATCACCTGTCACATTTTTGACCTGGGTATCACCATTTGCAGAGGCCACTACTTTGAGTCTTTGGGAATTATCCAATTTTTTTAGATTAATTCTAGCCTCAATTGTAAATTTTCCAGCTGCCATAACTCTATGATTGGTTGATGCAATTACAAAGATTGACAAAATAAGCATACCTGCCAAGGCAAACGAAAGAGAAAGCATCTTCATGTTCTGCATTTGGATTTTGTTCATCGTTCTCTATTTTGGCAAAATTGTATTTAATGGTTTTTCAGAGGTGAGTTTCATTAGACTATACCAATTAGCTTAAAACTTGCCTGAAATCGGACTTGTTGAATGCCAAAAGCCAGACAATTTTGAGAAATGTATTTCAATGCTTAAAATCATAATATCTGCGAATACACCATGGCAAGATACCTTGTTGCTGTTACAATTGAAAATAAAGATCAAGTAGGAGATCCAGAAGGCGAGACAATCAAGAAAGATCTAATTCTTAAAAGTGGATACTCGAACGTAGAGTCGGTTAGGTCTGCTAAATGCTATAACATAACTATCAATACAAAAACCGAAAAAGATGCAAAAAGAGAGGTAACAAAACTTTGCGATGAACTAAGAATCTATAATCCCATTGTCAGCAACTGCAAAATAGGTCCTATAAACAAATTAAGCAAGTAAACAAATTCAAAGTTTCTGAATTAATTAGAGAACCATAACCTACTACATTCGTTCTAGAGGTGTTATGCCTAGTAATGAAAGATTTATTCTCATCATCTGACGAATTGCTTCAACCAAGGTGATTCTTGCTTTGGAAATATTTTCGTTTTTTTCCTTCAATATTGGCAGTTTTTCATAAAATAGATTGAATGAGGTTGCCAATTCGAATACATATTGCGCGACAAGTTTTGGCTCTAGGTTTTTTGTCGTATTCTCGATAGTCATTTCAAATTTTGAAAGATGTTTTAGTATTTTCTGTTCAATCCTTTCTGACAGGAATTTTACATCACCATCAAATCTGCTTTCATTTGCTTTCTCAATCAATCGGCAACATCGCGCATATGCATATTGCAAATATGGTCCAGAATTGCCATCTAAACTTAATGAATCAATTAAATCGAACTTGATCTCCTTCTCGAGATCATTCTTAATCAAGCTGTATCTTATTGCAGATATTGCTATTTCCTCGGAAGTTCTATCTAGATCGTTTCCGTTAATCTCTGGATTTCGTTTCATAGTTTCTTCCCTCGCCTTACTATACAAAGTATCAAGTACAAAGTCCGCGTCAACATAAATTCCCTTTCTACCAGACATTTGAATTGATTTTTGAGAGTCCATATTAATTCCCAGACTAGACGCGGTTCTGTTTGAAAGAAGAACGGGGCCGTATGATAAGTGCAAATAATTGTTAGGTTTTGATTCAAATTTATTTAATATTTCCTTAATTATTTTTTGTAACCTTGATTGGCGGTTATCAATGACGGTTAGAGATAATTCAGCAGGGAAGAAAATTGGATGATCACTATTTTTTGATTCATCAGATGTACTAATCCAGAGATCTGTCTCATCCCATTGTTTGATGTATTTTTTATAGGTAAATGGATCTTCGATAGCTCCGACTTTTAGTAACGCATAGGGGATATCTTTTGCCATGTATGTTGCAGTACCGTCGCTCCTAACAATGACTTTAGTTCCCTCATCAACTGAATTAAAAACCCAACATCCAATGTTTTCACCCTCGAGCTCTTTTAATATTATTTTTTCATTTCTCATTTTTTCAAAGGTTTTAGCCCATAAATTTGATCTAATTATGTGAGACTCGAAATTTAGTAAGTCATATCGAACCTTCATTCTCCAACAAGTTCTCAGCTGGTCTGCAAGTACTTTAAAGGTAATTTCAGAGGCAAATGAAACTATTTCTTTGTCCCCTGATTCCAATTTTCTTAATATCGATTTTCTTTTTTCAATTAGTGAAGGATCCTTCTCATAGAGTTCGTTTACCTTTACATAAACTTCGTTACCACAATATTGGTCAAACTTAATCTGCTTGTCTGATGGTTCTACTGGAAACTTGAGAAATAAAAATCCCACCAATATATCGGCTACTTGTAAACCCGAATCATCAACATAATTTAGGACAGTTACATCATGATTTGTTTTTTTCAGTATCCTATACAGAGTATCCCCAATTACTACATTTCTCAAGTGACCTACGTGTAATGCTTTATTTGGATTGACACTCGTGTGTTCAATAATCATTTTAGTTCTTTTTCCTGCTTTCCAGCACATTGGGATCCTAAGCTTAGAATTCCACGTGGACAAGTTGTCGCGGCCGCTTCTATAGTGTCACCTAAATACTAGTGACTCCAGCGTAACTGGACTGGCCACAGTTAGGCCGCAAATGTAATCACACTGGCTCACCTTCGGGTGGGCCTTTCTGCGTTCGCGAGTGGACCCGATAAGCTCATGGAGCGGCGTAACCGTCGCACAGGAAGGACAGAGAAAGCGCGGATCTGGGAAGTGACGGACAGAACGGTCAGGACCTGGATTGGGGAGGCGGTTGCCGCCGCTGCTGCTGACGGTGTGACGTTCTCTGTTCCGGTCACACCACATACGTTCCGCCATTCCTATGCGATGCACATGCTGTATGCCGGTATACCGCTGAAAGTTCTGCAAAGCCTGATGGGACATAAGTCCATCAGTTCAACGGAAGTCTACACGAAGGTTTTTGCGCTGGATGTGGCTGCCCGGCACCGGGTGCAGTTTGCGATGCCGGAGTCTGATGCGGTTGCGATGCTGAAACAATTATCCTGAGAATAAATGCCTTGGCCTTTATATGGAAATGTGGAACTGAGTGGATATGCTGTTTTTGTCTGTTAAACAGAGAAGCTGGCTGTTATCCACTGAGAAGCGAACGAAACAGTCGGGAAAATCTCCCATTATCGTAGAGATCCGCATTATTAATCTCAGGAGCCTGTGTAGCGTTTATAGGAAGTAGTGTTCTGTCATGATGCCTGCAAGCGGTAACGAAAACGATTTGAATATGCCTTCAGGAACAATAGAAATCTTCGTGCGGTGTTACGTTGAAGTGGAGCGGATTATGTCAGCAATGGACAGAACAACCTAATGAACACAGAACCATGATGTGGTCTGTCCTTTTACAGCCAGTAGTGCTCGCCGCAGTCGAGCGACAGGGCGAAGCCCTCGGCTGGTTGCCCTCGCCGCTGGGCTGGCGGCCGTCTATGGCCCTGCAAACGCGCCAGAAACGCCGTCGAAGCCGTGTGCGAGACACCGCGGCCGGCCGCCGGCGTTGTGGATACCTCGCGGAAAACTTGGCCCTCACTGACAGATGAGGGGCGGACGTTGACACTTGAGGGGCCGACTCACCCGGCGCGGCGTTGACAGATGAGGGGCAGGCTCGATTTCGGCCGGCGACGTGGAGCTGGCCAGCCTCGCAAATCGGCGAAAACGCCTGATTTTACGCGAGTTTCCCACAGATGATGTGGACAAGCCTGGGGATAAGTGCCCTGCGGTATTGACACTTGAGGGGCGCGACTACTGACAGATGAGGGGCGCGATCCTTGACACTTGAGGGGCAGAGTGCTGACAGATGAGGGGCGCACCTATTGACATTTGAGGGGCTGTCCACAGGCAGAAAATCCAGCATTTGCAAGGGTTTCCGCCCGTTTTTCGGCCACCGCTAACCTGTCTTTTAACCTGCTTTTAAACCAATATTTATAAACCTTGTTTTTAACCAGGGCTGCGCCCTGTGCGCGTGACCGCGCACGCCGAAGGGGGGTGCCCCCCCTTCTCGAACCCTCCCGGTCGAGTGAGCGAGGAAGCACCAGGGAACAGCACTTATATATTCTGCTTACACACGATGCCTGAAAAAACTTCCCTTGGGGTTATCCACTTATCCACGGGGATATTTTTATAATTATTTTTTTTATAGTTTTTAGATCTTCTTTTTTAGAGCGCCTTGTAGGCCTTTATCCATGCTGGTTCTAGAGAAGGTGTTGTGACAAATTGCCCTTTCAGTGTGACAAATCACCCTCAAATGACAGTCCTGTCTGTGACAAATTGCCCTTAACCCTGTGACAAATTGCCCTCAGAAGAAGCTGTTTTTTCACAAAGTTATCCCTGCTTATTGACTCTTTTTTATTTAGTGTGACAATCTAAAAACTTGTCACACTTCACATGGATCTGTCATGGCGGAAACAGCGGTTATCAATCACAAGAAACGTAAAAATAGCCCGCGAATCGTCCAGTCAAACGACCTCACTGAGGCGGCATATAGTCTCTCCCGGGATCAAAAACGTATGCTGTATCTGTTCGTTGACCAGATCAGAAAATCTGATGGCACCCTACAGGAACATGACGGTATCTGCGAGATCCATGTTGCTAAATATGCTGAAATATTCGGATTGACCTCTGCGGAAGCCAGTAAGGATATACGGCAGGCATTGAAGAGTTTCGCGGGGAAGGAAGTGGTTTTTTATCGCCCTGAAGAGGATGCCGGCGATGAAAAAGGCTATGAATCTTTTCCTTGGTTTATCAAACGTGCGCACAGTCCATCCAGAGGGCTTTACAGTGTACATATCAACCCATATCTCATTCCCTTCTTTATCGGGTTACAGAACCGGTTTACGCAGTTTCGGCTTAGTGAAACAAAAGAAATCACCAATCCGTATGCCATGCGTTTATACGAATCCCTGTGTCAGTATCGTAAGCCGGATGGCTCAGGCATCGTCTCTCTGAAAATCGACTGGATCATAGAGCGTTACCAGCTGCCTCAAAGTTACCAGCGTATGCCTGACTTCCGCCGCCGCTTCCTGCAGGTCTGTGTTAATGAGATCAACAGCAGAACTCCAATGCGCCTCTCATACATTGAGAAAAAGAAAGGCCGCCAGACGACTCATATCGTATTTTCCTTCCGCGATATCACTTCCATGACGACAGGATAGTCTGAGGGTTATCTGTCACAGATTTGAGGGTGGTTCGTCACATTTGTTCTGACCTACTGAGGGTAATTTGTCACAGTTTTGCTGTTTCCTTCAGCCTGCATGGATTTTCTCATACTTTTTGAACTGTAATTTTTAAGGAAGCCAAATTTGAGGGCAGTTTGTCACAGTTGATTTCCTTCTCTTTCCCTTCGTCATGTGACTTGATATCGGGGGTTAGTTCGTCATCATTGATGAGGGTTGATTATCACAGTTTATTACTCTGAATTGGCTATCCGCGTGTGTACCTCTACCTGGAGTTTTTCCCACGGTGGATATTTCTTCTTGCGCTGAGCGTAAGAGCTATCTGACAGAACAGTTCTTCTTTGCTTCCTCGCCAGTTCGCTCGCTATGCTCGGTTACACGGCTGCGGCGAGCGCTAGTGATAATAAGTGACTGAGGTATGTGCTCTTCTTATCTCCTTTTGTAGTGTTGCTCTTATTTTAAACAACTTTGCGGTTTTTTGATGACTTTGCGATTTTGTTGTTGCTTTGCAGTAAATTGCAAGATTTAATAAAAAAACGCAAAGCAATGATTAAAGGATGTTCAGAATGAAACTCATGGAAACACTTAACCAGTGCATAAACGCTGGTCATGAAATGACGAAGGCTATCGCCATTGCACAGTTTAATGATGACAGCCCGGAAGCGAGGAAAATAACCCGGCGCTGGAGAATAGGTGAAGCAGCGGATTTAGTTGGGGTTTCTTCTCAGGCTATCAGAGATGCCGAGAAAGCAGGGCGACTACCGCACCCGGATATGGAAATTCGAGGACGGGTTGAGCAACGTGTTGGTTATACAATTGAACAAATTAATCATATGCGTGATGTGTTTGGTACGCGATTGCGACGTGCTGAAGACGTATTTCCACCGGTGATCGGGGTTGCTGCCCATAAAGGAGGCGTTTACAAAACCTCAGTTTCTGTTCATCTTGCTCAGGATCTGGCTCTGAAGGGGCTACGTGTTTTGCTCGTGGAAGGTAACGACCCCCAGGGAACAGCCTCAATGTATCACGGATGGGTACCAGATCTTCATATTCATGCAGAAGACACTCTCCTGCCTTTCTATCTTGGGGAAAAGGACGATGTCACTTATGCAATAAAGCCCACTTGCTGGCCGGGGCTTGACATTATTCCTTCCTGTCTGGCTCTGCACCGTATTGAAACTGAGTTAATGGGCAAATTTGATGAAGGTAAACTGCCCACCGATCCACACCTGATGCTCCGACTGGCCATTGAAACTGTTGCTCATGACTATGATGTCATAGTTATTGACAGCGCGCCTAACCTGGGTATCGGCACGATTAATGTCGTATGTGCTGCTGATGTGCTGATTGTTCCCACGCCTGCTGAGTTGTTTGACTACACCTCCGCACTGCAGTTTTTCGATATGCTTCGTGATCTGCTCAAGAACGTTGATCTTAAAGGGTTCGAGCCTGATGTACGTATTTTGCTTACCAAATACAGCAATAGTAATGGCTCTCAGTCCCCGTGGATGGAGGAGCAAATTCGGGATGCCTGGGGAAGCATGGTTCTAAAAAATGTTGTACGTGAAACGGATGAAGTTGGTAAAGGTCAGATCCGGATGAGAACTGTTTTTGAACAGGCCATTGATCAACGCTCTTCAACTGGTGCCTGGAGAAATGCTCTTTCTATTTGGGAACCTGTCTGCAATGAAATTTTCGATCGTCTGATTAAACCACGCTGGGAGATTAGATAATGAAGCGTGCGCCTGTTATTCCAAAACATACGCTCAATACTCAACCGGTTGAAGATACTTCGTTATCGACACCAGCTGCCCCGATGGTGGATTCGTTAATTGCGCGCGTAGGAGTAATGGCTCGCGGTAATGCCATTACTTTGCCTGTATGTGGTCGGGATGTGAAGTTTACGGGAAAG